>SL_3KL_010_SEDDRAFT_10001936_pt1 | contig 18938 bp, 14 predicted proteins | sample SodLakKL_010_SED_2_FD_10381 | JGI IMG/M metagenome (IMG submission 10381) | reverse complement strand
CCTCATCCTCATCCTCATCCTCATCGTTTTGAATTCTTGGTGGGCCCAAAAAACTTTTTTGGTCTATTCGCCTTTTTTCCCAAGGGGTGTGCACATCTTCCCAAAACTCCCGGCAAGGATTGACAGAATAAATGAAAATATTGAAAAATTGCCCCATTTGCCTGATCAGATCAAGATGAAAAGCGGAAATGTTTGAAAAACCAAAAAGATGAACATAACGGTTTTTTACCTCATGGGAATGATGGACGTTGATGTTTGAAAAAACCTCCCGGGAAAATTCCATTAAAGAAAGCCGGCGAATGGGATGGTCCCTGAAATGATTGTCAATAATTTTTTTTGCCTCAAGATAAATGCGCTTCTGACAAGTCTCCATGGCATCGGAAGGCGTCTGATCGTTCATCCATCCATGGATCATTTTTAAACGATGAAATTCATATTCCTGAAAAAGAAAGGAGAGCTTTTCAGAAAGCTGCCATAACCTTTTGGTATCCAATAAAGAGTTTTGATCTCCAGAACTTTGAAAATCAGGACTTTGAAAATAGTGAAGGACCGGTTCAAAATCGGGCTGGTTTGTTTCAAGATTTTCCAGAACATGCAATAGAAGCAATTGCCTTAAACTTAAATCCAGGATCTTCGGCTTTATATCATTTGGATCCAATAGTTCCAGAAGCTGCCATAGCCCTGTTTCCAGATATTGAAAGTTGGTATTGAAAATAATGCCGTTTTTTTGTGCAAAATGCAATTGTATCCATTTTTTTAGATTTGCATTGGGCACAATAACCATAGGAGCCCTGAATATATTCTGCTCGTTCCGGTTCTCCAGGCTTAAAACCTCATGAAGCCCTTCGGCCAATGTTTCCAAAAGATTACTGAAAAACAGGTTTATTCCCATGTGAAGCTGTCCGAAAATAAAAAGGCAGGATCTTTTTAGACTCCTGCCTTTGAGTTAGTTGAATTTGTAAGCGGATTAAGATTGCTTTACCCGGCTGAAGGAATTACGCTGGCCGTCGGGAAGCATAATAACCAGAATGAAATCCGTGCCGTTATCATTCCACATCTTTTGAAAAGTCCATGTGGAAATTGTGTTTTCATCCTCTTCTACATTAACTTTAACCGAATTGTTCGAAATAACTTGGTCAACGCGGCCATTCATGGTTTTTCCGTCCAATTCAATGATTTTGTGATCGCCATTGAAATTCAGGGTTAAAATTGTGTCTCCATGGACGCTTTTCCAAACTCCGCTATAATCCGGCTTATTAGTTTCACCCCCACAAGCGGATAGAAGAAAACCCAAAACAATACACATTGCAAGCCATTTGTAACTTACACTCCATTTTCTCATTTTACAGACTCCTCCTCGAATGTTAAAAAATTATTTGAACGCCATTTTTGCCCTTTTACAGCAGGCCTTCAGAAAAAAAACAATAAAAGCGAACCCACTTTTTCATTGAACATATTTTTCTAAAAGACCATGCATACATAAATTTAAATCTATAACAATTTCTGAACTGGATTCAGTAAACCATTTTTTGAGTAAAATGTCAAGAAAAATTTAGGAGTTTTTTTCATGTTTTCAGGTCAAGTTCCTTTTATCGTTTCATCAGGGAGCGTGGCAATAAACACTTGACTCTATAAAAATTTATGTATCTTGTCAAAGACAGAATGTGATATATTTAATGCCTGTACGGAAACTCCTATACTCCCTCTCCCTTTGGGAGAGGGCCGGGGTGGGGGTGAATGATATCAGGAGGTTATCTTTCCCTCCCATAGGGAGAGGAGTTTACGGACAGGCACTAATTAAGACATAATGAACAAAAAAATCTAAAAATATCACTTACGGCTGTCAATGTCATTATATCATTAAACCCTTAACCGGATAGAAAAAGCCAATCAATAGGTCTGTTGAATGTTTTCAATCGAAAAATTTAAGAGCAGATATGAAGTTGAAATCCATAATTTGATGATTGGAGGGCGCAAATTTTCTTATTTTCTTCCCTGTAGCATCGAACCTTTCATTGATTCCGATTTTCCTATGAACAATTTTCCATTGTGGGCCAAAGTATGGCCTTCTGCCTTGGTCCTTGCAGATTTTATGGCAGCGCAGCCTTTGGAAAACGAAAAAAAAATACTGGAAATCGGAGCAGGATTAGGGGTTGCAGGAATTGCGGCTTCCATGTTCGGGCACGATGTAACCATTTCTGAGTTTGACACCCATGCCATTGAGTTTATCAAGGCAAATGCATTTATCAATGAATCTGGGGATATAACGGTTATTTCATTGGACTGGAATGATCCGCCACTATCTACCCAATACGATCAAATCATCGGGTCTGAAGTCATTTTTCGAAAGCAAGACTTTGCTCCGATTCAAAAATTGTTTAATTCGATTTTAAAACCCAACGGCGAAGTGATTTTTGTTTCGGAAATTCGAAAACCGGTGATAGAATTTTATCAGAACATGCAAAATAGTTACAAACTAACAGCACAGCAAAAAGTGCTGAGTTCTGACAACGAAAAGATTAAAATTATTTTCTGCCGTATGAAGCAGGAGGCTGGAATTATTTAAAGACAGGCAAGCCGCTGCTCAGGTACCAAAATCCGGCTTCGGGATCCCACTTCCAGGACGGATGATCAACAATGCTTTTTTCGATCATCTGGTCTATCCAATAATATTGAATCTGGACTGTCTGCTCTATTTTTCCGGAATCATGGTTGAAGACATGGCGTTTTTCATAATAAGCTGTCACCTTGATTTTCTGATATATGGGATCGATTTCTGCTATTTGGTGGCTGTCTTTTAGAAATGTTGCAGCATATTCAAAATCCGACCATAGAATGGCCTGGCGATAAGCTCTGCTGATTTCGGAAAAGGCTTCTTTTTGCTTTATATCGGCAACCTTGGAACAGCCGCAAGCAAGCAATATCATCACCAGACCGGCAACTACACAATATTTTTTAGATCTCATATAATTTTTCCTGATTATAAAGGATTTTATCTTTAATTATATATTCAAGTTTTACCAGGCCTCCAGTCTGAATTTTGGGCACAGTGCCGGAACTAGTTTTGTTCAAATCCGATCAACTTTTTAATAATATTCATATTTTCTTTTATACCTTCCAGCAGCCGAAAACTGTCTTCATGGCAATCCTCCCTGAGGTTTTCTTCAAGAAGCCCGGCTTTTTCAGCAATAGCCATGAGCCCGAGGGTTGCTGATGATCCTTTTAAAGAATGGGCGGCTCTTTCAGCTTCTTTTTTATTTCCAGTTTCAATCGCTTTTTCAAGTCTGGCAATATCTTTACCGCCGGTGTTTGAAAAAAGCTCTAAAAGCTCGGTGAATTCTGCTTCATCCAACTCCAGGTTTTCTGCAAGTTGTTTAAAATCCATGGATTAAATCTTTCCAAAGTCACCAAAGGCGGCTGCTTATAATTTTCCAACCAGTGCATCTGCCATCAGGTCTCCAATCATTTGATTGAATCGTGAGGGATTTTCCAGTTTGCCTCCTTCTCCGATGACTGCAATATCAAACAAAAGCGAGCTGTAATCTTTCAAAACAGGATTATCCTTGTCTTTTTCGAAAACAGATTTTACCTTCTCCAAAACCGGATGATCGGTGTTAAGTTCCAGAACTCTCTTGTTTTCAGGCATTTGTTTTCCCGAAGCTTTCAATATTTTTTCCATAAAGGGACTCATGTCAAATTCATCCCCGGAAAGGCATGCCACTGAATTTTTTAAACGTGTGGAAGCTTTCACCTCTTTTACTTTGTCATCCAGGTTTGTCTGGATGAATTGAAACAAGTCAGCGAATTCATCCTTTTTTTCGTCTGCATCTTTCTCGATATCCAGATCACCTTTTTCAGCACTTTTGAGCCTTTTACCTTCGTATTCATCCAGTGCCTGCACCACCCATTCATCGACCGGATCATCCATCAATAAAACTTCATAATCTTTTTCTTTGAGTTTTTCAAGGTGCGGGCTGTTTAAGATGGAAGAAAAGTTATCTCCCGTAATGTAATAGATATGTTTTTGATCCGCTTGCATGTTTTCCACATACTTTTTCAAAGATATCATATCTTTGCCCGATTTGGTGGATTTATACCTTAGTAGATCGGCGATTCTTTTTTTGTTTTCTGGGTCTGTAAAAAGACCGGTTTTTAAAATGCTGCCGAATTCGCCGTAGAATTTCTCGTATTTTTCATGGTCCATTGTTTCCATAAGTTCGAAAAGTTTTTTGACCAGGTTTCTGCGAATGTTTCTCACCAGCCGATCGTGCTGTAATATTTCCCGGCTTATATTCAGATTTAAATCGGGTGCATCAACAATTCCTTTCACAAAACGAAAATATTCCGGAAGCAATTCTGTGCAGTTGTCCATGATCAGCACCTTTTTGCAATAAAGGCGGACACCGTGGCGATGATCCGGCTGAAAAATATCGAACGGAGCCTGGGAAGGTATATAAAGAAGCGCCGTATATTCGGTGGTACCTTCCAGCTTAAGGTGCAGATGATTTAAGGGCGGGTTCCAATCATGGCCCAGGTGCTTGTAAAACTCTTCATATTCTTCCTGGGAAATTTCGCGCTTGTTCTTGGTCCAGATGGCTTTCATGGAGTTGAGGGTTTCTTCCCGGACCACTTTTCGGGTTTTGCCTTCCACAGGCTTTCCTTCTTCATCAACAACCGGATCATCTTTTTCCACATCCATGACAATAGGATAGGTCACAAAATCAGAATGTTTTTTTACAATTCTTTTGATGGTCAACTCATCGGTGAAATCAGGCTCGTCTTCTTCGGCTTTTTTCAAATTTAGAATAACAGTCGTGCCGCGTTTATCTTTAGTGGTTTCCTCGATGGTAAAGGAACCATCCCCTGAAGATTCCCATCGGGTGGCTTCATCGGTTCCTGCTGCACGGGTAATCAGTGTCACTTTTTCCGAAACGATAAAAGCACTGTAAAAACCGACTCCGAATTGTCCGATAAGTTCCGGAGCAATCATCTGGCCGTTTTTTTGTGTCGCTTCAAGTGCCTCAAGAAATGCCATGGTGCCGCTTTTTGCAATGGTGCCGATATTTTCCATGACCTCTTCACGGGTCATGCCAATGCCGTTGTCTGAAATTTCTAGTGTATTTGCATCCTTGTCTGCTGTAATTTTGATTTTAAACTCACCGTCATCATCCAGAACCTCAGGCTGGGTCTGTGCTTTGAACCTCAGTTTGTCAATGGCATCGGAAGCATTGGATATCAGTTCTCTTAAGAATATTTCGGGGTTTGAATACAAGGAATTAATGATAATTTTTAAAAGCTGCTGTACTTCGGTTTTGAATTCATAAGTTTGCCTTGCTTTATCCTGGGTTTTTGTGTTCATGTGAATCTCTCCTTCCACTCAGTTTATTATATATTTTTTTGTAAGATTAGTTTTCTTTAATTTTTGTCAAGAGCATCATAACTTTTTGACTTTTCTACAGCAATACCCTATAGGTTTCAATATGCGAGGCTCAGCCCTGCGAATGAATTCGCACCTACATGTTGTTTCCATGAAAGAAAAACATAAAATATTTCTCAATTATGCCGAAGCTTTGAGAGCAATTCGATTCGACCTGGAACAATACGGTCCCCAGCCGGTTTTGCTGCGCCAATTGGCGCAGCTTCTATTTTCCGATGATATGATGTTTGCGCAAGATAAGCAGGGAAGTGGTTTGTGGATAAAATTGAGTCAAAGAAAAAAAATGTGTTTGGTACCATATGGGCAACTACCTGAATATCTCTGTACATTTTTAGAAGATCGTCAACCACCACTGGAACAGTTGGCAAAAATTTGTGGTTGTGTTTTTCAGGAGCCTTCGTATCCCGGCATCCAGTTTCCAGGAAAGGTTCAGGGAATTTTTGTTGAAACCGGGCTTGAAGATTTTAAATGCCGTCAGTGCGGACAATGTTGCCGCTTTCTTGAATACCGGCGTGAGTTGACTCACGAGGATTATCTTTTGTGGCAAGGGCTTCAACGAAGTGACATTCTTGAGAGGGTGAGAGTGATTCGGGAAAAAGGGCAAATCGTTGCCTATCGAATCTGGATAGATCCTGTGACACACCGTAATACAGACTGCTGCCCCTGGTTAAGCAGGGATTCGGAGCATAATCGTTACATTTGCCGAATTTATGATGTGAGGCCTGAAATCTGCCACCAGTATCCCGGAAGTCGAAAACATGCCCGAATGACCGGGTGCCGTGCATTTGGTTCTTAAGATGGGCATTGAAAAAAACGCTTGACAAAAAATTTTTAATTTCTTATGAATTGAAATCTTTATTATGAAAGGATATTTCGGATTGATTAGAAAATTTACGGGCAGATATTTTTATTTTGGGTATTATTTTTTTAATACCGGTCTGCCCAAAGTGCGCTGATCCTTCCGACAAAAATAAATTAAGGCGCAAAAGCCGTGGGCAGATCGATTCAAAGCCCGCGGCTTTTTTGTTTTTAGGGGGCGTTACGCGCACCTGAACCCATTTTTCCAAAAAGTCAGGAAAGGTAAGATGAAATGACAACAACAACGTACGATATTCACGTGAAGGGTTATGAAGCTTTGATAGCGCCATATGCCATTAAAGAGGAAATTCCGCTGACCCCGCAGGCCACGGAAACTGTCATTAAAGGAAGGCAGACGATCCAAAACATTATCGATGGTAAAGACAGACGTATGATGGCCATTGTGGGGCCGTGTTCGATACACGATTCAACGGCCGCCTTGGAGTATGCGGAAAGACTGTTGGACATTAACGAAAAAGTCAAAAATACATTGTTACTGGTCATGCGGGTTTATTTTGAAAAACCCCGTACGAATGTGGGTTGGAAAGGCTTAATCAATGATCCTTTCATGGACGGGTCTTGCGACATTCAGGAGGGTCTCCGGTTAGCCAGGAAACTTTTACGGGATATTGTGCATATGGGTATGCCTGTTGCCACTGAAATTCTTGAACCCATTACTCCCCAATACATAGCCGGTTTAATCAGTTGGGCGGCTATCGGGGCGAGAACCACTGAATCTCAGACACATCGGGAAATGGCCAGTGGCTTGTCCATGCCGGTGGGTTTTAAAAATCACACCAATGGAGATCTGGATATTGCCTTGAACGCCATGCAGGCTGCGTGCGCCCCACAGACTTTCCTGGGCATCGACCAGCAGGGGGTCTCCTGTGTGGTCAGAACCACAGGCAATCCATATGGACATCTGGTTTTAAGGGGGGGAGAACATCCCAATTACGATCCGGTAAGCATTGCAGAAGCCACCGGTAAACTTGATGCCAAAAAGCTCCCCAAAGCAATCGTTGTCGACTGTTCCCATGGAAACTCGGGAAAAAAATTCCAAGGGCAGGCCTTTGTTTGGAAAAGTGTACTCAGCCAGCGCATCGAGGGCAATGAAAGTCTGGTGGGAATGATGCTGGAAAGCAACCTGAAGGAAGGCAGCCAGAAACTTACGGAGGATCTTTCTTGTCTTAAATACGGTGTTTCAATCACCGACGAGTGTATTTCATGGGAAACCACTGAACAACTGCTCTTGCTGGCAAACGAAAGACTGTCGGCAGAGGGATGAATAATGCTGAATTGAGGAATCTATGAACGACTCACAAGACCTTTCAAAAATCCGGGATTTTTCGGATTTGGAAGATATTCGGGCATCCATTGACGAGCTGGATGAAAAAATTCTTGACATGATCAATCAGAGACTTTTTTTGGCCAAAAGGGTAGGAGAGTTAAAAAAAGATAGAGGCGATACGGTCATGGACAATGCTCGCGAAAGCATGGTCATTAATCGGCTTGTCACAATGAACAATGGGCCTTTAACCGATAAGATGGTTGAGCATTTTTTTTCGGAAATCATTGCTGCATCCCGTGAGATCCAGAAACCTCAGGAAGTGGGATATTTGGGACCTGAGGCCACTTTTACCCATATTGCCGCCATGAATCATTTTGGTAGTTCCGTATCTTTTAAACCCCAGGCCAGTATCCGTGATGTTTTTATGGAAGTGGAAAAAGGTGCATGCCAGTACGGGGTGGTACCGGTGGAAAATTCAATTGAAGGGGCTGTAAACTACACCCTCGATCTTTTTTATGAATCGGACCTGAAAATCTGTGCGGAAATCTATCAGTCTGTCTCCCATGATCTTCTCTCCAAAACAGGCAATCTTGAGGATATTCAGGTTATTTATTCTCATCCGCACGCTTTTGCCCAATGTCGAAAATGGCTCCGGAAGCATCTTCCCGGATGTACCCTCAAAGAATGCAGCAGCACGGCTACCGCTGCCAAGACGGCCTCGGAAAATCCCCGCTCGGCCGCCATATCCAGCCACGAGGCGGCGCATATTTACAAGCTCAATGTTGTGGCCACAAGAATAGAGGATATTTCGAGAAACATCACCCGGTTTTTGGTCATTGGAAACGAAGAAGTTCGCAAAACAGGAAGAGACAAGACATCCATCATGTTCGTTACTGCACACATTCCCGGCGCATTGTATAGAATTCTTCAGCCCGTGGCCGCTGCGGGCCTCAACATGGTTAAACTGGAATCCCGCCCTGCCAGGCACGAAAAATGGAGCTATGTTTTTTTTGCCGATTTTGAAGGTCACATGCAGGATGTGACCATAAGAACCACTGTGGAAGAAATGAAAAACATCTGTCTTTTTCTGAAATGGCTGGGTTCCTATCCCAGAGCAAGGAGCGGGTTCTAAAGTGAAAGGTACAAAATAGCATGATTGAAATAAGACCCAGGCGTTTGACTGATTGTCGTGTTTCCGTTCCCGGATCAAAGAGTTATACCCACCGAATACTGATTGCCGTATCCCTTTCCGATGGCCCTTGTGTTGTTGAAAACGGGCTTCAAAGCGAGGACACGCTGCTGACAATGGCAGCTCTTAAGCAGATGGGGGTTGCCATCGACATTGTGGGAAATCGTTTCAATGTTATCGGAAAAAATGGAATCCTAAAAGCACCGGATAAACCTGTTTATTTGGGTAATTCCGGGACATCCATGCGTTTGTTGGCCGGTGTGGCCGCATTGTGTGACGGTGTTTGTGTTTTGACCGGTAGTGAGCGAATGAAAGAGCGACCCATACAGGATCTTCTCGATGCCTTGTCCAACCTGGGCGTTGATGCCAGATCCCTGGAAAATAACGGATGTCCCCCTATTGAAATTTTCGGAGGATCGGTTAAAGGCGGCAAAACCGGCTTGCGATGTAAAATCAGCAGCCAGTTTCTATCTTCACTTTTATTGATAGGGCCCTGCACAAAAGAAGGTATCGATATTCAGGTTACCGAAGGACCTGTGTCCAGGCCCTATATTGATTTGACTGTGGAGGTGATGCAAAGATCCGGGGTAAAAGTTGACCGTGAAGCCTACAGTCGCTTTTATGTGGGCGGCGGGCAAAGTTACAGGGCGGGGACATATTTTGTTGAGCCGGATTATTCCCAGGCCGGTTATTTTTGGGGTGCTGCTGCCATCACGGGTTCTAAAATCAAGGTGTTGAATACAAGCAGCAATACCCGGCAAGGGGATGTTCGGTTTGCGGAAGTCCTGGGAAAGATGGGATGCATTGTAAAGGAAGAACCTGATGGAATCAGTGTCAAAGGAGACGATTTGACGGCTATTGAAGCCGATATGGCCGATATGCCCGATATGGTTCCAACTTTGGCTGTGGTGGCGGCTTTTGCAAATGGCACAACCCACATCAAAAATGTTGCCCATTTAAAAGCCAAGGAAAGCGACCGGCTGGGATCCGTGGTCAACGAGCTTGTAAAAATGGGTGTTGATGCTGCTTGTACCGATTCGGGGATGACCATCAAAGGAGGGAATCCCAAAGGAGCAGAAATAAGCACCTACAACGATCACCGAATTGCCATGAGCTTTTCCATCGCAGGTCTTAAAGTTCCGGGAATCATCATCAAAGATGAACAATGTGTGAATAAATCTTTTCCCAATTACTGGGAAGTTTTCGCACAACTCAAATAAAAAGTAAGGTGCAGAGTATAATAGAAGTCGGAGTGCAAAAGCTGTGCTTTTGCATTTTTTTAAGAAGCTATACTTCTTTTTCCAAAGCCAACCAATTGGAGCATCCATGCCAGGCAATACATTTGGAACACTTTTTAGAATAACCACATGGGGGGAATCCCATGGAAAAGGGGTAGGGGTGGTCATTGACGGCTGTCCTCCCAGGATGCCGCTGACCGAAAAGATGATCCAAAGCATGCTGGATCGCAGGCGGCCCGGAAAATTCCCGGCAAGCACCACCCGCATGGAACCGGACCAGGCAATGATATTATCCGGGGTTTTTGAAGGTATGACCACCGGAACTCCCATCATGATTATGGTGAAAAATAAAGATGCAAAATCAGGAGCATACTCTCCTTATGCATCCCTTTATCGTCCTGGCCATGGAGATTTTTCCTACGTGGCCAAATACGGAATCAGGGACTGGCGTGGCGGGGGGAGAGCCTCGGCCAGGGAGACCGTGGCAAGAGTGGCTGCCGGAGCAGTTGCCGGAGCCATTCTCGAAAATCACGGTATCTCTGTAATTGCCTACACTCTGGAACTGGGGGGCATTCGGGCAGAAACAACTGATTTGGCCTTAATAAATCAAAACATGTTCATGTGTCCTGATAGAAAGGCTGCTGAAAAAATGGTTCTGCATGTGGAAAAAATTAAACAGCAGGGAGATTCTCTGGGAGGAGTAGTAGAGATCGTGGCCTCCGGTGTTCCGTCCGGGCTGGGAAACCCGGTGTTTGATAAACTCGATGCCGAACTTGCAAAAGCGGTTATGAGTATCGGAGCGGTAAAAGGAGTTGAGATTGGCGCGGGGTTTCAGGCAGCTCGGATGCTCGGGTCTCAAAACAATGATCCCATTGTTCCGGACGGCTTTCTGTCCAATAATGCCGGCGGCGTTCTTGCAGGTATTTCCAACGGCGATAAAATCGTGGTTCGCGCTGCAGTCAAGCCAATTCCGTCCATTGCCATCGAACAAAAAACCATCAATACCGAAAGAAAACCAGAAACCATCTGCGTAAAAGGCCGGCATGATATATCCGCCATTCCAAGAATTAACGTGGTATGTGAAGCTATGGTATCTCTGGTGTTGGCCGATCAGTTACTTCAGCAAAAAGCCATTGAAAAAAGCTGATCAGGTTTAAAAACACAGACATCCTTAATATGCAATAACCGGATCTCTGAGGATTAGTTCTATGGCTTTTCCCGCATTTTCGGCTGCCCTGGGAAAAACATCCCTGAGAGAACGGATGTGACGTAAGTTGTCTGCAGTGCGCAGCACCAACATGGCCAGATCCCCATCAGCCAATTCCGACGTTTTTAAAACCTGGTCCCAGGTTTTTCCCGAAGCCCATTCAAAAATAGTCAAGGCCGGCCGCATAAACAAAGGGCGCACGTCAAAGCCTCTTTCATACATTAATTTTGCAAAAGGTGTCAGCCCGGTTTTGACCCGGAAAAAATCACCTGTAAACTTTGCAGGAAGCTCTGTTTTTTTAAATCGGTCGTCGGCTTCCCGTTCATTGACAAAAAGGGTAATCATTGCCGCCAAACGTGCGGGATCGTTTTGCGGGAAAAGCTCAAGTTTAAAACCCTCGGCAATTAAAAGCGGCTGATCGATTCTGAGCTGTGAGGCCCACTCGCCGTCATCGGTCAGTTTTCCATCCTCAGTGACATATCCTGTTTCCATTAAAAAATTCAGACGATCCCGAAAACTCTGGCGCAAAAAGGATTTGCTTTGATCAAAGACACGGCTTGAAATTTTTTTCTCCTTTTCCTTGGCTATAAGATAGCTGGCGAAAGATTTTTCGAGAAGGTCTTCGATTTGTTCGGGACTGTGGGAGAGCAAGAGGTTAAGCACCATGGAAAAGGTGGTTTTAATCTGCGAAAAAATTGGCGATGGCGCTGAGCTTATCAGTTTTGCCACAAGGGGAATGTCCATGAATTTGCCGGGCACTGCCAATAAAAATCCGATGTGGTCTTTACCCCGTCTTCCGGCCCTTCCGGTCATCTGATGAAATTCCGTGGGATTTAACGGTAGAAATTCCCGCCCGTTAAATCTGTCAGAGTTGAGAAACACCACGGTACGGGCTGGAAAATTGACTCCGGCGGCCACCGTGGATGTGGCAAAGACCGCATCCAGAAGACCTTCAGTCATTAGGGTTTCGATGAGTAGTTTCCAGTTGGGAAGCTGGCCGCTGTGATGGGCTGCAACAGCAAGATGTTCAAGTTCTCCGATTTGCTTGTGGTTGAGAATATGGGGGCTTTCCTCCGATAATTCATAAATCCGGCGGCTGAGTAGCTCTTTGCGGCTTCCCCCCGCAATGATGTTCTCACTGCAAAACTCGATGGCAGCGTTGCAGTCCGCTCTTGATTTCAGGAAAAAAATGGCAGGAAGCAGCTTGTATTTTTTTAAAATATTGAGAATCTGCCCGAAAGGCGGCAATTTGTTCGGTGGGGCCAAAAGGGCAGGGCGCTTGCCATAAGCATATGCGGCTACTTTTTTGTCCAATTTTTTCTTTTGGTTTCCCGATTGCGGACTCAACAAAGGCAAAAGTGTTCCCGAAGGATGAATGAACAGGGGAAACAAGGGAACCGGCCGGTTTTTTTCTTCGATGACAATACATTTACGGCCGCGGATTGAGGATAACCAGTTGGCAATCTGACGGGCGTTTCCGATAGTCGCTGAAAGCATGAGAATAGGAATTCGTGGGGGAAGATAAATCATGATTTCTTCCCAAACCACTCCCCGGTCTTCGTCACCAAGAAAATGTGCCTCATCCAGCACCACAAAATCCGTCGAAAGGGTTTCTCCTCGATACATGGAATCATAGAGTTGGTTTCGCAAGATCTCGGTGGTGCCCACGATGATTGATGCATCGACGTTCTCTTTTCTGTCCCCCGTAAGAATACCCACATTTTCAGGACCAAAAATTTGTGAAAACTCTTCATATTTAGAATTGGAAAGTGCTTTCAAAGGGGATGCATACCACGCTTTACCTTTTTCCCGTGTAATTTTTCTGATGACCTGTTCGGCGATCCAGGTTTTTCCGGCACCTGTGGGGGCTGTCACCATGCAATCGCCCCGGTCTATGGCAGAAAGGGCTTTAAGCTGAAAAGGGTCCGCAATAAAGGGTTGCTTTTTGGGAACACCTATGGATGCAAATACTTTTTTCAAACGGGGATCAATCCCCGGTTTCAGTTTTGAAAAAACATCTTTTTTTTGGTTTTTTTTTTGAGTTGCTGCAGCGTAGTTTTTTTTCATGAAGATTTATAATTTTGAGATCATTTTGGCCACTTCGGCTTTTGCTGTGGAATCGATATCATAAGGAGATACCCCATGCAGGTCTGCTTCGATTAATGCATCATCATAAGGGATAAAACCTAGGAATTCAAAATCAGATAAATGTTTTCTTAAAAAAGCTTCATCCTGGGGGCCACGGATTTTATTTCCGATCACAGTGATATTTTTTAGTCCGATTTCCGAAGCCAGGCGCTTGATGTGATCAGCCGTATCAATACTTCGCCTTCCCGGCTCTACTACCACCATCAGCCTGTCCACGGCACTGGCGGTTGATCTTCCCAAGTGCTCAATACCTGCTTCCATATCCATGACAACCACTTCATTTCGGGCCAATACAATATGGGTGACCAAAACTTTTAAAAGAGTACTTTCAGGGCAGATACATCCTGCGCCGCCTTTTTTAACACCACCGAGACGCATCAATTTGATATTGCCAAGCCTGGCTGAGAGAGCATCGGGAAGATCATCCACTTTAGGGTTAAGTTTGAAATATCCGCCGATGGATCCAGGCTGTGCTCCGGTCCGCTCGAAAATTAATTCTCTCATTTCTGAAATGGGTGTTATGTTTTCGGCACCCTCTATTCCAACGGCTCCGGCCAGGTTGGCATCAGGGTCGGCATCGATGGCCAACACATGTTTACCTTGCTCGTTCAATGTCCGGATTAGAAGTGCGGAAAATGTAGTTTTACCTACGCCACCCTTACCGCTTATGGCCAGTTTCATAAAAGTTTCCTTTCAGTCGATGTTCAAGTTTTTACTTGATGTTTAAGCTTACATACACGAAATAATAACACAGGATTGTTGATGAGCAAGGAAAAATAGAAAAATGATTGTGGAAATTCAGAAAAATGAGCACTTTATGTACAAATTTCACACCTGCTTTGAACTTGACGATTTTTATTAACCTCTATAAACTTACTTTTTAAATTCGAGTGTAACATGTTTGGGACCGGAGTGTAAAAGTACAATTTAAAGGAAGTACAATGGAAAAAGTTTCAAAAACAAACCATCATCCTTTTATACAAGTGTTTGTGTTCTTTCTGGTTTTGCTTTTGCCTTTTACGGGTGCTTTTTCTCAGGAAAACGAGCCGGTTCAAGAGCCTGGAGCAACCCCTGTGCGCGTGGCGGACGTAGAAATACAAACGGCATTGAAACAAATGGAGTTGGTCGGAACCGCTGAACCGGTAACTGAAAGCCGTGTGGCTTCTGAAATTTCCGGAGTGGTAGAAAATTTTTTAGTCAATGAGGGAGATTTTGTATCCAAAGGCCAGGCTTTGCTCAGACTGAGGGATCAGCGGTTGAAACTTCGGCTGAAAGGGGCTGAGGCGGATCGTGAAAGGATCAGGACAACTATTGAGGAAGCAAAAAAAGAACTGAACCGGATGGAAAAACTGAAAGCAACCCAAAGCGTTGCAGAGAAAAGTTACGATGAGGCCTATTATCGCTATCATACTCTGGTTCAGGATCTGGAAAAAAGCATGGCAGATATCGAACTGCTCAAGTATGAAATCAGTCAGAAAAATATTGTAGCCCCATTTTCCGGATTTATAGCAGCAAAGCATATCCAGGCCGGTGAATGGGTTAATGTGGGGTCACCTGTTGTCGATCTGATCGATTTGAGCACTATCGATATAATGGTGGATGTACCCGAGAGATTCTTTATTAATCTCAGCCCGGGATTTGATGTATCCGTTGTTATCAGAAGTGTTTCCCTGGAACCCCGGGAAGAAAAAATACAGGCGGTTTTTCCAAAAGGGGATGCCAATGCAAGAACTTTTCCGGTTAAAATAGCCATGAGCAACCCGGACATGAGAATAAAAGGGGGGATGGAAGCCCGGGTGATTTTCAATGTCATGGATGAACATAAATCGCTTATGGTTCACAAGGATGCCGTGGTTATCGCCGGCAGGGAAAGGCTTGTCTTCAGGGTGGATGATGGGCATGCCACGCCGGTGCCCGTAATTATTCTGGGATACTTTGACAATCTGGTATCCATTGAGGGAAATCTGAAACCTGGGGATAAAGTGGTTATTCGCGGCAATGAAAGGCTCAGACCGGGACAGCCGGTGAGAATAGTGCAGTCATGAAAATTGTCGATACGGCCGTAAAAAAACCTGTAACAGTCGCTGTCGGAGTAATTCTCATCGTTTTGTTCGGTATTCTCTCCCTTTTTCGTATTCCCATTCAGTTGACACCAGATGTGGATCTTCCTGAAATTTCAGTGGAGACTGTATGGAGAGGAGCCAGCCCCCTGGAAGTAGAGCGGGAAATCACAAATGTTCAGGAAGACGAGCTTAAAAATCTCGAAGGCCTTAGAGAGATGAAAAGTGAGAGCCGTGACAGCAATTCCTATATCAGCCTGATGTTTGAAATCGGCACCAGCACTGATGCGGCTCTTTTGAGGGTTTCCAATAAACTGGACCAGGTCAAACGATATCCGGTGGGTGCTGAAAAACCCGTGATAAAATCCGGAGGGCGCCAGGAACAGGCCATTGCCTGGATGATTTTAAAGGCTTTAGAGGGATATACCGGAAACCTGAAACATGAATATGATTTTTTGGATGATAACGTAAAGCCGAGTCTAGAGCGGGTATCAGGAGTGGCGTCGGTCAATATTTATGGCGGACAGCAGCGCGAGCTTCACGTGATTGTTGATCCCAATGCCCTGGCAGCTCGTCGGGTAAGTATACCCGAATTGATGTTGGCTTTGGATGTCGAAAACAGCAATATCAGTGCCGGCACTTTTGATGAAGGAAAAAGGCGCTATGTTGTTCGTACTTTGGGAGAATATCAAACTGAGGCAGATGTCGAAAAAGTCATCATAAAACGGGAAAACGGTATTCCTGTTACTGTTTCAGATGTGGCCCGGGTTGAACTTGGCCATGAAGATTTCGATGTGGTGGTTCGCCATCTTGGTGTTCCCACCATTGTCATGAATGCAATCCGCGAACCGGGTACAAATGTTCTTGTGGTCATGGAGCAGCTCCAGGAAGCTTTGGAAGAGCTTAACGAGAATGTTTTAAAAGACAGGCATCTGGCCATAGAACAGGTTTATGATGAGACCAGCTATATATACAGTGCCATTAACCTGGTAAAACAAAATATTTACCTGGGTGGTTCTTTAGCAATTTTGGTGCTACTGATTTTTTTGCGAAGTTTTCCCAGTACCATTATTGTTGCCATTGCTATTCCCATAAGCGTTATCGGAACTTTTTTGGTAATGACGCTGGTGGGAAGAAACATCAACGTGGTCACCCTGGCCGGTATCAGTTTTGCCATCGGTATGGTGGTGGACAATTCTATTGTAATTTTTGAAAACATATTCCGCCATAGGGAGATGGGAAAATCCAGAGTTAAAGCGGCCTATGACGGAACAGTCGAGGTGTGGGGAGCGGTTCTTGCCAGTACACTTACAACGGTTGCGGTTTTTTTGCCCATCGTGTTTGTTGAAGAAGAAGCAGGCCAGCTTTTCAGGGACATTGCCATTGCTATCAGCAGTTCNGTGGTGTTAAGCCTGATTGTGTCCATGACGGTCATTCCGACCTTATCGGCAAAAATTCTGGGAAAAGTGGCCCGGCAGAAAACAGAAAAAAAGAAAAAAAATCTGAATCCTTTCTCTGGTTTGCCCACGGCTTTTGTAAACGGTATTACCCGGTTTGTGTACTGGATGTGCGGATATGTGACAGCCAGGCTGGGTGTTGCATTCGTGCTGATTGGCCTGGCAGTCGGTTTTGTATGGGTACTTATGCCTCAAACAGAGTATCTTCCCGAAGGAGACCGTGAGATTCTTTTTGGAATATTACTCCCACCACCCGGTTACAATCTTGAAGAGCTGGAACATATTGCCAGAGAAGTGGAAGCTGATATTTTACCGCTGGTGGAACGCGATGGTCAGAAAAGTGAATTTGCTGAGCAACTTGGACTGCCGCCATGCAAAAACTTTTTTTATGTGGCCTGGGGACAGCAGGTGTTCATGGGGGTTGTTTCCAAGGTTCAGGAAAGAACCCGTGAACTGCTTCCTTATGTCTACGAAGTATTGAGCAAAATTCCCGGTATGATTGCCATCGTTCAGCAACCCAGCCTGTTTGCGACCGAAATTGGTAAAGGACGGTCTGTGGAAATAGAAATTAAGGGGCCGGACCTGGATGTATTGATTGAGCTGGGGAGGCAAATTTTCGGAGGTGCCGCCCAGGTTGTTCCCGGTGCTCAAATACGACCCATTCCGGGACTGGACCTGGGCAACCCTGAAATGCAGGTAACCCCCGACCGGGATCGTCTTACCCGGGTGGGGATGACCACATCACAGTTGGGGGTGACGGTGAGTGCCATGGTAGATGGTGTCATCACTAGCAACTATCGATTGATGGGTGATGAAATCGACCTGGTGGTTAAAAGCGAGGAAGGCAGTATTTCAAGAACACAAGATCTGGCAAATGTTCCCGTGATTACACCTTCCGGTGAACAAGTTATCCTGGGCTCACTGGCAGATATCCGTCTTGAGGAAGGTCCCACCCAGATTAATCATCTGGATGCTCAAAGGGCGATTGTCATCCAGGTCATACCACCCAGAGAAATTCCTCTGGAAAAAGTAATGGATGATATTCAGAAAAAGGTTGTTGATCCCATCCGAAACAGCGGGCAATTATCCGCTTTTTATAGTATCGATCTTGGGGGCACGGCTGATGACCTGACCCGGACCCGTGCAGCACTTCAATGGAACTTCATTTTGGCACTGGTAATCAGCTATTTGCTCATGAGCGCATTGTTTGAAAATTTCTTCTATCCTCTAATAATTATGTTCAGCGTACCTCTGGCCGCTGCAGGGGGTTTTGTGGGACTTTTTATGCTGAACGTTCTGATAGTTGAGCAGGCCCTGGATATTATGACCATGCTGGGCTTTGTCATACTGGTGGGTATTGTGGTCAATAATGCGATACTTATTGTTCACCAGTCATTGAACAATATGCGGGAAAGGTCCATGCTGTCCCGGGAAGCCATTGCTGAAGCAGTCCGTACAAGGGTAAGACCCATTTATATGAGCACCATTACTACCGTTTTCGGTCTTATGCCCCTGGTGGTTTCCCCGGGAGCCGGGTCTGAATTTTACAGAGGCATAGGAAGTGTTGTTATCGGAGGATTGCTGGTATCGACGATTTTTACCATGTTTCTGATTCCCGCACTTTTCAGCCTTTCCCTGGACGCCATGGCCCGGTTGAAAGGTAAGGCGGTTTAGTCAATAATTTTAGTGTAGCCTCGTTGTGTAAAAAGAGCTAAAAAAAGTGAAAAACCATGAGACTGGAGTGCGAAAGTTGTACTTTCGCGTGCCGGCTGTAAGCCGGGTCATCCTCTATCAACCCACCACCCCCAAATACTTTATAACCAATGAAAAGTACATATAATAAGGAGAAAAATGGGCCCTGTCATATGCCGCAACAAGACGTTTAATACCATTACGGCAAGTTTGAACCTGCACTCACACAGCCAGGAACATTATGTGCTCAGGCACACCATACTTAAGAATTTCCCGGATGCCGAAGCCAATCCCAAAAAATTGACATGGAAACTTTACGCAATGAATTTAAAGGCCATGGTGTGTTCTTATGGTGTTGATGGTG
>SL_3KL_010_SEDDRAFT_10001935_pt1 | contig 18938 bp, 17 predicted proteins | sample SodLakKL_010_SED_2_FD_10381 | JGI IMG/M metagenome (IMG submission 10381) | reverse complement strand
CCTGATCGGCCCAGTACTGGTCCAATGTGCGAATGAAATCCTGAAAATTCACGACAGATCGATTAACAAAGCAGGCAAGATACCAAGTATAACGATATCCACACCCGCCATGCCCAGCCTCGCCATCATCAAGACCGGTAATACGCTCGCCCCGATCCATGATCGTTTCGGTGATTTCGACCAGTGGTTCATTCGATCACTCGGGCCCGATCGCTTCGATTACCAGGTCGTCAATGTGCACGAAGACCAGGACCTGCCCGACCATGCCGATGCGGTTCTGGTCACCGGTTCACCGGCCATGGTCTCGCATCGTCACACCTGGTCGGAGAACACCGCCGCCTGGCTGGCCGATTTTCACCGGACCGCCCGCCCGATGCTCGGGGTCTGTTACGGCCATCAATTGATCGCCCATGCCCTGGGTGGCCGGGTGGGGCCCAATGCGGTCGGGCGTCGCATGGGTACCCGTCAAGTGGACATTCTCGATCAGGACGATGCATTGCTTGGCGAGTTTTATCCTTACCAGAACTTCCAGGTTACCCATGTCGAGGTGGTGATCGAGCCACCGCAACAGGCCCGGGTAGTGGCGCGCACCGATGGTGATGAACACCATGCCCTGCATTTTGGTGCCCATAGCTGGGGTGTACAGTTTCACCCGGAATTCGATATCGAGATCATGGCCGCTTATATTCAGTCGCGCGCCTCGGTCCTGGCCGGTGAAGGCATTGATGCTCAAACCCTGCTGGATGCCGTGCGCCCGGCCCCGGCCGGTGCTCGGTTGATGACACGCTTTGCCGAACTGGTCGAAAGCTTTCACCTGGCCAAGGCGCCTGAAGATTCATGAGCCAATTGACCTTCTACGGCGCCGTCGATACGGTGACCGGTTCGCGATTTCTGCTTCAGCACGCTGGCCAGTCCAGCCTGATCGATTGCGGGCTTTTCCAGGGCTACAAGAATCTTCGCCTGCGCAACTGGTCATCCCTGCCGTTCAAGGTCGAGGATCTTGATCGCATTGTGCTCACCCATGCCCACCTCGACCACAGCGGATATGTTCCCGTGGTCTGCCGTGAAGGTTATGACGGTCCGGTTCTATGCACCAGTGCAACCCGGGACCTGTGTCGATTTCTTTTGCCAGACAGTGGTTTCATTCACGAACGCGATGCGGCGCTGGCCAATCAGTATGGCTACACCCGACATCATCCGGCTCGGCCGTTGTATACCCGCAAGGATGCTGAGTTGTGCCTGGAACAGTTTGAATCCCATCCATTTGATCAATGGCTCGAGCTGTCATCCAATCTGAAAGTGCGTTTTCGTCGTGCCGGCCATATTCCCGGCGCGGCCATCGTTGAACTGGATCTGGATGGTTTGCGGGTGGTGTTCAGCGGTGATCTGGGTCATGAAGACAGTGCGACCATGGCGCCGCCTGAAACCATCGAACGAGCCGATGTGTTGGTGATCGAATCGACCTATGGCAACCGGCGTCGCGACCGCAGTGATCCCGAAGACGCATTGGCCGAGGTGATCGGCGCCACCCTGTCCCGGGGCGGCACCCTGATCGTGCCGGCCTTTGCCGTCGGCCGGACCCAGTTGTTGCTTCATCACTTGCGTCGCCTGATCGATCAGGGCCGTATTCCCCGGGTTCCTGTGTTCCTGGATTCGCCGCTGGCCATCAATGCCACCGAGGTGTTCGCCAATCATCCCGACGATCACCGCTTGAGTGTGGAACAAGCCGAAGCCGCCTGCTCTTTGCCGCGTTATGTACGCGATGCCAACGAGTCCAAGCGGCTTGATCATGACCCCATGCCCAAGATCATCATTGCCGGCAGCGGCATGGCCACCGGCGGGCGCGTGCTGCATCACCTCAAGGTCTATGGCCCCGATGCACGCAACACCATTCTCTTTACCGGTTACCAGGCCGGGGGCACACGTGGCGCCGACCTGATCAATGGCGCCGAGGACATCAAGATTCATGGCCAATACTGGCCGGTGCGCGCCGAAGTCAGAAACCTGGACATGCTTTCGGCCCATGCCGATGGCGACGAATTGCTGAACTGGGTGCGTGCCATCAAGGAACCACCGAGGCAGGTTTTTGTCGTGCATGGTGAAGTGGATGCGGCCGACCATCTGCGTCGCCGTATCCAGGACACGCTGCACTGCAGTTGCATTCAGCCCGAGTATGCTCAACCCTATTCGCTGTCATGAACGAAACCAGCCAGCAACGCCAGTCCAACAACCTGCGCGCGGTGCGCATCGGTCTCGATACCCATGATCAGCCGGTCATCATCACCCATCGCAACTGCCCGCTGTGCCGTTCCGAGGGCTTCAGCGCCCATGCCCGGGTGCGCATCGGCAATGGCGCCAAGCGAGTCATCGCGACCCTTTACCAGATCGAATCCGATTGGCTCGAACCCGGACAGGCCGCCCTTTCGGAGTCGGCCTGGCGACTGTTGAATATTCACGAAGGCGATGAGATTCACCTGTCCCATCCGCAACCACTGGATTCACTCGGCCGGGTCCGCGGTCGCATTTACGGGCAACCGATCGACCGCCAGGCGATGAACGGCATCATTGCCGATATTGCCGCCGGGCGCTATGCCGACATACACACCGCCATGTTCCTGACCACCATGGCCAGCCGGGGATTGACCGACGAGGAGCTGGTCAGTCTGACCGAGGCGATGATTTCGGCCGGTGAGCGTTTGGAGTGGCCGCGCAGCCCGATCGTCGACAAGCACTGCGTGGGTGGACTGCCGGGCAATCGCACCACGCCCTTGATCGTGGCCATCGTTGCGGCCAATGGACTGTGGATGCCCAAGACTTCGTCACGCGCAATCACTTCACCGGCCGGTACCGCCGACACCATGGAAACCCTGGCCCCGGTGCATCTGGACCTGGCCGAGTTACGCAATGTGGTCGAGCGTGAAGGCGGATGCGTGGTCTGGGGTGGCGCGGTGCGCCTGAGTCCGGTCGATGACATGCTGATTCGAGTCGCCCGGGTCATGGACCTGGATGCCGAGGGTCAGTTGATCACATCGGTAATGTCGAAAAAGATCGCCGCCGGCGCGACCCACCTGGTGCTCGATCTTCCGGTCGGGGAAACCGCCAAGGTTCGCTCCCGAGCCGATGCCGATCATCTTGCTGAGAAACTGGACCTGGTGGCTTCGGCATTCGGCATGAGATCTCGGGTGCTGATTACCGATGGACGCCAGCCGGTCGGGCGCGGCATCGGACCGGCGCTTGAAGCCCGCGATATCCTGGCGGTGCTCAACAATGAATCCGATGCGCCGGATGACCTGCGCGAGCGTTCGGTGGAACTGGCCGGCGCGGTGCTGGAACTGGCCAATGTCGCCGAACCCGATCAGGGCCGGGCCCTGGCCGAGCAGACGCTGACCAGCGGGGGCGCGTGGAAGAAATTCGAGGCCATCTGCCAGGCCCAGGGCGGACTGCGCGAGCCCCCACGTGCGCACCGCACCCTGGAGATTCTCGCCGAACAGGATGCCGAGGTGGTTGCCATTGACAACCGCCGCCTTGGCCGAGTGGCCAAACTGGCCGGTGCACCCGGCGCTCCGGCCGCCGGTGTGGGTTTGCATGTGCGCGTGGGTGATCGGGTCAGCCGTGATCAAGCGCTGTATACCATTCATGCCGACACCCTGGGCGAGCTCAACTACGCCCGTGAATTTGCCCTGCACAACCAGGACCTGATCCGACTGGGCCAGGTCTGAGGTCGGGTCGTTTCGTGTCACAATCGGCACATGAGAACATCTGATCACACGCACTGCCGAATCGCCTGCCTGCCCGGCAATGAACCACTGACCCGTGCCCTGGCCGAGTCACTGGGGTGCGAAGTCGTCGAGCTCGAGCATCGCCGTTTCCCCGATGGCGAAAGCTATGTTCGCCTGCATGGTGATCTGAGCGATACCAGTCTGGCGCTGGTGGCCACACTGGACCGTCCCGATGACAAGATTCCGGCCTTGCTGTTTGCCGCAGACCTGGCCCGCGATATCGGTGTGCGGCGCATCGGACTGGTTGCGCCCTACCTGTCCTACATGCGCCAGGACCAGCGCTTCAAGCCCGGCGAAGCGCTGACCTCGAAAACATTCGCGCGCTGGCTGTCGGTGCATTTCGACTGGCTGGTCACGGTTGATCCGCACCTGCACCGCTATGCCAGCCTGGACGAGATCTACTCGCTGGATTCCGAGGTCGTGCAGGCCGCCCCGGCGTTGACCGACTGGATATCGAACCAGGTTGCCGATCCGGTCGTAATCGGTCCGGATGCTGAAAGCGAACAATGGGTCAAGGCCGTGGCCGAACCGGAAAACCTGCCCTGGCGGGTGATCACCAAGACCCGCCACGGCGATCGCGATGTGACCATGCACTTGCCCGACCTGTCGGGTCTGGAAACCCATACCCCGGTACTGGTCGATGACATCATTTCTTCCGGCGGCACCGTGGCCGAGGCAACGCGCCTGCTGGTATCGGCCGGCTTCAAGGCGCCGGTGGTGGTGGCCGTGCACGGCCTGTTCGGCGATCGTTCGCGCGAACTGTTGCGCCACGCCGGCGTGTCCCGGGTGGTGTGCACCAATTCGGTCAACGCCCCCGAATCAGACATTGGCTTAAGCACCCTGCTTGCCCCCGCCATTGCCCGAATGACCGGATTGTCCGACCACTGACCACCGACTACCGACCACCGAAAATGTCAATCCGCGACAAAATCTACGCCGGCGATCACGACAGCACCGCCCCGTTCAAGTTCTCCGAAAAGGTGGTCCGGGTCTTCCCCGACATGATCGAGCGCTCGGTGCCCGGTTATCGCCTGCTGCTGGATTTGACCCCGCAGATGGTCGCCCGTGCCGTCCAGCCCGGCACCCGAATCTATGATCTGGGCTGCTCGCTGGGCGCGGCCACGCTGGCCGCCCGGCGGGCGGTTCAGGTTGATGATGTGGACATCATCGCCGTCGACAATTCCCCCGACATGGTCACGCGCTGTCGCGAGATCATCGCCGCGGACAACTCGCGCGTGCCGGTTGAGGTCATCGAGGCTGATTGTTGCCAAATCCCGATCGATAAAGCATCGGTAGTGATGATGTATTTCACCCTGCAATTCATCCCGGCCGACCAGCGCGATAAACTCATTCAACGCATCGCTGAGGGACTTCAACCCGGAGGCGTGTTGCTGCTGGCCGAAAAACTGGCCTTCGAACCCGACCCAACCCAGCACTGGCTCGATACTCACCACCGCGACTTCAAACGCACCCAAGGCTATTCAGACCTTGAAATCGCCCGCAAGCGCCAGGCCCTGGAAAACGTCCTGGTGCCCGAAACCCGCGATATGCATCATGCCCGCCTCTCCCAGGCCGGCTTTACTCAAGTCATCGACTGGTTTCAGTGTTTGAATTTTGCCGCTATCGCGGCGGTAAAAGGTGAAAGGTGAAAAGTGCAAGGAGGTCAGAGGTCGGAAGTCGGTGGTCAGTAGTCGGAAGTCGGTGGTCGGAAGATCGAATTGTCTGTTTTTCCTTGAGCCTTGTACTTTGCACCTTGAGCCTTTCCCGGAAACCGGAAACCGGAAACCGGAAACCGATTCCCTTAAACCTTAACCCTTTCATCTTTCACCGCCCCTAACCCCCTCATGTCGATACCCGGCACGTTGCCCGTCACCAGATCGGCAAGCACTTCAGCCGAGCCGGCCGCCTGGGTCCAGCCCATGGAGCCGTGGCCGGTGTTCAGGTACAGCCCGGGAATCCGGGTTGGGCCGAGCATCGGTGGGCCCTTGGGGGTCATGGGGCGAAGGCCGGCCCAGGGTACGGCCTTTCCGGAGTGGATTTCATCGGCCAGTCTTGGCAGCAGGGTGGCCGCCGAGTCCAGCAGCCGGGCAATCCGCTCCGGTCGAATGCTTCGGTCATGGCCCTCGAAATCGGCCAGCCCGGCCATGCGCAGTCGCCGGCCATAGCGGGCGGTGACGATGCGTTGTTCCAGATCCAGCAGCGGCATGGTCGGGGCTCGTTCAACCTGGTCGAGTTCCAGGGTGGCCGAGTATCCCTTGACCGGATAGATCGGCAACCGCAATCCCAATGGCCGGGCCAGGATCGGGCTATTGCAACCGGCCGAAAGCACCACCGCATCGGCACTGATGGTGTCCTTGTCTGTCAGTACGCCATTGATCCGGTCGTTCTCGGTGTTGATGGTGAGTACCTGGGTATCGAACAGGACACGTGCGCCCAGCGAGCGGGCACATCGCACCATTTCGGCGGAAAACTCGCAGGCATCACCGGATTCATGCAGGGGCAATTGCATGGCACCGATCAGTCGCGGTGCGATGGGCTCAAGCGCCGGTTCCAGCGCCACGGTGTCGTCAACGCCGAGCAAGCGAATTTCCACGCCGGGATCACCGATCCTGCGCCGCAAGTCCAGGGCATGATCGAGCTCGGCCTGGCTGAAATACAGCTCGAGCGAACCATCGGTGTACTGGTGATAGTTCAGTTCATATCGCTCGCGCAGGGCCTTCAGGCAATGACCGGAATACACCGCCAGGCGAGTATTGGCGCGTGCGTTGGGGTAGTAGCGGGAGGCACGCGAATGGTAAAGAAAGCGCAGGCCCCAACCGGTCAGGCCAGGCAGTGCACCGGGCCGGATACGAAACGGCTCGCCTTCACCGGAACGGGTGAGCAACCGGCGAACAATACCGGGGGAATTCCACGGCTCGGCATGGCCCGGCGTAATACCGCCGCCGTTGGCATGACTGGTCTCTGCGGCCGGCTCGACGTGGCGCTCGATCAGCGTGAGGTCAAGTCCACGTTCAGCCAGGGCCAGGGCGGTGGTCGACCCGACCACTCCGGCGCCAATCACGATGACATGCATGGGGTCAGGTCAGGGGGGGCGGGTTGTGGAGTCATGGGGGTATTTTAAGGGTTCAGAGGACGGAAGTCGGAGGTCGGAAGTCCGAGGTCGGTAGTCAGAAGTCGGTAGTCAGTGGTCAGTGGTCAGTGGTCGGAAGACGGTGTATCTGCTTGGTTGGTTTTCCTTAAACCTTAAACCTTGTCCCTTGAGCCTTTTCCCGTAAACCGTCTCCCCACAGACCTCCGACCACTGACTACCGACCACCGACCACCGACTTCTGATTTCCGACCTCCGACCTCAGACCTCCGACCTCCGACCTCCGACCTCCGACCTCCGACCTCAGATCTCCGACCTCAGATCTCCGACCTCAGACCACCTTCCCGGGGTTAAGCAGGCCGTGCGGGTCCAGTGACTTCTTCAGGGCGCGCATCAGTTCTACTTTCCGCGGTTGGCCTGTGGCCAGTTCTTTGCGACGTAGCTGGCCGATGCCGTGTTCGGCGGCGATGGAGCCGTTGAAGTGACCGACGAGGTCGAAGATGATGCGGTTGCAACGATCTTCCAGTGCGCGGAATTGTTCGGCATCCATGCCCTCCGGCTGGCTGAGGTTGAAGTGCAGGTTGCCATCGCCCAGGTGGCCGAAGATGCAGGGCCGGATGCCCGGTACTGCATCGGACAGTCCGAGGCTGGCCTGTTCGACGAAGGCCGGAATGCTTGACACCGGTACGGAGATATCGTGCTTTAAACTAACGCCGCCCACTCGCTGGGCCGGCGAGATCGATTCGCGCAGCCGCCAAAGCTGATCGGCTTTGGTCATGCTGTCAGCGACCACGACATCGCTGACGATTTTTTCAGACAGGGTGTCCTGCAGCATGTCCAGCAAGCGTGTCTCCAGCCAGTCTCCATCCACGGCGCTGTCGACTTGCACCAGTACATACCAGGGATGCGGTTGATCGAAGGGATCGCGGGCCGAGTCCAGGTACTCGAGCACGAACTCCATGGCCAGGCGCGGCATGAACTCACAGGCCGACAGGGTCTCGCCCATGCGCTTTCTCAGTTGCGCCAGCAAGGCGAGCCCGGCCTTGAGCGAATCGGTCGCGACCATCGCGGTCGCGGTTTGGGCCGGTCGGGCGGCCAGCGCCAGAGTGGCCGCGCTGATGATGCCCAGCGTGCCTTCCGAACCGATGAACAACTGCTTGATGTCGTATCCGCTGTTGTCCTTGCGAAGCGGCGCCAGGTCCGAAACCACCCGGCCGTCGGCCAGCACCACTTCCAGACCCAAAACCTGGCTTCGGGTATTGCCGTATCGGATCGTCAGGTTACCGCCGGCATTGGTGGCGATGGTCCCGCCAATGGTGGCCGTGCCCTCCGAGGCCAGGCTTACCGGGTAGAGCATGGCGTGCGCATCGGCCGCCTCGCGCACCGCGGCCAGGGTGCAACCGGCCTCGGCGACCAGGCTGGCATCGTCCGGATCGACCCTGCGGATCCGGTTCAGTCGTTCAAGGCTGATGATCAACTCGGATTCGTCGATCGAAGCCGAACCCCCACCGACCAGACCGGTATGCCCCCCCTGGGTCACCATCGGCAGACGGTGTTCCCTGCAGAAGTTCACCACCCTGGCCAGTTGATCGGTGCTGTCGGGCCGGGCCACGGCCAGGGGGCGGCCATGAAAGCGCCCGCGCGGCTCGTGGATGTGACGGGCGATGTCATCTTCGGGGCCGAGCACGCCGGCGCGGCCCAGCAAGTCGGTGAGTTGACGCAGCATGGGCGCTATTTCACCACGGATCGGCTCAGCGTTCCGGCAGGGGAATGAACTCGGTCTCGCCGATGACTGCATCGAAGCGACCGGCTTTCCAGTCGGCTTTGGCCTGTTCGATGCGGTCCTTTCTGGACGATACGAAATTCCACCAGATATGCCGTGGACCATCCATGGGTTCTCCACCGATCAGCATCATCCGCACCGGCTCCAGGGCCTTGACCGTGACCTCGTCGCCTGGACGCAACATCAGCAACTGGCCGGATTCATGGCGTTGTCCGCCGATCTCGACGGCACCGGAGTACACGTACAGCGCCCGCTCTTCAACGCTGGCATCAACCGGTACTTGCGCGTTGACCTGCATCACCACGTCGGCATAAAGGGTCTCGGTAAAGGTTTCGACCGGAGATTGCTGTCCCCACTGGTTTCCGCAAATCAGGTGGGCGCGCCAGTCCTTTTCCTCGATGCCTGGCATCACGCCGCGGGCGTGGTGAATGAAAGCGGGTTTGGTTTCCTCAAGTTCATGTGGCAGAGCAATCCAGGTTTGAATACCGGACAGCTCCGGGCCAGACGATCTAAGCGCATCAGGGGTACGCTCGGAATGGGCAATGCCCCGTCCGGCGGTCATCCAGTTCAGCTCGCCCGGCCGGATCGGCTGAACATGTCCCAGGCTGTCACGATGCAGGATCTCGCCGCTGAACACGTAGGTGATGGTGGCCAGCCCGATATGCGGATGCGGGCGTACATCCAGACCCTCACCCGGCCCCAGCCGGCTCGGCCCCATCTGGTCGAAAAACACGAACGGCCCGACCATGCGCCGCTGCCGCGACGGCAGGGCACGCCGCACCTCCAAACCACCAATGTCGCTGGTGCGCGGCACAATGGCCAGCTCCACCGCCTGGTTGCCGGCCTCGTGTTCTCCGGCCTGCGGACACTCCATCCAGCTCATGATCCGCCATCTCCGTCACAAAAGTCAGACCATAGCCTCACCGCGATGGGCTGGCAAGCACAGAACAAGCCTGGTTCAACCTTGGCGACAATGACTGAGCCGGGCACCAAAGCGGGCCAGGCGGTTTCAGGCATTCCTCAGGTCATGCCACTGCGCACCATCGACTCCAGTCGCTCGGGGTCGAGAACCGATACCTGCCGAGCCCGACAGGTGATCACCCCCTGGTCCTGTAACTGGGCGAGTGCGCGCGAAAAGGTTTCCGGCTGAACGGCCAGAAAGCCGGCGATGTGTCTTTTCCCGGCCCCCAGATTGAAGCTGGAGGCCTGGCCGTGGGCGCGGTATTGGTCAAGCAGATAGGCAGCGATGCGCAACTGGGCGTTTTGCAGGGATAGTGAGTCGATCTGGTTGATCTTCTGCTGCATGCGACGACTGAGCGTGGCCAGCAGGCGGAAACAGGCGGCCGTGTCGTTTTCAAGCACCGCGACCAGGTGGTCGGCGTCCAGCCCAATGACCTCGCTGGCGATCAGCGCCGAACAGTGGACGGGATAGCGGGGCTCGGGGAGAAACAGCGTGGCTTCGGCGAAACTGCGGCCGGGGTTGATCAGCGCCATGATCTTTTCCTGACCGGTCGGCGAGACCCGAAACAGTTTGAGCTGTCCGCTGCGACACAACCAGATGCGCCGGGCGGGATCACCCTGCCCGAACAGGCTTTCACCACGGCGAAGCCTGACCCGACAGGCACGTTCGCGGGCCTGCTGCTCGCTGCTCCGATCCAGTGCCGACAGCACGTCGAAGCCGGACAGTTCGTCGGGATGGATTGGGACCTTGGCGCTCAATGAAATCTGCATCAGCAAGAAGCAACCCAAGACTTTAAGTGCATTTCACTTACATGAATTTGATCGGAATCAAACACCGGTCAACCGATTACTTCAAAAATATGCATTTGCATTGAATCTTAATGGTCATGTCCGTTTCCATCGATTCCGTCCCCGCCCGATCCCGCAGTGTCCTGCTGGCCTGCGCCTTTCGCCCCTTCTTTTTGCTGACTGCGCTCTATGCCATGGTCCTGATCACCGCCTGGCTGGGCGTGTGGTTCCGCGGCTGGCCGCTGACCGGGCAGGCCCCGCTGTTGCACTGGCATGCCCACGAAATGCTGTTTGGCATGGTCGCAGCGGCCATTGCCGGATTCCTGGTGACCGCCATGGCCAACTGGACCGGCACGCGTCCGCTGGCCGGAGTCGGACTGGTATTGATGTTGTTGCTGTGGGTGGTCGGCCGGGTCGCGATGTGGCTGACAGCTTACCTGCCCCCGATAGTGATCCTGATCGCCGATGCGGCCTTCTTCCTTGCGCTTGCAGTATTTGCCGCCCGCGTCATCGAGGGCGCCGGCAACCGGCGCAACCGCGTCATGATTCTCATCCTGGCCATGTTATTGCTGGCCAATGTGCTCAGTCACCTGGGCATGTGGTGGCTGGGGCCGGCCTGGATGCAGTCCGGCGAGCGACTGGCGTTTTTCCTCGTGGTCTTGCTGATGGTCATCATCGGCGGACGCATCACACCTGCTTTCACCCGCAACTGGCTGATGCGCCGGGGCCGGTCAACGGAGAGCATCCGTTCCTGGCCCATGCTTGATCACATCGCCGTAGGCTCGGTCGCGTTGCTGGCGTTGGCCGCCGTATTCAATGCCCCGGGTGATTGGCTCTCCGGCATCGCCATGCTGGCCGGGTTGTCCAACGGACTTCGACTGTTGGGCTGGTCGGGTTGGCAGGGCCGTTCGGACCCGCTGATCTGGGTGTTGCACCTGGGCCATGCCTGGATCGTGATCGGCTTGCTGATTCTCGGCGCCGGGCTGTTCGTGCCGGATTTGCCACAATCAGCCTGGCTGCACGCCCTGGGCACCGGCGCCATGGGAACCCTGATTCTGGGTGTCATGACGCGAGTGGCGCTGGGACATACCGGGCGCGAACTCAAGTTGCCGTCAATGGCCTGGTTGATCTACCTGGCCATCAGCGTGGCGGCAGTGGTCCGGGTCCTTTCGGCCCTGGGCTGGTTGGAAGGCCGTGCGCCGCTGATGCTCGCGGCCGTGGGCTGGGTCGTGGCGTTCGGTCTGTTCCTGGTGCTGTACTGGCCAATTTTGAGCGCGCCGCGGGTGGATGGGCAAGATGGATGAACGGGAAGAGCGAAGACTTCGCGATACGGACATGTACGCCCGCCCGGTGTCGGAGTTTGAATATACTTTCGGCAGCCTCTGACTCGAGAGCATTGTCATGTCCCCCGCGTTCGCCGGTCTGCTCCTCGCCCTCCACGCCCTGGCCTCCACCATCTGGGTTGGTGGCATGTTCTTTGCCTACATGGCCCTGCGCCCGGTTGCGGCGAGCGTGCTGGATCCCCCGCAACGCTTACCCCTGTGGGCCGGCACGCTGGCGCACTTTTTCGCCTGGGTCGGGGGCAGTGTCATCGTATTGCTGGCCACCGGCTTTGCACTGATTTTCGGCTATTACGGATCCATGGCCGCGGTCGGTGGCCATGTGCATACCATGCTGGCGTTGGGGCTGATCATGATGGCGCTTTTCCTGTATGTATATTTTTTGCCTTACCGTAGTTTGAACCGGGCCGTCGACGCGGCCGACTGGCCCGAGGGTGCTCGACAACTGGCCCGTATCCGACGCATGGTCGCCATCAACCTGATCCTGGGCTTGCTGACCGTTTGTATCGGCGCCGGTGGGCGCTGGTTCTGGTAGGCAATATAGTTAGGCTCGCTGATTGGCGAGGCCTGGCAGAATCCAGGCTCGAGCTGCGTAGTGAGAATATGGCCGTTGCTAAGGCATTTTTCCGTCCTCGGCGTTATCCTGAGGAGTAACCGGCTGTTGCCAACGGTCGAATCGTTATTGACAAGGGTTTTCCCAAGGAGTGAACCAACCATGAAACTCAATCGCTTGCTGATTCTGTTCTTTCTGATGCTGCCGATGGTGGCTTATGGTCAGCTGCGCACCAGTGACCTGGTCGATCCCGAGCCGATCAGCATTCCTCAGAATGTGTCCCAGTCCCAGGCCATGGAGGCGGTGGTCAATGCCCTGTTTTCACGTGACTGGGCGGTAGCCGAAGAAGGTGACGATTACATCATCGCCGAATTGCATGTCCGCGCCCATTGGGCGGAGATCGGCATTGACTTCACTGAAGACGACATCAAGATCAGCTATCGCAACTCGGACAATCTTCGCTATACCGAGCGCGATGATGGTCGCGTGGTCATCCACAACAACTATCTGGCCTGGATCGACAACCTGGTCAACGATATTCGAACCCAGCTATCCCGCGCCCAGCGGGATGCGCGGCGTTAACGCGTGAACGCCGGGCCCGCGATCATCCGGGTCGCGCTGCTCGTCCTGGTTTTATGGTTGAGTGCCTGTGCCGGCACTCGGCCCACCCAGGATGAGCTGCCGCAGGCCTGGTTCCCGGCCAACGCCGAGCAGCGTTCCGACACTTTGCTTGTGCTACTGCCGGGCGCGCGAGATCGCGGTGACGGATTCGAACATGAAGGGGTGGTTGACCTGGTTGGCGAACTTCAGCCGGACTGGGACGTGGTGGTGGTCGATGCCCACATGGGCTACTACCGTGAACGCAGCTTCGTCGAGCGCCTTGAAGTCGATGTCATCCATCCGGCCGTGGAGCACGGCTACCGCGACATCTGGCTTTCGGGTCCCTCACTGGGCGGCTTCGGCGGATTGCTCTACAGTTGCCTGGGTGATGCCGACTCCGTGACCGGGGTAATCGCCCTTGCCCCGCACCTGGGCGGCCGGGCCATACTGTCCGAAATCGAGGATGCCGGCGGACCGACCGACTGGCAGCCGGGTGATGCCGGCCGGGACTTCGAGCGTGATCTGTGGGTCTGCCTGCGCGATGGCCTGGACCAGACCATCTGGCTGGGCTGGGGAGAGAGCGATCGCATGGCCCGCGGCAATCGCCTGCTGGCCGAACTGGTCGAGTCCGACCAGGTCACCACCCGCCCGGGCGGCCATCGCTGGCCAGTCTGGCGAGCTCTCTGGGAAGAGATTCTGCCGCGTATCGATTAAGGTTGTGGAGAAGCAGCGGGTGGCATCCGACCGCTCATGGCCCGACCGGGTGATCGGCTGAGTTGATGTCTTCCAGTTAGGCGGCCTTGGGGTCAGTCGTGTCCGTAAGTAGCTGGATGTAAGCGGAGTGACTTCGATTTTGCGATGGGTGGAATGGATGGCCCGGGAAAGCGGGTTGCCCGCCGCCGCCACCCGGTCGGTCCATGATCGGCCAAATGCCACCCGCTGCGACAGGAGAGAGGAGACTGAGAGTCAGGCGGTGGCTTTGTTCTAGCTCCCAAATCAACCAACTCCCACCTGTCAAGCGACGAGTGGGCTTGACCGGGGCCGGGGTCGAGGTGACGGAGGCGGGCACGGCCTTCCCGTCCTTGGAGCACCCAAGAACCCTACAAAAGGCAATCCGCTTTCCATTGGATCAAACGCAATTCGACAGGCAGCAGAACGCCCCTGAACTTGAACAATCGACCAAGCCGTTCACCTCGAGCGTGGTACCGGGCAAGGCCACTCGGCGCCCTGCCACCATAAACTCCAGCCCTTGCTCTCCTGTGGTCCAGATAAATCGTTTGCAATCAAACAATCGCCTGATTGACCCGGCCCTTTATAATTCGACCATGAAACTGCAATTCTCCACCTGGCCCGAAATCGAAGGCTATCTAGAGAAAACCCGTGGCATCGTCATCCCGATCGGCTCGACCGAGCAGCATGGTCCGACCGGATTGATCGGCACCGATGCGCTGTGCCCGGAAATCATCGCCGAAGGTCTGCATGCCGAAGGCATTCTGATCGGTCCGACCTTGAGTATCGGCATGGCCCAGCATCATCTCGGTTTTCCCGGCTCGATCACGCTCAGGCCCTCGACACTAATGGCGGTGGTGGTCGATGTGGTCCGTTCACTGGCCGTCCAGGGGTTCGAACATTTCTACTTTCTCAATGGCCATGGTGGCAACATCGCCACCGTCAATGCCGCGTTCGCCGAGGTCTATGCCGACTCCAGCCTGTCCGGAAATGCCGGTGAACTGAACCTGAAACTGGCCAACTGGTTTGCCGGCAAGCGGGTCACCCGCCTGAGCCGGGAATTGTATGGAGATGCCGAGGGTTCACACGCCACGCCATCGGAGATCTCCCTGACCTGGCACGCCTACCCCGACCAACAACGGGATGTGCCCCTGGAGCCGAAGCGCGCGCCCGATGGACCGATCCGCGATGCCGCCGACTACCGCAAGCGCTTCCCGGATGGCCGCATCGGCGCTGAATCCGGCCTGGCCAGTCGCGAACACGGGCGGCAATTCTACGAGGCCGCCCTGGCCGACGCGCTGGAGGATTACCACAACTTCCTTTCCTGAAATGTCCACTTGCTCGATTCGGCGGTCGTCGGTATCCCTCAAAAGTTTCCCAGACAAGCCGCCACGGTAGCCCCCATCCGGCGAGCCGCGTCTGGGCCGGATTGGTCCCAGCGAGTCACTGTCGGCATAAGGGCCTGAAGCTCGAATTCGCGAGGATGCCTCGCATCACGGGCTGGTGCGTGATCCAGCCACCCGTCTTGAACACCTGGCATGGAAATTGAATGTTCCTCTATCGAGAGCATCGCGATTCTGATTTCCTGGGAATCATTGGCGTTTACAATCCAAACGGGGAGCCACAAAATGTTCGAGGACACCATGACCACCGATTACGACCCGAAGCTTGGCGACTACACCGAAGTCATCGGGGTCGGCATCGAGTTTGCCTTTCAGCCGCTGGTCCAGCTTGGCGCCGGGCGCGTCTTTGGCTACGAGGCGCTGGTGCGCGGTCGTTCCGGTGAGCCGGCCAGCAGCATCATTGCCAACGTGCGACCTGAAAACCTGGCCTATTTCGACCAGGCCTGCCGCACTCGCGCCATCCAGGACGCAGCCAAGCTGGGTGTACGCTCCAACCTGTTTCTCAACTGTACCCAGATCACGCCCGGCAACCTCGATCAGATGCTGAGCGTGACCCGAAGAGAGGCCGACCAATCCGGTTTCGACCGGGGACAGATCGTGCTGGAGTTTTCCAGCCTGGCGCGATTGGGCAATCCGCGTGAACTGGCCGCAGTTCGGGACAAGGCCGAGGCGCTTGGTTTCCGGGTGCTGGCCGATAACTTCGGCACCGGAGAAGCGGGATTGAAACGCCTGGTGGTGTTTCGCCCGGACTTCATCAAGCTTGACCGTGAAGTCGTCAACGGTATCCACGCCAGCCGCCGTCGCCAGGCAATGGCGCTGGGGATGGTGGCCACCTGCCGGGCACTGGATATCGAAGTCATCGCTGCCGGTGTCGAACGTGCCGAGGAAGTCGAATGGCTCAAGAACCACGCCGACGTGGATCATTTCCAGGGCTATTACTTTGCCCGCCCCGAGATCCAGGCCAAGCCGGAGGTTGATCAGCAATTACTGCGAGACGCTGAATAATCGACGACCCCTCTCATGGAACGAACAAAAGAAAAAATCACTCGCGCAGAGACGCAGAGGCGCAGAGTGGAAAGAATTCAGGAATTCAGGAGAAGCTAAAACAAAAATTCTTGCCCTGCGTCCCTGCGTCTCCGCGCGCGTCTTTGCGTTTCAAAGGTTTTGATTTTCAGGTCTTTAGCGTTGACGAGAGCGCAGGGTATCGAGAACCTGGTCAAGGTTGCTGCCGGCGGATTTCAGGCACACCAGCAGGTGGTAGAGCAGGTCGGCGGCTTCTTCATTGAGTTTGTCACCCTGACCGGTGGCTGCGGCCAGGGCCACTTCCACGCCTTCTTCGCCGACCTTCTGGGCGCAGCGCTCGGCGCCGCGCTCCAGCAGCTTGCGGGTGTAGCTGGATTCGGAGCCGTCCCGGGCACGCTGGCGGATGGTACTTTCCAGCCGGGCGAGCTGACCCACTGCCGGCCAGCCGGTCTCGCCGAAGCAGGTGGTGGTGCCCAGATGGCAGGTCGGTCCATGGGGTCGGGCCTGCACCAGTAGCGTGTCGCGATCGCAATCACTGTGGATGTCGACCAGCTCCAGAAAGTGTCCGGATGTCTCGCCCTTGGTCCACAAACGCTGCTTGCTGCGAGAGAAAAAGGTGACCCGGCCGGATTCGAGGGTGGTTTCGAGGGCTTGCAGGTTCATGTACCCCAGCATCAGTACCCGGCCATCGCCGGCATCCTGAATGATCGCCGGCGCCAATCCGTCGACCTTGTCCCAATCCAGTTCGGGGAATTCGAATTTCATGCCGCCTCCGGTGACTTGCTGCGGGTGACAATGCCGGACTTTCCCAGCCAGGCCTTGAGATCGGGAATGGCGATCAACCCGGAATGGAACACGGTCGCGGCCAGTGCGCCATCGACATCGGCCTGGCGAAAGACCTCGAGAAAATGCTCGGGCGCCCCGGCGCCACCGGAAGCGATCAGCGGCACTCGGCAGATGGCGCGCACGCGGCGAAGCTGGTCGATGTCAAAGCCCGAGCGCACGCCATCGGAATCCATGCAGTTGAGCACGATTTCACCGGCGCCCAGGCGCTGGACCTCGCTGACCCATTCAAAGGTGTTGCGGCGCGGGTCGACCATGTTGTCCGGATCACCGGTGTACTGGCGAACCCGGAATTGATCGCCCTCCCGGATGGAATCAATCCCCGCGACCACGCATTGCGAACCGAATTCGGCGGCCAATTCCCCAATCAGCTCCGGGCGTTCCAGGGCCGGTGAATTGACCGAGATCTTGTCGGCCCCGGCATGCAGCACGGCACGGGCGGTGGTGACATCGCGAATGCCGCCGGCGACACAGAAAGGAATATCGATCGCCTTGGCCACGCGCGCAATCCACTCGGTATCGACACTGCGCTTCTGCGGACTGGCGGTGATGTCATAAAACACCAGTTCGTCGGCGCCTTCGTCGCGGTAGCGCGCGGCCAGGTCGACGATATTGCCCATTTCGCGATGGTTGCGAAAGCGTACCCCCTTGACGACCCGCCCGTCGCGCACGTCCAGGCAGGGAATGATTCTTACCGCGACCATCGCTCGATTTCCTTCAATGGCACGCGTCCTTCAAGCAGGGCGCGTCCGACGATGCATCCGGCCACTCCCGTTCTGGCCACCGATTCAAGGTCATCGGGCGACCCGATACCACCCGATGCCTGGACTTTCAGGGCGGGAAATTCATTGCCAATGGCTTGATACAAGGCGATCGCAGGACCCAGGTACATTCCGTCGCGCTCGATATCGGTGCACAACAGGTGCACCAGGCCGGCGTCGGCAAAGCGGCTGAGCAGGGTGAACAGGTCGGTCTCCCCGGCCTCGGACCAACCGCTGGCACGCGGAAACCAGGCCTCATCCACACCGCGCGAAACATCCAGTCCGGCCACCAGTCGATCGCCGCCGAGACTGTCCAGCCAACTGCAGACCACGTCCGGACGCTTCACGCACAGACTGCCTACAACCACTCGCTCGACTCCGGCTTCCAGGCGTTGGCTGAGATCTTCCAGGCAACGCACGCCACCGCCGCTCTGCACCGGGATGTCGACGGCCTGGCAGATGGCGTGGATGATCTTCAGGTTCGCCTCGTCACCATCACGGGCGCCGTCGAGATCGACCAGATGCAGGCAGGTGGCGCCGGCTTTCTGATAACGCAAGGCCAACTCGATCGGGTCATCCGGATAGCGGGTTTCACGCTCGAAGTCGCCCTGCTCCAGGCGAACCACGCGGCCGCCGCGTAAATCAATGGCTGGGATGATGATCATTGCACGACTCCTGATAATCTGAAACTCTGACCGGCATTATTGCTCACGGTTGCGACTCCAGGAAGTTGGCCAGAATACGCGTGCCGGCGCTGGCCGACTTTTCAGGATGGAATTGGCAGGCGGAAAAGTTGTCCTTGCGCACGATTGCGGCGAATGGCCGACCGTGCTCACAGGTGGCAATCGCATGTTCGGTGGGCGCGGCGAAACTATGGACGAAATAGTACCAGTCGTCGGCATCCACGCCACGCGCCAGCGGATCTTGCGGAACGGTCCAGTGCAACTGATTCCATCCCATGTGCGGCAGGCGCAGGCGATCGGGGACCTCGAGTTTGCTGACCGTACCGGGAATCAACTCAAGACATTCCGTGTCGCCCTCTTCCGAGCGCTCGTAGAGCAATTGCAAGCCAAGACATATACCCAGCACCGGCTGGGTGAGCGAGCGAATGACCTCGACCAGCCCGGCCTCGCGCAATGCCGCCATGGCCGTACCAGCCGAGCCCACCCCCGGCAGGATGACCCTGGAGCCGGAACGAATCCGCTCGGCCCGACTGGTCAACGAGCATTCCGCCCCCAGCCGATGAACGGCATGTACCACCGAGGCCAGATTCGCCCCCCCGGTATC
>SL_3KL_010_SEDDRAFT_10001934_pt1 | contig 18944 bp, 17 predicted proteins | sample SodLakKL_010_SED_2_FD_10381 | JGI IMG/M metagenome (IMG submission 10381) | reverse complement strand
GGGCCAGTGCTTCGCGGGCCAGTATGACTTCTCGCAGGGCTTCCGTGCTCAACTCCATAAAATATTCAGCCTGCTCTTCTTTGTCCGGATCAAGCCTGATGGAAACCCTGAAATCAGCCAGTGCCCTGGTGTACTGCCGCAGTTCAAAATGTGCCAGCCCCCTGTAAAAATAGGCTTCAGCATACAGCGAGTCAAGTTCAATGGCCCTGTTGAGCCACCATAAGGCTTCTTCAAAATCCTTGTCTATGCCTTTACGGATCCCTTCGCTAAATGCCTCCCTGGACTGCCTTGCCTGGCGGTCGGCAGGCTGGGACATAAGACCTGGGGTAAGTGCCAGGAATAAAATGACCAATATGATCTTCATATACCGAGCATATTGTTATCAATGGCGTATGCTTAGATCATCAAAGGTATCATCTTCCAGGATACGAATGGCTTCCCGGAAAGCCTCATCGGCCTGCATGACCACCTGGGTATATGCAGCAAAGTCAAACAGGTTGCGGGCTATAAGCCCCCTGAGTTGATTTTTCATATACAAAATGGTATCCTCTGTTTGTTCTTCGTCACCTGGTGTCACCCCTTGTTCTTTTGCATAGGCATACAATTCGTCCATGAGCGCCTGATCAATCCGGAAATGTTCCAGGAAAACCTGTATATCGGGATAGGCATCAGACAAGGCGATGCGGTTCCTGTTGGTATACTCGATGCCAAAATTGTTTAATGTGCCGCGGCGTAAAAGCCTGGAATAAAAATCAGATACCCTGTTGGTATCGAGCGGGATGAAAAAATCAGGCATGATGCCGCCACCGCCATATACCACCCGTTTGTTATGCAAGGTGAAATGTTTCAGTGAATCGGGAAATGCAATGTTTTCCGGGCTGATCAGTTCACCTGACGACAAGCGTTCTGACAGGTCTTTATAATATTCTTCAGTCCCCTCATCATATGGCTTCTGAATGCTCCTGCCCGTCGGCGTATGATATTGTGCCGTGGTCAGGCGGATGGCGGAGCCATCGGGCAATTCAAAGGGCCGCTGAACCAGGCCCTTGCCAAAAGAACGGCGGCCAACCAGCAAACCCCTGTCCCAGTCCTGGATCGCCCCGGCCAGGATCTCACTGGCAGAAGCGCTCCCTTCATTGATCAATACCACCAATTTGCCGTTTTTAAAATTGCCCCTGAATGTGCTTTTGAATTCCTGCCTCGGAGTAGCATGCCCTTCGGTGTAAACAATCATCTGGTCGCGTTCCAGAAACTGATCAGTCAGATCAATCGCCACATCCAGATAACCACCGGAATTGTAATTAAGATCCAGGATCAGATGTTTCATTCCCTGGTCTGCCAGGTTCTGGCTGGCTTCGCGGTATTCACGCATGGTGGTGCGGGCAAAACGGTTCAGCTTAATGTAACCGATTTCAGGTGTGGCCATAAACGCCGCATCTACCGAATTGATCGGAATTCTATCCCGTGTAATGGTAAAATCCAGCAAACCGGCAACACCTGCGCGGTAAATGACCACATCTACCTTTGATCCACGCTCCCCACGTAACCTGTCCTGAACATACTGATTGTTTATCTTTGATCCATACGCCGTTTCTCCATCAATCCGGACGATTTTATCGCCGGGCCTCAACCCGACTTTTTCAGAGGGACCGCCCGGAATGGGGCTGACCACTACAATGGTGTCGTTGATCAGGTTAAACTGAATGCCAATGCCTTCAAAGCTTCCTTCAAGGGGCTCGTTGGCGCGGCGAAGTTCATCGGCTGATAAATACACGCTGTGGGGATCCAGTTCACTGAGCATGCCCCTGATGGCATCTTCCACCAGTTTTTCATCCTCGAGTTTTTCTATATAGGCAAACTCAATAAATTGCAGGGCCCTCTGCAATTTTTCCATCTGCGCCTGGCTAACCTGCGAATAGACCGGCAGGACAGTTGACAAAAGGAAGGCTGCCGTTAAAATAATCGTCCGGGATATGATAAAACACTTCATTGTATGATTGCTTGTTTGGTATATTCTGATTGTTCTGACAGAATGATTAATAAAACTATGCGTACTTTTGTTTAAAATCACAAAAACAGGGCCAAAATCCAGGCCTCAGTCAATATTTTGGAACTGGAGCAGGATATTTTATACAAAGTTAAGAAAAAGCAGGAAAAGAGACGTTTTCTGGTTAGCCTGGTATATCCTGCCGTTTTTGTGGTTATTCTCTGGATTGTGCATTTGGCAGAAACATTGTTTGACCTGGGTTTTCACACCTATGGTATTTTTCCGCAAACGCTCTCAGGTCTAAAGGGTATCTTGTTCTCTCCACTGATCCACGGCAGTTTCTCGCACCTTGCATCCAATTCGTTGCCCATGTTGGTACTGGGAGCGGCACTGTTTTACTTCTACCGCGAAATTGCCCTGCAGGTTAGCATTTACGGCTGGCTGATCACCGGTTTGTGGGTCTGGATCGTTGCCAGGCCATCATTTCACATTGGGGCTTCAGGCCTCCTTTACAGCCTGGCAGCCTTTTTGTTTGTCAGCGGCATCATCCGCCGGCATCCCCGGCTGATGGCCCTGTCATTACTGGTAGCATTCCTTTATGGAGGAATTGTATGGGGTATTTTTCCCATCAGGGAGCACATTTCGTGGGAATCGCACCTGATGGGTATGTTGTCTGGCATCATACTGGCCCTGTTTTTCAAGAAGCATGGCCCACAGCGGCCACTTTACTCCTGGGAGCTTGAGGAAAAAAAAGAGGATGAAGAAGGGGGCCCGTCAGAGGAAGAAGACCAGNCTGAGGGCCATGATGGCCATGCCGGCCGTCAGGCCGTAGAGTGACAGGTGAGGTTCCCCGTATTCCCTGGCAGCCGGCAACAGGTTATCAATCGAAATAAAAACCATAATGCCGGCCACGGAGGCAAACAAAACACCAAACACGGCATCATTCATAAAAGGCATCAGGATAAAGAACCCTACCAGGGCGCCGAGGGGTTCAGCCAGGCCCGACAGGAAACTGTAACAAAAAGCTTTCCGGCGGCTTCCGGTGGCATGGTGGATGGGAACTGAAATGGCAATACCTTCCGGTATATTGTGGAGGGCAATGGCAATGGCAATGGGTAGGCCAAGCTTCAAATCCTGAAGTGCCGCCAAAAAGGTGGCGAGGCCTTCCGGAAAATTGTGGATGGTAATGGCAACGGCTGACATTATCCCCATGCGGTATAGCTTTGTATTTTTTTCCGCTTCCCGGTCCCGGATGCGTTCCACCCTTTTGAGTTCGTGGGGGTTCTCAAATGCCGGGACCAGCCTGTCGATGACGGCAATCAGAACAATGCCCGAAAAAAAGGCAACCACCGTAATCAGATAACCCACCTGCAACCCCATTTCCTGCCCAAGGATCTCTTTTGCTTTCGGAAAAATCTCTACGAATGAAAGGTATATCATTACCCCGGCAGAAAAACCAAGCGCAATGGATAAGAATTTTGTATTGGTCCGTTTTGCAAAAAAAGCAATGGCGCTGCCAATACCGGTAGACAACCCCGCAAACAGTGTCAGGCCAAAAGCAATCAATATTTGCTGCGTACTGAAGGTGGAATCAAACATACAAGGCACTAAGAGCGTGTAACAAAATCTTCAAGGCTTTGTTCCTGAAAATATTTCTTGAACTGTGCGGTTACGTCGCGAACCAGGCCATCCACAAGGCATTTGTCAAAAGGACAAATTTTTCGATCAAGGGGGCATTCCGGCAGATCGATCTTGCCTTCAATGGCCTCATAGATCTCCAGGATAGTGATCTGATCAGCCGGTTTACTCAACACAAAGCCTCCGCTGGGGCCCCTGACAGACTTCAGGAAATTGTGTTTGACCAATTGCTGGAGCACTTTGGCCAGGTGGTTTTTCGAAGCGCCCATTTCCTGTGCTATGCTATTCACATTTATGTGATTCGTTGTTTTGGCGATCAATACCATGGCATGCAATGCAAGAGATGCAGCCTCCGAGAAATGAACCAGTTTTGCCATAAAAAATAATATAAAGGGTTAAAAAACCATTTTCCGGACCTTCACCCCGTCCAGCGCCCACAATTCATTTTCAAGTCGAATACATTCATCCTGGTTTCCGGTCAGCTCCAGTATGATGAGTCCGCAACTGCTGCAATCGGGCATGTCGAGGGTATGCAGCCCAAGGCGTGTCCTGATGGAGCACCCGTATTTGGTAAGGATTTCCTGTACCTTCTGAGCGGCTTCTGTTCTGGACTCGACCAAAACTCCTAATACTCTGATTTCATTCATTTCAAGCAAGTTTACTTAAACAAATAATCAAATTTCATTTTTTTGATTTCCACTCCGCCAATCCGGGCCAGGTCTTCTTGCAATTCTTCCCACTGCCCGGGTTTGCCCTGAAGGACGATCAAGATGGTTCCCACACGGCTGCAGATATTGTCTGACAGTTCATGAAAACCCAGACGGGTTCTGATCACGTCCGCATGTTTGGTAAGCACTTCTTGCGTGCGACCGGCTTCTTTGATCCGGTCAAAAACCAATATGCCAAGAATCATGGTTTGTTGCATAATCTATCATTTTTTAAAAATACAAGTCCCTTTTTCCGGATTTGATCTGTCCGATCTTTTCCTTGAGCTTGGCCACCTTTTGTTCCTGCCCAAGCTCTTTGATTTTGTCGTCAATTAGCCTGTAACCCGCTTTTTTGGTTTCCTCACCGCCATAATCCTCCAGATATTCAGCCAGTGTAAGCAATGCATTGGGTGTACAATACCTTTTGATAAAGCCCGGTACGGAAAATTCCATAAAGTGTTCGCCGGTGCGACCGAGCCGGTAACAGGCCGTACAGAAAGACGGGATGTATCCCGATTTGATCAGTTCGTCCATAATCTCGCCCAGTGACCTGTTGTCGTTGATCTGGAACTGGCCCTTGCTTAAATCCTGCTGATCATGCTTTCCTTTGGAGTAACCGCCCAACTCAAGGTTGGTACCACCATCAATTTGCGAAACCCCGAATCGCAGGATCTGATCACGGATATGAGACGGTTCGCGGGCCGTAAGTATCATGCCTGTGTATGGGACCGCCAGGCGAAGAATCGATACCAGCCGCACGAATTCATCGTCTTTGACAAGCCGGCTTTTATCAATGTCGAGCGACATGGCATTCTGTATCCTTGGGAAAGAGATTGTGTGCGGACCCACATTGTAAACCGCTTCGAAGTGGTTTACATGCCTCACGAGCCCCATCACTTCAAAACGCCAATCGTACAACCCGAATAAAGCGCCGATGCCCACATCATCGATACCTGCTTCCTGCGCCCTGTCGAGCGAAGTCAAACGCCATTCATAATTTCTTTTGATGCCACCCAGATGAACCTTCTTATAAGTTGGTTCATGATATGTTTCCTGGAAAATCTGGAAAGTCCCGATGCCGGCATCCTTGATGGTACGAAATCCCGGGATGTCAAAAGGCGCTGCATTGATGTTTACCCGCCTGATCTCCCCGTTCTTATGCTTAACACCATACACAATTTCAACGGTTTCGGCTATGAACCCGGCAGAATATTTTGGATGTTCACCATACACCAGGATCAGCCGCTTGTGACCCTGATCGATCAACGCCCTGGTTTCGGCGATCAATTCCTCACGGCTTAAGGTAATGCGCCTGACCCCTTTGTTGGAAGCACGAAAGCCACAATACTGGCAATTATTGGTACACAAATCACCCACATAAAGCGGAGCAAACAACACAATGCGTTCGCCATACACTTTTTCCTTGAGCATGCGTGCCCCTTCCTTGATCTCTTCGACCAGTCCGGGGTCTGTGGCATTGATCAGCACTGCCGTTTCCTCGAGCGAAAGGCGTTTTTTATCAAGCGAAGCCCCAATTACGTCCCGCACCCGTTGCTTATCTGCTTTTGTATTGTTTATAAAATTCCATATCTCTCCTGAATCAATAAACGGAGCCATGCGTTTGTCTGCAATGCTGTATTTCTCAGGGTGGTAAATCATTATAAAAACATTTGCTATTGCCCAAACAAAATTAAGCAATATTCAGATAATAAAGTAATTTAAATGCCAGAATACCGGAAAAGAATCACAGGCGAATTTTTAAGCCGTCATAAGCCAGAAGAACATGCTCAGGAAGATCCCGGCTAACCTCCTTGTGCGTACCAATAAAATGACTCATATGGGTGATATAGGCTTGCTTCGGGTTAACCTCTTTGATCACCTGCAACGCCTCTTCAAGTGAAAAATGAGAAATGTGTTTTGATTTTCGGAGCGCATTGATAACCAACACATTGCTGCCTTTTATTTTTTCTTTTTCCTGTTCACTGATATGGCTGGCATCGGTAATATAGGAAAAATCACCCACCCTGAAACCAAACACCTGCATTTTGTGGTGCTCGACCTCTATGGGCGTAAACAACAAACCGTTAATGGAAAAAGGATTGTGGTTAATGATATGAAAATGCAATTGCGGGGCGCCGAAAAAACGTTTCTCTTTGAGAATATACGGAAACTCTTTGTTGATACTGTCTATAACCGCATCGCTGGCATAAATGTCCACCGTTTTGTTCAATACATAATTGAATGCACGCACATCATCCAGGCCGGCAATATGATCGCGGTGCCCGTGGGTAAATAATATGGCACCGATGTCCTCTACCTTTTCCCTGATCATCTGGTAACGGAAATCAGGCCCGCAATCAATCACATAATGGGTTCCCTCTACCTCCAGCATCACGGAAGTCCTCAGCCTGGAATCGCGCGAGTCATCACTGGTGCAAACACGGCAGTCGCAGGCAACCACGGGTACGCCCGTTGATGTACCGGTGCCGAGAAAAGTGATGGTCATTGGTTTGTTCAGAGGCATAAGTAACGTATATCGTATAAATATGATTAATAGATCAATTCTTCAACCTGCTCCCTGGCTTCTTCCATGGCATTCCTGTTGGCCAGGCCATTATTTACGGGATCCCCGTCCCATACACGTTTATAAAAATACAGTGTGCCCAGCTGCACTTCAGGATCAAGATTATCATAAAGCAAAATGCTCTCGATCCGGGGTCTGTGGCCGGCACAGTGGGTGACCAGGGTCATCGATTTCATCCAGGTTGCTCCCGACACCAGGTTGGTGGCATATATGCCCGGAGGCGGTACAAGCTTTTCTTCGGTATCGGTGGTGCTGCCCACCACCACATGGCTGGATTCCATGCCCTCAGCCAGGGTCCCTATATACAAAGTGCCTTTGATGATATACTGGTGGTCCAGGTATGCATTGGCGCGCTGAATATTGCCTTCCGACAAGGCCTTCCTGATCTTGGTGGAACTGACCGTTTCATTTTCTATCATCTGCAGGGGAATCTCTTCCACTCCAAATCCCATATCGCGGCTCAGGCGATGCAGATAGGAGTAGTCACCTTTCCTGGCATATCCAAAATGATGGTTGTGGCCAACAACCACCACTCTGGCGCCCAGGTGCCCAATCAACATGTTGACGGCAAAATCCCGGGATGTCGTCTTCGAAAATTCCAGTGAAAAGGGGATGATGATCAGGTTTTCCAACCCAGCCTTTTGCAGCAGTTCGATCTTTTCCTCCTGTGAATTGATCATTTTCAGATTTTCCTGATCGGGATACAATACCTTGCGGGGATGGGGATAAAAAGTGATGAGCGCAGACTCCCCGTCAATATCCCGGGCAATTTCATTTAACCTGTTAATAATCAGCTTATGTCCGATATGGACCCCATCAAAACTACCGGTGGTGACCACCGCCCTGCTGATTTTCCCTGCAGCCTCGGCTGTATGATAAAATACCCTCATTTGACCAGATATGCCAGTTTTTCCAGTGATGTTACAATATCGTATTCTTCCAGGTGTATGCCCTCCGGAACAGTCAGGGGTACCGATGTATAATTCAGTATCCCCCTGATCCCTGCATCCAGTAGCATTTTTGCCACATCATGAGTAGCTTCCGGAGATACCGTCAACACGGCAATCTGAATGTTTTCCTTTTTAACAAACTCCTTGATTTGGCTGATGTGGTGGCATGGGATGCCGGCCACAATGCGGCCGGTCTTCTGCAAGTCATTATCGAAAGCGGACACAATAGACAGTTTGTCTCTTTTTCCGGAAAAATAGCTGGTAATGGCCCTGCCCAGATTACCCATCCCCACCAGGATGATGTCCTGGCCTTTCTCGCTGTCAATGATCTTTCCGATCAGCGCCACCAGGTCCTTGATCACATACCCCTTGCTCTGGCTTCCTGAGTAGCCGATAAGCATCAGATCCCTGCGAACCTGTACCGGTGTCAGATTCATCATTTTGGCCAGCTCATGTGAGTATATGTTCGTTTTGCCTTCATGGATGCTGTTGTATAAAATCCGCCTGTATTGACTCAGGCGCTCAATCGTTTTACCCGGTAATTCTAAATAGGTATTTTTTGCCATGGGATCAATAATTTATTTGGATCAATCTTCGAGTTTGAATATTATGGTAAAGCAACTTCCCTGATCCGGTGTACTTTCCACTTCAATATTTGCCTGATACAGGTCTAGCAGCTTTTTAACGATCGACAAGCCCAGCCCGCTGCCGCTGATATGCCTGGTATGTTCACTTTTTATCCGGACAAAATCTTCAAACAGTTTTTTGGTATCCTCCGGTTTCATCCCGATGCCGGTATCTTCGACGCTCAGCATCAATAGCCCGTTTTCCTTGCGAATGTTCACATCTACCCTTCCACCCTGTTTGTTGTATTTTATTGCATTGGATACCAGGTTATTCAGTATGATCTCCATCTCCTGGCTGTCGGCCTGCAGGGCGATTTTTTCACTGCAATTCAGATAAACATCCACGTCTTTCTGAATAGCCAGCGGCTGAAAAGAGTCTATGCATTGCTGGGCAATCTCGCACAGGTGGATCATTTCCAGCTTGCGTTTTTTCTTGCCGCTTTCAATGCGTGTAAAATCGAGCATGTCCATAATCAGGTTCCGCATTCCCTGTATCCTGTGTAAAGAACGGTCAATGATCTCCCTGTAATCGTCCATTTGGTCGCCGAACTTTTTTTTCTGCATCATTTCAAGGTACCCCTCCACGGCATTGATCGGTGCCTTGAGTTCGTGCGACAGCACCGACAAAAACTGAAAACGCACCTGACGTCCCTCCACATTCATTTTTTGCGTCATGCGCTGCAGAAAACGCTGTTTTGTAATGGTCTCGATGGATGCACGCAATTCTTTTGGGGTAAATGGTTTGGGAACAAAATCGTAGGCTCCCTGGCGGGTGGCTTTCACGGCCAGTTCAAGGGATGCATATGAGGTGATCATGACCACCACAAGGTCCATGTTCTGCTGGTTGATGTATTCCAGCACATCTATCCCTTGTATTCCCGGAAGTTTGTTGTCGAGCAACACAATATCCATGGGTTTTTTCTTGAGGATATCCAGGGCTTCTTCGCCACTTTCAGCGGTTTCTACAATAAACCCGATATCCTCGTCCATAAACGGATAGCTCACAGTATAATTCTCCAGGATCCGGGAAACGCCGCTGCGGATACCAGGTTCATCATCAACCACCAGGAGGTTTAAAGTTTCCATCACATCAGAGTTTTAGCAATTTATTGATCTCCTTGTGCAACTGGTCCATCCGGATACCTTTGTCCAGGAATAGATCTGCCTTCACCCAGTCCTGTTCTTCTTCTGTGGTCACATCGAAAAGCATGCCTGTTTCGGCCGTTACGGCAGAAACGATGATGATGGGCAGATCAGGATACATGCTTTTGATCTTGTGGCAAAGGATGAAGCCAGTGTCCTGGTTTTCCATCATCAGGTCAAGGATGGCCAGGTCGGGGCGCATGCGCTGGATAATGTCTTCGGCCTCTTTTTGTGTTCCCGCCGATATTGCCTCAAATCCCATATCCTTTACCCCATGCCTGAGTTGAAACAGATAATCGGCATCATCGTCAACGATCAGAATGGTCTTTTTCTCTTTTTTTAGCATAATTATTTTTTTAGCGGATAAGCGCCTCATCCGGTGTTTTTTTTTGCTGTTCTTCCGACTTTCGGGGCAAACTCACAAAAAATGTAGATCCGGTAGGGCCTTTGGCCTGATTATTATTGGATTCTACCCTGACATTGCCCCGGTGCATCTTGATGATGCCATAGATAATGGGCAGCCCGAGCCCTGTTCCCTGACCTGTTTCCTTGGTGGTAAAGAAAGGTTCAAACATCCTCTCTATATTCTCCTTGGAAATACCCGTACCGGTATCTGCAATACGGAATTCCAGTGTTTTACTTCTCTCTTTGTCATCAACTGCCACAATAAGCTTGCCTCCCTTTGGCATTGCATCCACGGCATTTTTAAACAAGTTGGCAAACACCTGTACCATCTGGTCATGGTCACATTCAAACATGGGGTTCTGGGTGTTGATCCGGATGTCCAGGTCAATATTTTCTGGCAACACGATCGCCTTTAGCCCATTATTGATCAAATGCTTAACGTTTACCCTGTCAATGGTCAGCTTACTCTTCCGGGCAAAGTTTAGCAGTCCGCCTACAATCTTTTTACACCGGTCGGCCTGTTCAACGATCATTTTCAGATCGCGGTACAGGGGTGAAGAAGGATCCATGTCATCCAGCAAAATATGGCTGTACATGATCACCACCCCCAGGGGGTTATTCACCTCATGGGCGATCCCGGCGGCCAATTGACCCATGGAGGCAAGTTTTTCACTTTGCTTCAGCGCAGCCTGCGTGGAGGCCAGCTTCTTGTTTGACACGTCCAGTTCCGTGATGTATTCATGCAGTTTATCTATGGTATAGGGCAGGCACATTTCCGATTCGGCAAGGCCCTGCAGGATGGCTACGGCATGTTCATAGCAGGTGTCGTAACCGCAAGCCCCGCAGTTGAGTTCGTCTTCCGCTTCTTTTTTTCCAAACCTTTGCAAAACTTCACGGATCTCCTCTTCCCTGGGAAGGCCTGGAAAGCGCTGGTCATCAGCTTCAAAACTGCGGTCGAGTTTTAATTGCAGGAAAGTATTCAGATCTTTCTGCCATTGCTCCAAATCAATCAGGTCGTAACGCCTTTGGGCAAAATTGGAGATGTTCTTTCGCTTGTAAAAAAACTTGTGTTTGTTGCTCATGCCCGGCCCGTTGATGCATCCGTTGCAACAAAGCAGGTCAAACATTTTGGCTTCAAGGTAGCCCTCTTCAAATTCACGCAGTACTTCGATGATGTCGTGCCGGCCCTCAGCCACCACGATGTCGCCCTTCACAAAATCTTCTTCCAGGTCAACTGTTTGCANCATGCCCCCACTGATAGGGAAAATGGCACCTTTGCCGGCAACCGGGGGATCAAACTCATGGGGCTGTACCTTATTTTCATCCAGGTCCTTTTCGGCAAACATCCGGCGCAGTTCAACAAAAGAGATGACTTCATCAATCAATCCCCTGAACTGATCTTCGGCTGCTTCCACCTTTTTGGCGATACAGGGTCCGATAAAAACAATTTTTATTCCATCGCCGTATTTTTCCTTCAATACCCTGGCCGTAGCAATCATGGGCGAAACTACCGGCATCAGCGAATCAATGATCTGTGGGTGGTGCTTCTCCACATAACTCACAATAGCCGGGCAGGATGTGGAGATCAATGGACGCTTGGGGCCTGATTCCAGCAATTCCTTGTATTTATTCGCGATGAGTTCGGCTCCGAAGGCCACTTCATTGACATAGTCAAAGCCCAGGGCCTTGATCATACCCACAAAATGCCGGTAATCCTTGATATCTGTGAATTCGCCCGCAATACTGGGCGCCACAATGGCAGCCACTTTATCCTGGCTGTTAAGTAGAACCTTTACCTTATCGATAGAGAAAGCGAACATTTTTGCATCCCGGCTGCACACCCGGATGCAGTTGCCACAGGCAATGCACCTGCTGGGTATGATCTCAGCCTGGCCGTTCATGATCCGGATGGCCTTGGCAGGACATTCACGCACACAGGTATAACAAACCTTGCACCGGTCTTTCACGGTATAAATGATCTCTTTATTCTTTTCCGACATAATCCAAACCTTATTTTTTATTGAATTGCCTGCCCAACCAATCCAGGGCTGTGGGGTGATCAGGCAACAGCCGTTTGCCCTTATACAGGGATTTGATGGCGGGATTCTCTCCCGGATGTTTAATTGGGTTGGCTTTCCCCATTTCCACGCATATTCTCTTACGCGATCTCACATGCTCAAACCCCCGGCTGACAGGTTGTCCTCCACCACCTGCACAGCCATCCAAACAGGCCATCACTTCAATATAATGGATATCCTCCCTTTGTTCGTCCTCCAGGTGTCTTATGTAATCTTCCGCTTCGGCAATGCTGCTTACCCAGGCAAACCCGATCTCCTTTCCGCCAATGGGCACTTTTATTTCGCGCCGCCCCGACAGATTCTTGGGCAGGTTGAATTTAAATTGCTCTTTTTTCGGATCGGCCATTATCCGGAACAATTCACGGGCAACCGCTTCGGCCTTGCCGCCCGAATAACCGGCTTGCCATCCGGCTGATGAACCGGTATCAAAAGGCCTGTCGGGCTGTTCCTCTTCCATTTCGGCAATATCCAGGCCAAACCCTCTCATGAGCTGGAAAAATTCCCGGACTGTCAACACAGCATCCACCTCCGATACCCCTTTGTGGGTGTTTTCTTCCAGGGAGGCTTCGTATTTTTCAGCCACACAGGGCATCACCGCCACCAAAAAGATCGATTCCGGGTCCATTCCCTCCTGAACTGCATAGCTGGTTTTGACCAAAGTACCCAGGATTTGTTGCGGAGACTTAACTTCTGACAGGTGCACAAGATTGCCGGGACGGAACGATTGCACATATTTTACCCACGATGGGCAACAGGACGACATCAAAGGAAGGGCGCCACCACCCCTTTCTGCAAGCCTGTCAGAGAGTATGCGGGCTTCCTCAAGCACATTTACATCGTGGGCGGTACCCAGGTCAAACACCCTGAACGCCCCACATCTTTTCAGGGCCGCGACAATACGGTCCCTGGCTTTTACTTTCGATTTAAACCCCAGTGTATCCGTTACCGAAGCGACCACAGCAGGACTGATGAAAAATATGACCTGTTTTTTGTCTTTACTCAGTGCCGCCTGTACTTTTTCCACATGCGAAATGTCCAGCAGGGCAGCCGTAGGGCAAACCTGTATACACTGTCCGCAATGAATGCAACTTGATTCGTTGAGCCCTTTGTTAAAAGCACTGTTCACCCTGGTCTGATTGCCGCGTGAAATAAAATCAATGGCAGTAACCCGCTGCACCTCCTCACAAATGCGGACACAACGGCTGCACAGTACGCATTTTGCAGGGTCACGGGCCACACTGGTACTGGAATAATCAGGATACCAGGTATTCTTTTTTCCAAAAAACCTTCGCTCCTTCACATTCATTTCTTCGGCCAACCATTGAAGCTCACAGTGTCCGTTGCGCTGGCAATACAGGCAGTCGTCCGGATGATTCGACAATAAGAGTTCCACCAGTGATTTGCGGGCCTTTATCACACGTGGTGAATTGGTCCTGACCCGCATGCCCTCCTCCACAGGATGGGAACAGGATGTGATCAGGTCGCGCTTGCCAAGGACCTCCACAACACACAAACGGCAGGCACCTGTTGGTGAAAAACGGTTCATGTGACAGAGCGTGGGAATCCGGAAGGCATTTCTACGTAAGGCAGACAACAATGTCTCCCCTTCCTCTACAAGGATTTGTTTATTGTTTATTTCGATCTGGAATTCCATAACAACAAAAAATTGCGCGATGACAGGCGCTATTTAATGATTACCGCATTGAATTTGCAAACGTCAAAACAAGTTCCGCAACCGATGCATTTATCCTGCACTATAAAATGCGGGTACCGGGGCGTTCCGATGATGGCGTCGACCGGACATTTCTTAAAACAGACCGCGCAGCCCGTGCAAGCATCCACGTTAATTTCATAAACCCTCAGGTCGGTACATACGCCTGCCTCACATTTCCTGTCAAAGATATGGGCATCAAATTCGTGCTTAAAATGCTTCAGTGTATTGAGGACAGGATTGGGTGCCGACTTGCCCAGCGAGCATAAGGATGTGTCACTGATCACAGAGGCCAGGCTTTTCAGTTGCATGACCCCTTTAAAACGTTCCAGCGTTTGAAATGAATTGGTATCGGAAGGCTTGCGGGTAACTTGCTCCATGACTTCCAGCATCCGTGCTGTCCCCTCCCTGCAGGGAATGCATTTGCCACAACTTTCTTTTTTAAAGAAGGCTGTGAAATAGCGGGCCAGATCCACCATGCAGGTCGCCTGGTCGAGCACTACAAAAGCACCGCTGCCAAGGGCAGCACCGATGCTTTCCAGGGACTCATAATCCACCCTTGCGTCGAGGTTTTCGGCTGTAATATAGCTGCCACTGTTGATGCCCAGAACGATGGCCTTGAATGGCAGTTTGCCCGCCAGGCCGCCACCTGCCCCTTCGATGATTTCCCTGAAAGTGGTCCCCATCAGTACCTCAACCGTCCCATAATTCTTCAGCCGGCCGGAAAGGGTATATAACTTTGTCCCCTTGCTGCTTTCGGTACCCAGTGAGCGAAACCATTCGGGACCGTTTTTAACGATCAGGGGAACATTAAACAATGTTTCTACATTGTTCACCACAGTGGGCTTATTCCACAGACCTCTTTCTGCCGGATAGGGCGGTTTCGAGGCAGGCATGGCCCGTTTGCCCTCAATGCTGTTGTTCAGTGCAGTTTCTTCACCGCAAACAAACGCACGGGCACCTTCTCTGATTACCACATCGATATTCACCCCTGAATCAAATATATGATGCCCGGTCAAGCCGTATGCACCAGCCTGCCCAATGGTTGCCTGCAAGCGTTTGATGGCCAGACGGAATTCTTTGCGGATAAATATATAAGCCTTGTTAGCACCGGTGGCGTATGCTGCGATCAGCACAGCCTCTATCAAACGGTGGGGGTTGCTTTCTATAATGGCACGGTTCATATAACTGCCCGGATCACTCTCCACGGCATTACACACAAAAAACTTCTGATCACTCACTGTGTTCAGTGCTGCACTCCACTTTTTCCCCGCCGGGAATCCCCCGCCACCCCGGCCGGCCAAACCACTTTCTTCTATCATCCTGCATACTTCGGCAGGTGTGTGGCGTGCAATGGTGTCGATAAATGCCTGGTAACCGCCCTTCGCGATATATTGTGCAGCTGATACGGGGTCTATGATCCCACAATGTTCCAGCAACATCCTGTGCTGGCCGGAAAAAAATGGATGCGATTCAATGCCAGGCACATCCTCCCAGGGCTGCAAGATGGTGTCAGTGTACTGACCCAATACAGGCAGGTCGGGCAAATTATCATTCAGAATATCATCCAGCAGCGACTGTACTTTTTCGGCTGTGACACGCGAAAAAGACAACCTGGCCTTGCCGGGCAGCTGTACATCCACCAGGGGTTCTTCCATGCAAAACCCCACACACCCACCTTCCACCAGGTCGGCATCAATGTCGTGTTCCTGCAAATATTCCCGGATGGCCTCAAATGTTTTATCCGCACCGGCAATGCGGCCACAGGTAGCCATACCCACATAAATCATAGGCTTATGAACCCGCTCACCGGCGATGTAAGACAATGATTTTTTTATATCAGTGCGGTCATCCCTCCGGGGGTCTGACAATACCTGTTTGGTAAGGAATTGCCGGATGTCTTTATCTGGTTCGGGACTCATAGGGCAGCACTTTCTTTTTCCCTGAACGAGTGTACAAGGTCTTTCAAGATGTCCAGGGTAATATTTGTATAAAACGTCTCATTGACCTCAATCAGGGGGGCAAGCCCGCAGGCACCGATACAACTGACCACCTCAAGGCTGAACAGGCCGTTTTTATCGGTTTCGCCATGGCTAATCTGCAGCAATTTTTCCAGTTCCTTCAAAATTGTTGCCGATCCTGCTACATGACAGGCCGTTCCGTGACAAAGGCGGAAATGGTATTTTCCCAGCGGCCCGAAGCGAAAATTGTCGTAAAAAGTGGCCACGCCAAAAATCTTGTTTATGCTGATATCCAGATAGTCTCCTACAATATGGATGATCTCCTCCGACAAAAAACCGTATTCATCCTGAATGGACTGCAGCAGGGAGATCAGGTCTTCACGACGGCGATTGGGGAATTTATTCAGTATGTGCCCTAGCTCCATGGTTGGATTATTGAGTGTTGATATTCAATTCACAATATAAGAGAAATTTTTTAATACTCAATAACAAGATTATAGTCAATCATTTAAGTTATTAGTAATCAATGGAACAAAGATAGTTAAAAAAAGAGAGCTGCCTTGCATGTGTGTAAAAAGTGGTGGATTTCTCCATTAATGTTATTTAGATTAAGTCTTAAATAGCACAATAAAATAAAGATGTGAAGGAATTAACTGGTATTCTTAAAAGCTTTCCTTATTTTTGTTAACCCCCAGGGGATTCATTCATGAATCATCAATGAAGAAAGCATGGGCAAGACACAAACCGGTGAAATAGTTATTTGCATGGGCAGCAGTTGCTTTTCCAGGGGAAACAAATACAGCCTTGAACTGATAAAAAAATACCTGAAGGAAAGGGGGCTGAAAGACACCTTCAGGTTCAAGGGGTCACATTGTTTTGGGGAATGCGAACACGGACCGGTTGTGATTATTGATGGCATCAGGTATACAGAGGTTCAGCCTGACAAGATCACCGAATTGATGGAGAATCATTTTGCCAACCATTGAACCGCCTAACCAATCCAAACCAGGGCATGAAAATCATCAAAATAGACCATGACCGCTGCACCAGGTCCTATGCCTGCATCAGGGCCTGTCCGGTAAAAGCCATCACCACCAATGGCAGGAACGGCATGCCGGAAGTCAACCATGCACGCTGCATTGGCTGTGGCAGTTGTTTAACGGTATGTGCCGCCAGCGCCGTATCCCACTTCAGCGACCTGGAACATACGGCATCGCTCCTTGAATCAAAACATAAGGTGGCGGCCATTGTAGACCCCACCATCAGCGGGGAGTTCCCCGACATTACCGACTACCGGAAGTTCGTCGAAATGATTCGTACACTCGGTTTTGATTATGTTAATGAAGTATCGTTCGGGGTGGATCTTGTGGCGAAAAAATACCATGACCTGCTGTCCGATTTTAAGGGCAAATATTACCTGATGTCCGGTTGCCCGAGCATGGTATCGTATGTGGAAAAATTTTTTCCGGAACTAACCGAAAACCTCTCCCCCATTGTCACCCCGATGACAGCCAGTGCCAAAGTGGTCCGCAAGGCATTCGGGAAAGAACTGAAAGTGGTTTTCATAGGCCCCTGCCTTTCTGCAAAGCACGAAGCCAAACTGCACAGGGGCACCGGAAAAGTGGATGCGGTATTGACCTTTAAAGAGTTGCGCACTTTATTTACCCGTTTCAAGATCAAAGAAGCCAAGGTGGAGTACTCCGATTTTGACAAGCCCATCGGCTATCTCGGCTCCCTGTTCCCTATCAGCAAGGGCATTGTGTATGCAGCCAGACTGGATGATTCGTTGTTTGACGGGAAGGTGATCACAGTAGAAGGGAAAAACAATATGCTCGACCTGGTGGATGAATTTAATGAGCAGGCCGAATTCCTGAAAAAACACTTCAATGTGTTCTACCATGGCGGGTGTATCGTAGGGCCGGGTACCACCGATACCTCCAATAAGTTCCTGCGACGGACCATGGTGGTAGATTATGTACACAAGCGCCTGAAAGATTTTGACAAGAACCAATGGGAACATGACATGGATGAATACCTCGGGCTTGATCTGTCGCGCACTTTCAACAAGGATGACCAGCGTCTGCCCCAGCCTGGCAATGAGCAGATAGAAGAGATTTTAAAGAGCCTGGGCAAGACCACCGAACTCAATGCCGCCTGTACGGCCTGTGGGTTCAGGAGCTGCCGCGATTTTGCCGCTTCCATTTCCCAGGGGCTATCAAGGCCCGAAATGTGTCTGAACTACTCCATAAAAAATAAGCAGGATTATATCAGGACACTAAAAAACAACAACGAAAAACTGAAAAAGCAGCAAGAGGGATTGCTTGACAAGGAACAATCGCTTCTGGAAGAAAACCAGAAACTAAAACTGCAATCCGACACCATATCCGCCTTGCTAAAAAACCTGCCCTCCGCGGCAGTGATTGTTGACGACAAACTGAAAGTGATAGAATCCAACGACAGTTTTATCAAAGTGCTGGGCGAAGACGCCGCAATGATCAACGAAGTGATCCCGGGCCTGGTTGGTGCCGATTTAAAAACCCTGCTACCCTATAACCTCTATAATTTGTTTACCTACGTGCTGGAAAATGACAAGAACATTGTGGGCAAGGATGTGGAACATGACGACCGCCTGCTCAATGTCAGCATTTATTCGCTGAAACCAAACAAAATCGTTGGCGGGGTGTTCCGCGACATGTATGTGGCAGAGGTGCGCCAGGAGGAGATCATCAACAGGGTGAATGAGGTCATTGATGAAAACCTGAAAATGGTCCAGCAGATCGCCTTTTCCCTGGGCGAAGGGGCAAGTACGACAGAGAAAATGCTGAATTCCATTATTGAGACTTATCGGATGAAGAAGAAGAAGGAATAGCAAGTAAGAGGTGATTAGTAGTTAGTAATTAGTATTTAGTATGAATTTATTACTTGTTGGGCGTTGGTTACACAGGTGTAAGTTTTTGGTTGAAAAATGGTATGGGTGAGGGTGTTTATATAGAAGTTGGGTCGGCTTTGCGTAATCATGCCGGAGAGCGCATTTGCGGCGACATCTTTCTCTCTGAAAGAGTCCGTGAGGAAGGTCGGACCGTGGTGGTGCTGTCAGACGGCATGGGGCACGGGGTCAAAGCCAATCTGCTGGCTACCCTGACAGCCACCATGG
>SL_3KL_010_SEDDRAFT_10001933_pt1 | contig 18945 bp, 15 predicted proteins | sample SodLakKL_010_SED_2_FD_10381 | JGI IMG/M metagenome (IMG submission 10381) | reverse complement strand
AATACTGCACCCCCATCCAGGCCGCCAGTACGTGGGGCAGCATGGCGGCCTGGATGGGGGTGCAGTATTGAAACCCCAGGTCGAACACTCCGTGCATGATTTCTTCAGGAAGCTGAAGATCGTGAAATCGGGTCCGGCCTTCCAGTTCGGGCACTTTGAACCTGGAGATGTCCCATGCTTCCCCTTCACCCGTTGTTTGCGGCTCCGGTGCTGCCGGTTCCCCACGGCCCTCTGCCGCGGCTCTCTTGTCCTGATCCTTCCTGGGTCGTCTCGATCGTCTGGGCCTTTTGCGAGGTGGGCGCTCTCGATCGTCTGGGCCTTTTGCGAGGTGGGCGCTTCCTTTCGGTGCGGGTTTCCCGGGAAGGGCCTTCCTCAGAAGTTTGCTGGCTGGTTCCCGGCTTTTCAGGGGTTGATGGCTCATCACCGGGTTTGACCTCGCTGGGTTTTCTTCCGCCAGCCAATCCGGTTTTCCATGTCTTGAACTTGTTGATGATGGATTTGATCAATTGCTGTATGCCTTTTGATGAAAATGGTGAAAGATTTATATTTTTCGAGCTTCAAGCACTCTTTCATGGGGGCTTGCCAAGTGCTCGGAATGCTTGAGGTTGCCTCCAGATTTCAGTGGTGCTCCCGGGCCTTGTGAAAAAGCATTTTCGGCCAGTCGTCCATGATGAACTTGAGCCGCCATTCATTGGGAGCCAGATAGGTCAAATGCCCCGCTGCGTCATGAGCCAGGTTGTTCTGGTTTTTTTTCTCGAAATCTTCAAGGAGCTTTTTGTCCTCAGAATCCACCCACCGGGCGGCGGTGAAACTGGTAGGTTCGTAGATGGCATCGACGCCGTATTCATCTCTGAGCCTGGCCATGGTCACATCAAACTGCAGCACGCCCACGGCTCCCAGAATGTAATCTCTGCCCACCAGCGGCCGGAAAACCTGGACGGCGCCCTCTTCCGCCAGTTGCGTGAGTCCCTTTTGAAGCTGTTTCATTTTCAGGGGATTTTTGAGGATCACCTTTCTGAAATGCTCCGGGGCAAAATTGGGGATGCCCCTGAACTGGAGGGGTTCTTTTTCCGTGAAAGTGTCCCCGATTTTTATGGTTCCATGGTTGTGAAGACCGATGATATCCCCTGGGTAGGCCTCCTCAACATTGGCCCGGTCCTGAGCCAGAAAAATGATGGCGTTGGCCAGGGTGATCTCTTTCCCCAGCCGGTGATGCATCACCCTCATGCCCCGAGTGAACTTTCCCGAACAGATCCTCAGGAAGGCAATGCGATCCCGGTGAGCCGGATCCATGTTCGCCTGAATCTTGAAAACAAATCCCGAGAAAGATTCCTCGTAGGGTGAAACTTCCCTCGTGTTCGTGGGCCTGGGGCCGGGGGGAGGTGCCATCTCCACGAAAGCGTTCAGCAGCTCACGCACTCCGAAGTTGTTGAGGGCGCTTCCAAAAAAGACAGGGGTCTGGTTTCCTTTCAGGTATTGGTCCATCTCAAAGGGGTTGGCTGCGCCTTCGAGCAGCTCCACATCTTCTCTCAACTGGTCTGCCTGTGACTGAAGGTGTTCATCCAGGACCGGGTCCGAAAGATTTCGAATGACAAAGCCTTCATGGCGGCGTGTTTCCAGGCCTGGAGTGAAAAGATGAAGGGCTCTGTTGTACAGGTCGTAAACACCTTTGAATCTCTTGCCTGCCCCAATGGGCCAGGAGAGAGGCGTGCATTCAATCTGCAGCTTTTCTTCGATTTCCGAAAGAATGTCCAGGGGTGGCAGGCCTTCCCGGTCCATTTTATTGATGAAGGTGATGATGGGCGTGTTGCGCATGCGGCACACCTCCATGAGTTTCTCCGTCTGAGGTTCCACGCCATTCACACTGTCAATGACCATGAGGGCGCTGTCCACAGCCGTGAGCACCCGGTAGGTGTCTTCAGAGAAATCCTGGTGGCCCGGGGTGTCGAGAAGGTTTATTTCATAATCCCTGTAATCGAACTTCATCACCGATGTGGTGACGGAGATGCCCCTTTCCTTTTCGATGGCCATCCAGTCACTGGTGGCATGACGGGCTGCTTTTCGAGCCTTGATGGCTCCCGCCAGCTGTATGGCGCCGCCGAAAAGGAGCAGCTTCTCCGTGAGAGTTGTTTTTCCTGCATCGGGATGGCTGATGATGCCGAAACACCTTCGCCGATCCACTTCCCTGCTGTGTTGCTTGTTCACGCTGAAACCTCTGTGGCAATACAATCGAATGAGTTCCTGAAAGGCCGCCGATAAACTGAAAGGGGCCTTTTTGTGCTGAAATATAAGGAAAAAAGTGACAAGGGTCAATGGCGAGGCATTGGGTTTTCCATGGGGGTGTCACTCACTGGAGGGGGCTGGTCCCAATGAGCCCTCGAAAAGCTTCAAAATGGCGTCTCGACCGTTCTCCGTGAGGTTTCTCGTTCCCGTTCCCACAAAAGTCTCGTGGGTGATGAGGGCCTCTCCCTGAATCCAGCCCTTATCCTGCCAGTTGAACCATTGCCTGCGGTCCTGATCGTAAACGGAAAGGGGACGATTGAAAAACTTGGCCAGTTCAACGCCCCAGCCCGTTCCCCCTTTCACGGTGCCGTCCTCTTTGATGGTTCCCACGGCAAAGACTTGGTAGCCGCTGTTGATCATGTGAAAAATGGACTGCATGACGCGGCGGATTTTGTTCACGTTGGTGTAGGTCCTTCCCATGCGCTGGCAGACGATTTCCATGCTGACGTCTCCGCGCCGCAGGTCTTCTTCTGTGAGAAACTTGACATTTCTCACGCGCTCCATCTCGTGCCCCACGAAAGTGAAGTTCACCTCCCTGATGCCCCACTTCTCGGCACATTCCCCGAAGGTCGCTTCCGCACCTTTGAGTCCGCCACTGTAGAGTATGTATTGCGAAGGGTCAGCCATCTCTTTCTCTCCAATTTTATGAACTTATATTATAAAGAATGTTTCGCTGCGTTGGGAAAACGGTTCTTCAAACCCCGTGGCGATTCATATGAATATAAAGCTTTTTGTATAACCCCTGCTTCCTCGAAGGAGTTTGCAGGTCCGGTGAAAAGGGATCATCGCCGATTGTGCGTGACATTGGAAGTCAAATCATTTCTCGTGGCTGGTTAAAGCTTCAAAAAAAGGAGGGTATTCCCGTGTGGAACAGAGAAGAGCTGAAAAGTCATCGTGAGGTTGTGGATCAGATCGACTGGAACATGACACCAGAAAAGGCCGTGGAGACTTTTCTCGAATGGGGAACGGGCTGGTCCCGTAAGGAAGACTACGTGCGGTATGAGGGGCAATCGGCCTACTATTTTGTCATTTACGATTGGGAAAAACCCCTGCAGGCGACGCTCATACGCCGGGACACGAGCAATGTGGATGAAGTGGCCAAGGTGGATGTGCCCCGGGAGATGCTTCTCAGGGCCATCGAGGAAGCGGGGCGCAAGCCGGGAGTGGGCGTCTATGCCATCACGGACGAGATCAAAGACTGGCTGAAGGATGCCCTGAACTGCTGAATGAATTTGGACACGGAGACAAGGAAGGGGAAGAGGCGGAGACTGCATGTTCACCCCTTCCCGAGGGCATTCATGAGAGTTTTTTTCTTTGGTTCAGGCTTGCAGCACTTCCCGGACCTTCCTGGCCAGGTCCCCCAGAGAGAAAGGTTTCTGAATAAAATAAACCCCTTCAGCCAGAACACCCCTATGAGCGATCACATCTGAAGTGTAACCGGACATGTAAAGGGTTTTGAGATGAGGGAGCCGTGAATGAAGCTCGTCCGAAAGGTTTTTTCCGCTCATGTGAGGCATGACCACATCGGTGATCAAAAGATGGATCATATCCCTGCGGCTCAAAGCCATGTGGATGGCCGACCGGGGTGAGTCGGCCGTCAGCACGGTGTAACCGAGTCCCTGAAGCATCATTTCCACCAGTTTGAGTATGGAGGGTTCATCTTCCACCACCAGCAACGTTTCACCCCGGCTTCGGGGTATTTCATCTTCACCCTGACCTTTCGAAACGCACATTTCCCCTTTGTGCCTCGGAAAATAAACGGTAAAAGTCGACCCCTTTCCCGGCACGCTTTCAACTTCCACAAACCCCTGGTTCTGCGTGACGATGCCATAAACGGTGGAAAGGCCAAGACCGCTTCCTCTGCCCACTGCCTTGGTGGTGAAAAAAGGTTCGAATGCGCTGGCAAGGGTCTCTTGAGACATGCCGCACCCATCGTCGGCCACGGACATGAACACGTATTCACCGGGAAGACGGTTGTTGTGATCCCGGCAAAGGCTTTCGTTGAAAGCGGCTGTTCCCGTTTCGATAGTGATGGTGCCCGTGGATGAAATGGCATCTCGTGCATTGATGCACAGGTTTGTGAGGATCTGGTCCATTTGAAAAGGATCCATCCTCACGGGCCAAAGACGAGGGCTCGGCGACCAGATCAGGTCGATGTTTTCGCCGATGAGACGTTCGAGCACCTTGAGAGTGCTCTCGATGACTTCATTCAGTTCCAGCACCTCCGGGGCAATGGCTTGCTTGCGCGCAAAGGCGAGGAGCTGACGGGTGATGTCCGCCGAACGGGTGGCGGCTCTGTGGATCTGGGTGATGCTGTCATGAAGGGGATGGGACGGACTCAGTTCCGCCAGCGCCAACTCGGCATAACCCAGGATCACGCTGAGCATGTTGTTGAAGTCGTGGGCAACGCCACCCGCGAGTTGACCTACCGAATCCAACTTCTGTGCGTGGTTGAGCTGTGCTTGCAGCTTTTCCTTCTCTTTCTCCGTTATTTTGCGTTCAGTGATGTCCATGATGGTGCCCGTGAGTCTCACAGGCCGTCCCTGCTCATCCCCTTCGAATCGGCCCACTTCATGCACCCAACGCTCCCGGCCATCGCTGCCCCGGATGATTTTGTATTCCTGTTCAAAGCGTTCCAGGTTTCTCATGGCCAGATCGTGTGCTTCCATGACTCTTTGCCGCCATGGGGGAAGCACAAGGGACAACCATTGTTCCAGGGTGTTTTCCTTGCCCGGCGGCAGCCCCAGGAGATCGTAGAGTACGGAAGATCCTTTCCACCTTCGGGTGTTGAGGTCCAGGGAATAACTGCCCACTCCCGCAGCTTCCTGAGACTTGCGAAGCATTTCCTCACTCTCTATGAGGGCTTTTTCCGCCAGCCGGCTTTTGGCCTGCAGGCGGAAAGCGGTCAGCCTGTCTTCCAGGCGCCGGGCAAAAACATTGACCAGTCGACGTGTCTGATCATTCAGGGGGGCTGTGTGCTCGAAAAGAATGACATCTTCGTCCTCTGAACCCTCGTTGAAAACCAATTTGAGCACATGGGAATTGTCTGAGAGTTTTTCCAGCTTTTCCCGGACCTCCTGGAGCGTTGTGAGCCCCGATGCGGCAACCAGTGCACCCTGTTCCAGGCCGCCCGATACCAAAGCGAAGCAGCGGGCGCCAAAAAGTCGTGTCACCTTTTCAACAGCTTCGCGGGCCAGTTCCTCTTGCGATTCCGTAAAGGCCAGACCCGAAAGCTCATGGAGCACGGAGAGTTCAGCCAGAATGGAATGGCCGGGACTGGACAATTCCCCGGGTGATCCTTTTCTCGCGGGAAGCTTTGCCGTTGCGTTCATGGGAGCGTTTCCTTCCCAACGGCCACCACCGTGGTTTTGTTGTGAAATATGGGAACATTGTCATGACTCCCGATTTCACCGAAGGTGAGAGCCCCCAGCAAAGGAACATCCGGTCCCACGGTTTCCCTCAGGACCTGAATCTCTTCCTGAAATCGATCTCCCATGAGCATGATTCGGGATATGCAGTCAAAGAGCAGCATGAAAGCGGGTTTGGGGGCCGCTGAAACCGCCTGTTGGGCTGCATGTCCCGCCGCTTCGACAAGCCCCTCCAGAGTGCAGTCCATGATGGAGCCCACTGCCTGGGAGGGAACTTCCGTCACAAAGTTGATGCTGCCGTCTTCGTTGACGCTCAGAGGATCACGGATGACATACTGGCCCCTGATGTTGGGAAAGCCAATGGGATGCATCATGGCTTTGGTGCCGAACTGTTCTCTGCTGGTGAGTCCCAGGCGGCGGCTGTATGCTGCGAATGCGGGGAATCCATCAATTTCATAAACGGTCTTACCCCTCGCTTTGGTGATCACCAGGGGGCTGCCCACCGGAACCCAGCCATGGCCAAAGCCGATCCCCATGTGCAGTCCCTCCACGAGGGCAACGGCCACGGCGTCTTGTGAAATCTCCTGTTCCGTGAACTGGTAGGTCTTGAAAAACTTCAAATTATCTCCTGCGCCGCCTCCGATGTATTGGAAATTTGGACCCATTTGGTTGTAAAGGCCACGCAGCATTTCCGGCACATTGCCCTGGAATCCGTCGGGCATTGCCATGATGGTTCCCCTTTTAAAGTTCTTTTCCAGCAGGGTGAGGGCTGCCTTTTGCCCCACCTTGAAGGCATCATGGGCAAGGCCTTTCTGAAGGGTGGTGGTTGCGCGAAAATTCCCGCTCAAAGAAAGTACTCCCACACCCTGGGTGTGGACTCCTGCGGCGGTGATCACTCCTCCACAGCAAAATCCTGCGATGAGTGAGCGGGGGAAGACAGACTTGACTCCGAAGAGAACCTGCTCCTGATCATACGAATCGGTGGTGAAAACCAGCGTCAGCACAGGTGGACCGGAAGCGGATTCTGCACCTTGGGAAGCCCAACGACCAGCGGAAAAGGAATCGTTATGATTGTTGAAAGACACTCCTGCGGTCATGTGTTTTGCTCCGGTAAAATGAGAGCTTGCCTTTTGCCATGATGGAAGGATAATCGGTTGCGATTTTGAAAGTCTCAAACATTTTAAGACCTTTTCAAAAGAAACTTTCCATCGGGTGTGGATGTGAAAAAACCGATGGGAGCATCCATCAAAATCCCATGGTCCCCTTGAGAAAACATGGGATGAGCTTTTTTCGTGTTTTCCGGGTTGGAGGATTTTCCAGGCATGGTCAACTCCGGTTTCATGAGGCAGAGCGGTGCTGTTCCCATCATGCTTGCTATTTCTGAAGGTTTTGCCTGTACCGTCACAAGCGCTTTTCTAGACTTCCTACACACAGGTGTCCAAAGGCAAGGGAAAAAAGATAATGAAGACGACCTTTGCCTCTTTTCGCCTTTTCCTAACCGTGTCGGCAATTTATGTTTTCAAGGAAAGGTGTCTGAAAAATGTTTGGAGAGAATGGTCCCCCAATGCAATGTCGTTGACTTAACGGATTGTGTGTTGCCCACTCCCGTGACCACCACGAAAGCGGGGGGTCTGGAAGGCCTTTAAAAGACTGGATTCCCGCCTTCGCGGGAATGACGTAAAGGTGGTATTGCGCCAGTTGAGACAACTTAAGTCAACAACATTGTCCCCCCAATGACCCTCTCGGCAGGGGAATAGGGGAAAAATTTTCAGGCGTACATCTTTTGCAGCGCCCTCTGGTTCTGTTTCTTCCGGGGGAGTGTTGTCCTTCGGTTCCAGGGAGAAGTGCTGGGGTGAACGAAACAGGAGCAAAGCTTCTTCATTTTGCTCGAAAGGAACACGTATTCCTCGCGCTGGACAAATTTTTCAGGAAAGACTTCCATGGCTAAGAGTCTTGTGCTGGTGGGAGGTGGCCATGCGCATCTCACCAGCATCAGCAGAATGAGAGAACTGACCGCCGGAAGGCACCGCGTGACCCTTGTGAGCCCCTCCCCTGAACACGCCTATTCGGGTATGGGGCCCGGAGTCCTGGGAGGTTTTTATTCCATTGAGGAAATACGGTTTCCCATCAAAAGAATGGTTGAAGGTGGGGGCGGTCTTTTTCTGGAGGACCTCGTGACTGAAGTCGATCCCCGCCGTCGCCTTCTCGGACTTGCTTCAGGACGTGAAATTCCTTTCGATGTGGTTTCCTTCAACGTGGGAAGCGCAGTGAACCCATCTCTTGTGAAAGACCCCCTTTCCCCCGTTTATCCCGTCAAGCCCGTTGAAAACCTTCACAGGGCTCGAAACCGAATCATCGAACTGGCGAAGGAAAAGAAAAAGATTGGAATCCTGGTTGTGGGAGGGGGAGCTGCGGGGCTCGAAGTGGCAGGCAATGCGTGGCGGCTTCTGAAGGAGCAAACTCGCGAGGGAAAAATCACTCTGGCGGCAGGGGGGCGGTTGCTCAGCTCTCACGGAGGGAGGGTGCGTGAAGAGGCCCTTGTTTCTTTGGGCCAAAGAAACATCCAGGTGATCGAGGGACAGCGGATTGTGAGAATCCAGGGCCTGAAGGGCGAACTGGAGGATGGATCTTTTTTGCCCTTTGACGTTTGCTTTCTTGCCACGGGAGTGGAGCCACCCCCTCTGTTCAGAAAGGGCGGACTGCCAGTGGGCGATGATGGCGGGCTCCTCGTGAACCAATACCTTGAGAGTGTGAGCCACCCCCATACTTTCGGGGGAGGCGACTGCATTTCGTATGCTCCGCGATTTCTGGACAAAGTGGGTGTCCACGCCGTGCGTCAGAACCCTGTGCTTCACCACAACCTCATGGCGGCTCTGGAAAGTCGTTCCCTGCGTCCCTTTATCCCCCAGAAGCATTACATGCTCATCTTCAATCTGGGCGATGGCAAAGGATTGCTGACGCGCAAGTCATGGGTCTGGCAAGGCCGGTTGGCGTTTCTTCTGAAAGATTTTATAGATCGAAGGTTCATGAAAAGATTTGCAGGGGCCTCCCGCAGAATGGGGGGGATGCCCTGAGGGCCGGTCACGCCGCATTTCGTGAAATGCTGACTTCCCACTTTGTCTATTATATAATTTAAACAAAGAGCTGACTGCAAAGCAAAACGTGAGCGGTCGAGATTTCAACGGGAAAAGAGTGCTCGTTGTAAAAACTATGGGGTCATTCCTTTTGGGAGCATCGTCGGGATGATGAACCGAAATGGTGCGTTCTCAATGTTTTTGAGTGAGGGAGTTCCCTCCTGGCGCCCCCGTCTTTTCCGGGAAAACTTGGGACTGAAAGAATTTGAAGAGACGGGATTCTTTCCTGCGCGGGAGTGACTCAATGGCCCTTTCCCTCGTTCCCTTGGAGTGAAGGACGTAAAACCATCAGCATTGAAGCTTCCTTTGAGGTGGCCATGGAAAAGAAGAATTATTACGCCATTCTTGGAGTGTCACCCTTCGAATCAAAGGAGGGGGTTCGGGCAGCCTACCGAAGGCTGGCCAAGGAATACCATCCCGATGTGGCCGGCGGGGAAAAGACGGGCTACTTTCAGGAAATCACCGAGGCTTATATGGTGCTGTCCAAAGTGGAATCCCGTGAAGCCTACGACAAGACCCTTTCCCCACGGAATACGCCGTTTCGATCCCCGGGGGAAACTCCCCCCGCAGGAGGGAAAGGGGGGCGCTTCGCATGGTTCGGAGAACCCATTGAAGACTTTCCCCTCCCATTCAGGGGCAGTTCCTTTGCCAGAAGTCCCTTTGAGGGTCTGTGGGGTGATCGGAACATCTCGGGCGGCCTTTTCGTCCGCTCCTCGCCGTATTCCATGGAAATCGAGGTGTTGCTGACGGGGGAAGAGGCCCGAAGAGGGGGAGTACTGCCCCTGGAATTGCCAATGGTGCAATCCTGTCCACTCTGCCGTGGGGGACGAGACCGCCGCTACGGACTTTGCCCTCAATGCGCTGGACAGGGGGCTGTGCAAAAAGAAACCCGGGTTCGCGTGCATGTGCCCGCGGGCATTGAAGACGGCACGCGGCTGGAAGTGCGCATAAAATCCTCCAACGGGCAGGAAGAGGGGGTCATTCTCAGGTTTTTTGTTCAGTGATTTCATGGCATTGACTTGATCCTGGCCCTTTTTGGCCTTGAAGCAACCGGCCCGCTTTTTTTCATGGCCTCTATGCCTTTCCGATTTTAAAGGGATTACAGGTGTGATAGAGGAGAAAAAACTGAGGAAAGGGTGGTTCATGTTTAACCCAGTCGAGGCACAGAATTTTTATGGAGCGTGAAAAACATCAGGAAATGGAAGAATACTCCGACGAGATGAGCTTTGAGGAGCTGCTCGAGGCGAGTTTCGTGGCGCCCAGGAAACTGGTTCCGGGAGAAAAGCTTGGGGCGAGAGTGGTGAAGGTCACACCGGAGTTTGTGTTCTTTGAGTCAGGGGGAAAGAGCGAAGGCTGCCTGGATGCCAGGGAATTGCTGGATGAAAACGGTGAAATGACCGTTAAGGAAGGGGACACCATCCACGTTTACTTTCTGCCGGGGGAGGGGGGCGAGAAGCGATTCACCACGAAGATCGGCGGTGGGAGTGGAGAGGCTGCGAAAGCCCAGCTGGAAGAGGCCTGGAGAAGCGGCATTCCCGTAGAGGGAAGCGTGGAAAAGGAAATCAAGGGGGGATTTGAGGTGAAAATCGCAGGGAGCGTGCGGGCCTTCTGTCCCTATTCCCAGATGGGACTCACTCGTGTGGAAAATCCCCAGGAATTCATTGGCTCTCAACTTTCCTTCAAGGTCACCGAGTTTGGAGAAAAAGGACGCAATGTCATCGTTTCTCACCGGGCGATCCTTGAGGAAAAGCTCAAGGAGCAGAAAGAAGCCCTCAAAAAATCCCTCACAGAAGGCATGCTGGTTCGAGGTAAAGTGACCTCCATACGCAACTTCGGTGCTTTTGTGGACATTGGGGGCATTGAAGGTCTTTTGCCCATTTCTGAAATCAGCTGGGGGCGCATCGAAGAGGTTGGAGACCACCTGAAGGTGGGGCAGGAAGTGGAGGTCATGATCCGCAGCCTCGACTGGGAAAAGGAACGGTATTCCTTCAGCCTCAAGAATACGCTGCCCGATCCCTGGGATTCCATTCTTCAGAACTTCCCTCAGGGCACGAGACACGCGGGAAAAGTTGTCCGTTTGACCAACTTTGGGGCATTCGTCACCCTGGCTGACGGAGTGGACGGGCTTCTGCACATTTCTCGAATAGGTCGGGGCAAGCGGGTGAACCATCCGCGGGAGGTTCTTTCCCTGGGCCAGGAGGTCGCCGTAAAAGTGGATTCTCTGGATCCGGACAACAAGCGGTTGTCTCTATCCTTTGCGGATCCGGAGGGAGAGGACGACCTGGAAGAAGCCCCTCAAGATCTTTCCCTTTACCAGAATCGTGGCGAAGTCTCCATGGGAACCCTGGGCGATCTCCTTCAGTCCAAAAAGAGGGGGAACAGGGGAAACAAAAAGAAATGACCGGTGGAAGCCCTGCCAGGGGATAAAAGGAATCATCCTTGTGATTGGGCAGGGTTTTTTTATGGTCCATGTGGGAGCATCAAAGTGTATCTGAAGTCGTTTGCTCACCGGGAAAAGCTTTTCGGCATTGCGGAAAGATGGTTCTGCGGCCGTCTCCACCCTTCGGACGCCCTGGCTCTCACGGAAATCTTCATTGTGGATGGATTCATTCTCGGGGAGACTCTTCGCACTCTTTCCAGGAACTTGCTGGAAGTTTTGCAGACGCAGCCCCTCGAGGACCGGCGCATTTCCATCAAGGGCGATCTCAGAGATGTGCTCTGTAATCCCACCCCTTCCGCCACCCCTCGTATTAAGGAGTTGATTCATCTCTACGGGAGAAATCCCGACTTCTTTTTTCGGGAGACCCCCATCAATGGGGTGATGTACCTGGATGAAAATGGGCTCCTGGCGGGCGTTTATCGCATCAAGCGCCCCCGGCGCATTGCGGAAAAGGCCAACCGCAGAATCGCCAACTGGGTTTTTCGTCTGGTCCAGAACAGGGCCAAGCACATGGCCGAAGTGCGGGCCAAAAGGTCTGGCCTTCTTTTGGAGAACCTGCTCACTCCCGACGAGGAGATGGTTCGTGAGTTCATGGATGCGGAGGAGCAGACGGCCCGGGACTTCAGTGAAATGAAAATCCGCTTTGACCCCGATTCTCTCACCATCAATGACGTGGGCGGTCTCAAACTGGTGGTCGAAGAGGAAAAACTCTCTTCCTTTCTGCAGCACCTTGAAAATGAAACTTATTTCCGGGTGGTGGAGCGGGAATCCTTTTGGGGGAGCTATCGCGCCACCAACATCATTCTCGATGTGGACTGGGATGGGGATAGCATTTGCCGGCGCTTCAGAGAGACGGAAGCCTGGATGAACTACCGCCACAGGGGCATTCCCGACGATCGCCTGCAAAAAGGTCTGGAAGAATTTCTCAAAGAGGCCAAACCCAATATCTTCGTGGAAGTGATTCTTTCCAACTATGCAGACCTGGTGGAATCGGAGCTGGGGAGTTGCATCCACGAGCGCCGAATCGTCAACCAAAGGGAAAATCGGCTTTATGTGGGCAACATTCCCAGAAACATCGAGTTTCTGCTGGAATACCTCTTTGCGGTGGGCTTCAGCCCCCAGGTGACTCTCGACCGCATTCCCATCAGCTTGTGGGGAAGATACCTTCCCGACACCCTGGTTTCCCTCATTCGAAAACTCTACAACATTCCCGAATTCGACTTGTTCTATTGACCTGAGGCCGGCGGTGTGTCTTCATCGCCGCCTCAGGTGATGCCTCCGTTAAGGGGGCACTGCCCCCAATGCTGCTGACTGGGGCTTTTTCGCACCGGGTGAACGCCCTTTCACCTCACCCGCCCAGGGGGGAAACCACTCTATTGGAAGCCTTCTGGGTCTCTGCCTTTGGGGGAATGACGGGGCAGGGCCACACCAAGTCCCTTCATTCAAGAGCATTGGAAGCTGCCCCGCACTCTTTGCCTTCACCGCTTCTTGTGATCAAACTTTTTGCATGGCCTGCACCACCGCCCGCATGAACGCGGGCAGATCATCGGGTGTGCGGCTGGTGATGAGTCTTCCATCCTCCACCACTTCTTCGTCGATCCATTGGGCCCCGGCGTGAATCAAGTCGTCCTTGATGGCAAAAAACGAGGTGACAGTGCGGCCTTGCAGTATTTTGGCCGAAGCAAGCATCCATCCCGCATGGCAGATGGCCGCGACCACCTTCCCCTGAGAATGCATGTCCCGAACCAGCTTCACCATGGATTCGTGACGCCGCATGTGATCGGGCGCGTATCCCCCGGGAATGACCATTCCCGAGAAATCCTCTGCGCGAAGATCGTCGGCGGTGGCCGTGCTCTTGGCCACTGTTCCCGACTTTCCAGGATAGACCTGGCCCCCTTTGGGGCCGACCACCTCCACCTGGGCTCCCGCTTCCAGGAGTCGGTAATAGGGATAGATGAACTCGTAATCGTTGTACATTTCTTCTACAAGTACGATGGCCTTTTTGCCGGAGAGTTCCATGTTCCTGCCTCCTTGTGATCCGCTCAGGGCGGAAGTGCAAAGGGAAAAAACCGGAATGCGCTCTGGCCCGGAGACTCGGGCAGCTCTTCGGGCTCAAATCCTCAAACATGAGAGGACAATACCAAAATTTGCCTGATTTCGCAAAAAGGCTGCATCCCGGAAGCCATCAGATCATTCAAGGGTGAGCGGGAGGGAGGGGAAGACATTTCAGGGGTCTTCATGCACCGAAAAGAAAAAGGTTGTTCCCCCTTGGGCGTGGGATCGGACCCAGGCCTCTCCCTGGTGCCGGCGGGCGATTTCCTTGACTATTGCCAGGCCCAATCCCGACCCGGAGATGTTTTTTGATGCTGTGGCCCGCTGAAAGATCCCAAAAATCTTTTCGGCACTTTCAGCATCAATTCCTTCTCCATCGTCCTGGACGGAGAAAACATGGTGGGCGCCGTCCTTTTGATAGGCGATGTTGACCCGGCTCAACTTTTCACCTCCGTACTTGAGAGCGTTTTCCACCAGGTTCCTGAAAACACGAAGGATGGCCAGTTTATCACCCTTGATCATGGGAAGCTGACGGGGAACGCTCCACCGTATTTTTCTTTCTTGGAAGGAATCGGCAAANTCTTCCTCAAACTCTTCCTCAACAATCCTCATCAGNTCATCGCCACTGAGCGATTCCCTTCGCATGGGNACTTCACGGGCCGAGAGGTAGGCGTTGATCTGCTCCACCAGGGCCACCACATTTTGGGANGCCTTGAGGATCTGGTCGCAGTAATGCCGGCCTTTCCTGTCCAGCTTGTCACCGTATTGCCGCCTGAGCAGGTTGGCCAGGCCCGCGATGCCAACGGAGGGGCTTTTGAGGTCGTGCACCACAGAGTGAGCAAAAACCTTGAACTGCTCCACGCTGGCGCGTTCAGCTTCCTTGGCTTTTTCTTTTTCTGCCATTTCACGCCGCAGCTCTTCATTGGTCCTGGCCAGTTCCCGCGTCCGGTCCATCACCCGGAACTCCAGCTCATCGAGGGTCTTTTTCAGGGCTTCTTCAGCCTTCCTGCGGGCAGTGATGTCCACGGTCACGCCCACAATGCCCGCCACCCTTCCCTCCGCCGTGGTGAATGTTCCTTTGTTGAGGGAGATGATGTGTTCTTTCCCGTCGGCATAGATGATGGTGTCCTCATGGCTGTGTTCCTCCGTACTCTCAAGTATGGCGGCGTCCATTTGAGCGTACTTCTCTGCCAGTTCTTTTGGAAAGAGCTGGCGCGATGTTCTGCCCAGAATTTTATCTTTGGGCAGTCCCAGCCGCTTTTCAAAGGCCTTATTGCACCCCAGGTAGGCACCCGAAGTGTTTTTGTAGAAGATGGGATTGGGGATCGTGTCCATGAGGGACTGCATAAGATGCAGCTGGTCCTGGAGAGCGGCTTTGGCCCTTCTCCCCTCCCCTTCTGCCTGTTCCAGCTGACGGACCTTGTGCCGAAGAAAGAGAAGTTCCTGCAGAAGATCCTTCCCTTCGGAAGCTTCCAGGTCCCTGGGTTTGGAAGAGGGACGATTCGAGCAAATTTCAGAGTCCGGGGCCCTTTGGGCCTTTTTGGATTCAATAGTCATGTCCAAACCTTCAACGAGCAAGGATATCAAACCTGTCCCGCGGCTTCACGAGAGCCCAAGCCATGGGCTGAAGCCGGAGCAGGATTTGTTCCAAAAGGAAGATTTTGTTCTAAGGGGTCAGAATAGCTTTATGTTTTTGCCTTGGGCTGGTTCTGGAGAGGTGACTTTTTTGTCAGTTTNGGAAATGTGCTGCATCGGATGCAACAAGATTGTGACATTTTTCAGGACAACGGACCTTCCCTGTTTCCTCGTCACAGGGGGCAATGCTTTTGATCCAAGGGATTGGGCATTGCCCTGCCCCGTCACCTCCCCTCCCAATGCTCTTGATTCAAGGAATTGTGTGACGTTCTGCCTGGTCATTTCCCCAAAGGCTGGGGTTCTGAAAGTCTTGACAAGACTGGATTCCCCCCTTCGCGGGAATGACGTAAAAGGGCCTTAATTCAAGATAAAAAAGCTTGAGTCCGCAATATGGGTCACAGGTGGCGCACGTCCTGAGGCTGGTGCCCATGGCCCGCTGAAGACGGGGCGGGGATTCTATTCCCTGATGATGTACACGTTGCCCTGGCGCATCCACTGGTCGAGCTTCTGCACCAGCCAGACCTTGATAACCCTTCGGGAAGGGGGAAGGAGCACCAGCAATCCCAGAAGATCCGTGACAAAACCGGGAGTTAAAAAAACCAGTCCAGCGGCAAAAATGAGAAAGGCATTGAGAATGTCGTCGGTGGGGGGTACGCCCTGCTGAAGATTGAGCCTGAGGCGGTGCATGGTTTGAGCGCCCTGCATTCTGGCCAGCCAGGCTCCCAAAAAGGCTGTGGCAATGACCAGAAAAATGGTCCAACCCGCACCGATGGCTGTTCCGATCTTTATGAGAATGTAGATTTCCACAATGGGTAAAATGACGAATGCGGCGAACAACTTGAACAACATGGCCTGTCCTTTCGGGCTGTCCCGGAAATTTTTCCCCAGATNTGCGTCTCTTTNAAGCCTANAANTAAATNATAGCACACGGTGGAGGAAAGAGATNTTCCGCACTTTTTTTCCGGTTTTTGGAAGAAAAGACAACGGAACAGAACCAGCAGAGGGGTTCCTCGGGAGGACTGTGCAGANGGNGTTTGTCCTCATTCAAATGCCTGATTGTTGACAATGGCCGTCTTTGATGCTGAAGGGTCACTTGCTCTGAGGGATTGCTTTGGGNAGTCCANCNNTGCATGAGGGTGACAAGCANGGCTCATGCGGCGCAAATCCGGTTTCTTCCCGATCTTTTGGCCTGGTAGAGAGCCTGGTCTGTTGCAGAAATGATGTCCGACTTGGAACACTGGTCCCTTCCGGGTTCCCAGGAGGTCACTCCCAGGCTGACGGTGACTTTCAGGGTCATGTGCCCAATGTCCACGCCCATCTTTTCCACACACCGCCGTATTCTCTCTGCGACCTTAAGGGCTCCTTTTGTGTCCGTTTCGGGTAAAATGACGGCGAATTCCTCTCCCCCGTAACGTGCCAGGGAATCGCATTTGCGCACACACAAGCCCGTCACGGAGCTGATCTTGGTCAGCACCTGGTCTCCTGCGGGGTGACCGTAATGGTCATTGATGCCCTTGAAATGATCCAGGTCGAAAAGGATGAGGGAGATGGGTTTCTGAGAGCGGATGGCCCGGCTCAACTCCTTGTCCATGATTTCTTGAAAATATCTGTGATTGTAGAGTCCCGTGAGGCTGTCCCTGTAGACCATCTCGCGCAAATGATGATTGGCCTGGGAGAGGCGCTCCGCAAGAACCTGAGCATCTTCCTTGGCCCGTCCCAGTTCCATCACGAGCTGCTGGTAGGAGAGATTGAGGCGTCCCAGTTCCATGTTGGCTTCCTGAAGGATCTGGGAGGGGGATTTCATGGCCCGCGCATCTATTTCGAAAAAAGAGAGAACCTCCACAGACTTTTGCTGAATGGATTCGATGAGTTCTTCTGCCTCCTGCCCGGCGATTTGGTGTCGGTGCTCCAGTAAGGTCATGAGAGAACTGGCCTTTTCCGGACCTTTCGTGTCGCAAAATGTGGAGGCGAGCTTGTTGGCCAGAAACAATATCTCTCCCTGGGGTGTCCTGCCGTGGGGGGATGAAGGTTTTTCGTGGTGCCCGCGCACCAGGCTGCAGATGCCTTCGGGCAGTCCCCACCTTTTGAGAATTCTGTAGCCCAGCTCCTTATGATCAAAAGCCGGCTGGCACATGATGAGGCTGTCCAGGGCCGCTTCGGGGTCTTTCAGCTCATCCAGGATATTCAGATAAAGGGCCGATTGATTGGAGATCATGATAAGGGTTCCGATGTCCTGGAAAAGAGCTCCCGGGAACACCTCGTCTGATTGAACCCCCAGTCTTGTGCTGAAGATTTCCGATGCAACGGCGCAAATCACTGATTTGCGCCATATGAAAGTGAAATCGATCTCCCTGGGAAGCTCCTTTTTGAGGCCCTCGAAAATGATGAAAGACAAGGCGATATTTTTGAGGGCCCTGGTCCCCATGAGGGTGATGGCTTTTTTGATGCTGCTGACCTTGTGCCTGCTGGGGTACATGGAAGAATTGGCCATTTGCAGAGTTTTGACGGCCAAAGCGGGATCGGAACAAATGATGTGTGCAAGTTCCTGGGCCGAAGAGTCCTGTTTTTTGACCGCCTGCAATATGCGCATGGCGACAGCGGGAGGGGATGGGAGCTTCAGTTCATCGAGGGATACGGATTCCTTCATGTCCACCGAACAGTTTTGCATATTTCTTCCCCGCGCGTGATGAATGAGATTTGTCCAGCAGAGAAAGCCGGGCTCGCAAAAGTGTTTCGGCAGAATTTTCGAAAAAGTGGAGCAAAAAATTTCTCCTTTCATGCGTTCAGCCCACTGGGGCCGTAAAGCCCCCTGATGGCCAATTCTGGCTTTTTTGCACAAATCCTGGTAGATTTTTCCCGATACCCCATTGAGAGGAGAGCCTTATGCGTCTGATAGAAAGGTATTTTTGTGACAAGGCCAATTGCCCCAGTGTCCTGCTGGTCAATATGAGGCCTTCCGTTGACGTGAGCGCCAATCTCTCCAGGATGGAAGAGATCGTGCAGCTGGCCCACGAAAAGGGAGCCAACATGGTCATTTTTCCCGAACTGTGCGTCACCGGGTATGTGTGGGACGATGTGAATGATCCCCATGACCGGCGGGTGAGGGATGTTTTGCGGGAGGGAGAAAATGGAAACATCGGTGCCACGCTCAATCGTATCCGTGACAGTCTGAGGGACGATGGGCGCGGCTTGGAATACGTTTTCTACAACAACGCCAGAAAGAAGGACGGAGCTTTTCTCAATTCCACCTTTGTGCTCAATCCTTCCATTGATTACCGCTGTGAGGATTACATCTATGACAAGGTCTTTCTTCCTCCCGTGGAAGAGCGGTATTTCAGGCAGGGGACGGACAAAAGGCTCACCATAAAGACCAAGTGGGGCTGTTTCGGGTTTTTGATCTGTTACGATTTGTGCTTTGTGGAGCTTGCCAGAAAGTATGCCTTCAAGGATCGGGTGGACGCCATCGTGACCATGGCCCAGTGGCGGTCGGAAGCGGTGCGCGAATATCCCCGCATGAATATCATGACGGACCACTATTACGGAACCCTTTGGGACCTCATGAATTCTTCCAAGGCGGCCTATAACCAGGTTTGGAGTCTTGCAGCCAACGCCGTGGGGCCCCATGATGTGACCGGGGATTACTTTTGGGGCGGAAGCGGCATTTGGGCTCCCTCGGGAATGGCCATCGTCCGTGCTTCCAACATCACACAGGAACTCATCCTCGTGCATAACCTGGACATCAAAGGCCAGCGCTTTCTCGAACGGGATGATTTCGACTACCACATCGATTTCGCCCGTTTTTACAAGGAAATCAAAGACGAAGGGTCTTTCCCCATGCAGTTGCCCTGAGCCGAAGGCCAGACCAAGGGCCCATCGCCGCCACGTGGAGTGAATAAGGATACGCACGCAAACGGCGAGGGCGAGGGCGAGGACATGGGGGCGGATTGTGCCAGGGGCTATTGGCCCTTGTAGACGGGTTTTCGCTTTTCGAACATGGCCGAGAGGGCCTCGTCATGGTCGTTGGTGAAGTGGC
>SL_3KL_010_SEDDRAFT_10001932_pt1 | contig 18953 bp, 12 predicted proteins | sample SodLakKL_010_SED_2_FD_10381 | JGI IMG/M metagenome (IMG submission 10381) | reverse complement strand
TGATAAATAGCAGGATTTATTTAACTTTGATATGCTATTTTGCTGCCAGACCTGATCCGGGAATCCGGGTTATATATACCTGGAGTGAATTTTAATTGATGATTTTCGTTATTAACAAATTAGGGTAGCCCGGATGGGCTGTTAACAACAGGATGGAAGAACTGAAACTTGCAGTAGTAATTTTAAACTGGAATGGTAAAAAATTTCTTGAAAAGTTCCTTCCAACCGTAATAGAGCATAACCCCCCATATGCAAAAGTTTTTGTTGCAGATAATGGCTCTACCGATCAGTCCCTTGAATTCCTTTCTCAAACCTTTCCTGAAGTTGAACTTATTGAGCTGGGCAGAAATTATGGTTACACAGGTGGCTACAACCGTGCTCTCCGGCAAATAAAAGCTGAGTATTTTATCCTCCTGAATTCTGATATTGAAGTTAGTAAAGGCTGGATTGAGCCTGTCATCCATGCTATGGATGCCAATCGTGATATTGCTGCCTGCCAGCCCCGCATTTTATCTTATTACAAACCTGAATACTTTGAATATGCCGGCGCAGCCGGTGGGTACATTGATTACCTGGGTTATCCTTTCTGCAGGGGCAGGGTTTTCAGCCATCTTGAGCAGGATACAGGACAGTACAATGATGCAACGGAAATATTCTGGGCAACCGGTGCGTGCATGTTTGTAAGGGCTGCTGACTTCTATGAAGCCGGTGAGCTGGATGATGGGTTTTTTGCTCATATGGAAGAGATTGATCTTTGCTGGCGATTGAAAAGGATAGGAAAGAAAATTATTTACATACCGGAGTCAAGGGTTTACCATGTTGGAGGAGGTACCTTACCCAAAAATAACCCAAGGAAAACCTATCTCAACTTCCGGAATAATCTGCTTCTGCTTGCTAAAAATCTTCCGGCTTCAGTTTTCTACCCACTGTTATTCAAGAGAGTTATCCTTGATATAATAGCTGCCATTCAGTTTTTGTTTAAAGGGCATGTCAGAGATTCCTGGGCAGTTTACAAAGCAGGTTTTTCAGTAATTAAGAATCTCAGAAAGGCCCGGAATAAGGGAAAATTTCTGCCCTACAGAAAGGTATCGCCTGTTTACAAAAGAAGCATTGTAAAAAGGTTTTTCATTTTAAGAGTAAAAAGGTTTTCTGATCTCAATCCCGCCCACTTTTCAGAATTATAGAATAAACTGAACGTTTATAAGATAATCAGTTCAGGAGTTTTCCTCCATCAAAAAACTCTCAATGGCAAGTTTGTAGCCCTGTAATCCAAAACCCGCAATACTTCCTTTGCATGCCGGCGCAATCAGCGAAGTCTGTCTGAAACTTTCGCGAGCAAAAATGTTGGTGATATGAACTTCAACCACCGGTGTATTAATGGCCAGAACAGCATCGGCAATAGCTACAGATGTATGGGTATAACCCCCGGCATTCAGAATTATACCGTCATAAGTAAATCCTGTTTCGTGAAGTTTATTGATAATTTCTCCCTCAACATTGCTTTGAAAATAACCAAGCTCTGCATTTCCATAGGTGTCTTTTAGCTTCTGATAAAAATCTTCAAAAAAGGAATTTCCGTAAAGGGAAGTTTCTCTGGTGCCGAGCAGGTTCAGATTTGGGCCATTGATAATTATGATCTTCATGTGCAGGAAATTTAATTTGGAACCGATTGAAATGACTTGTACAAACTCTGAAAAGCTTACATTCAAATAAGCAGGTGGGACAAAATTACTGAAATAGGCGGATTTGTTGGAGGAAATTCCAAAACCTTTNACAGGTTTATTTTCATTATTGGTGAAATACTGCTATATTTGTATGTATAACCAAATAGGGGTGCCCCAAANAACGGGCTGAGATCAAACCCATTGAACCTGATCCGGGTAATGCCGGCGAAGGGAACGGGAAAAGCTAAAGGAGGCTTTTTCCCCTATTAGCCTCCAAACTTTAAACCCATTAATTAAGTTGTAAAAATGAAAAGAATTTCAGCATGGCTGGCATTGGCCGTTTTAGCAATGCCATTATTTGCGCAGTTTTCCATCAGTGGAATTGTTAAGGATGAAAACGACGGGGGGGTGCTACCCGGCGCTAACGTACAGATAGAAGGAACCTTTCAGGGAGTTCATACTGGAAGTAATGGTAATTTCCGGTTTGGAAATATAAGCAAAGGATTCTATACGCTGGTTGTTTCTTATGTTGGTTATCAGACCGAAAAAATTGAGATCGATGTCGACAGAGATATATACCTGGAGATTCTTCTGGAACCATCTGCCATTATGTCGCAGGAGGTAATTTTTAGTGCTACACGTGCTGATAGCCGCACACCCTCAACCCATTCTAATGTATCCAGAGAAGAAATCATGAGCCGTAATCTGGGTCAGGATATCCCGTTCCTGCTTAATATGACCCCAAGTCTGATAACAAGCTCCGATGCAGGATCAGGAGTGGGATACTCGTGGATGAATATCAGGGGTAGCGATAACAGCCGCATTAACGTAACTCTCAATGGCATTCCTTTAAATGATTCGGAGTCGCATGGAGTATGGTGGGTAAATATGCCCGATATTGCATCTTCAACAGAAAATATACAAATACAAAGGGGAGTAGGCACCAGTACACAGGGTGCAGCATCCTTTGGTGCCACCATAAGTATGAATACAACCGGCTTAAACAGAGATCCCTATGCCGAAATTATTACCAGCGGAGGATCATTCAATACCTTACGCAACACAGCTAATTTCGGCACCGGATTGCTTGCCAATAAATGGTCAATTGACGGAAGACTGTCGAGAATTTCATCCGATGGATATATTGACAGATCTTTTTCCGACCTCAAATCTTTTTACCTTTCAGGAGGTTATTATGGTAAGAATACCGTAATACAGGCTATTACTTTCAGCGGAAAAGAAACCACATACCAGGCCTGGAACGGAGTTCCATCTCAAATGCTTGAAACCAACAGAACCTTCAATCCTTCAGGAATGTATTTCGATCAGCAGGGTAATATGCAGTTTTACGACAATGAAACCGACAATTACCAGCAGGATCATTACCAGTTACATATTACCCAAAGAGTAAACCCTGATTGGGTTGCGAACGCTTCCTTTCATTATACTTATGGCAGAGGTTATTATGAGCAGTTTCGCGAAAATGATCGGTTTTCAAGGTATGGCCTTTCCAATGTGGTTATTGATGACACAGAGTTTTCACGCACCGATCTTGTCAGGCAGCGCTGGCTCGATAATCATTTTTATGGGTTAACTTATTCTGCCAATTATAAAGGTGCCGGAAGGCTTAATGCTGTAGTTGGAGGAGGGTACAATGTTTATGACGGAGATCATTATGGTAAGATTATATGGGCACGACTGGCACAGGATTTTGATAAGGATCACAGGTATTACGATAACAATGCTGAGAAAAAAGATTTTAATTCATTTGTAAAGCTGAATTACGAAATTGCTTCGGGTTTGTACGTCTTTGGCGATATGCAGTACCGGAATATAAATTATGACTTCGTAGGACTGGGCATGGTAGAAAACGAAATTGTACCCCTGGAGCAAACTGCGGGATTTGACTTTTTTAATCCAAAAGCAGGTTTTGTATACGATATAAGCTCGCAACATAATGTTTATACTTTTGCCGGCATAAGTAACCGTGAGCCCGTGCGTAGAGACTTCACCGAATCTTCGCCCGAATCACGACCCCGACACGAGACACTCCGAAACCTGGAAGTGGGCTACAGGTACAGCTCAGGAAACCTGAAACTGGCTTTCAATTACTACCTGATGGATTATAAAGACCAGCTTATTCTTACCGGGGAAATCAATGATGTTGGTGGATTCAGCAGAACAAATATTGATGAAAGTTACCGCATGGGAGTGGAGTTGGAGGCGGGCTACAGAATTAATAGAATGTTGGACTGGGCCGGAAATCTGACTATCAGCCGAAATAAGATACCTGAGTTTACTGAGTACTCTGACCAGTATGATGAAAACTGGAACTGGACAGGTACTCACGTGGCAACTTACGAAAATACCGATATTGCATTCTCACCTTCGATGGTTGGGGCAAGCCGTATTAACTTCTATCCTGTTAAAGAAGCCTCCATCAGTTTGATGTCAAAATATGTTGGCAAGCAGTATATTGACAATACCATGAGCCATGATCGTATGCTGGATGCTTACTTTGTAAATGATTTGAAACTGGCTTATAAAATGGAAAACTCTGTTTTCAGGGAACTTGAATTATCATTCTTAATCAACAATTTATTTGATGTTAATTACATTACCAACGCCTGGATTTACAAAGGAGTAGTAGGTGACAGCGCATTATTTGCCATAGATGACGGATATTTTCCCCAGGCCGGAAGGCACTTCCTGCTTGGAGCCCGTTTGAGGCTCTGATTTTATTTGCAGGCATATGCTAATCCAAAGGCTCTTCAGATGAATCATTATCCGGGGAGCCTTTTTCTTCATACATCTTATGTTTTGCATAATGACGCCATTTTTCAATCAGCTCCTGCATGTCGCCGGGGAGATCAGAATTGAAAAACATGGCTTTTTTTGTTATGGGATGGGTAAAAGCAAGAGTCTTGGCGTGTAGCGCATGGCGCGGGCAAACCTTAAAACAGTTTTGAATGAATTGCCTGTATTTGGTAAAAGTGGTTCCTTTCAGAATGCGATCTCCACCATAGGTTTCATCATTAAACAGTGGGTGCCCTATATATTTAAAATGTGCCCTTATCTGATGTGTACGGCCGGTTTCCAGTTTACATTCTATAAGGGTAACATACCCGAATCTTTCGAGAACCTTATAGTGGGTAATAGCTGGTTTGCCATACTCACCTGTGGAGAATACTTCCATTACCTGTCTGTTTTTCAGGCTCCTGCCTATATGTCCGGTAATAGTACCCTGTTCTTCTTTAATATCGCCCCATACCAGTGCATGATATAAACGATCGATACTACGGTCGAAAAACATTTTTGCCAGCCTCGTTTGGGCAAGTTCTGTTTTGGCAATGAGCAAAATGCCGGAGGTATTTTTATCAATACGATGAACCAGCCCGGGTTTAATGGCTTCATCATTTTGCCTTGGTAAGTCTTTGAAATGATAAATCAACGCATTCACCAGTGTTCCGGTATAATTTCCGTGACCGGGATGAACTACCATGCCGGCTTCCTTATTTACCAGAAGAATATCATCATCCTCGTAAATGATATTAATGGGAATGTCCTGTGGGATCAGTTCAATCTCTCTCGGTGGAAAGGCAAGCACAATACTGATTTCATCCAGGGGCTTTACTTTGTAGTTGGGTTTAACGGCAGTGCCGTTTACAAATATATTTCCTGCTTTGGCTGCATTCTGAATTTTATTGCGGCTGGTTGAATCCATGCGCGCCATTAAAAACTTATCGATGCGTAATATTCCCTGACCTTTATCTGCTACAAAACGGAAGTGTTCGTAAAGTTCCTGTTCTTCTTCTTCGTTTTTCAGTTCGTCATCAGGATAGAACTTCTCGGAATCGGTCATTGTTTAAAAGGATTATCGGGCTATAATGAATCTGGATGTAATAGTTTCAGACTGCCCTTGATTTATTATTTGCAGGAGATACATGCCATTTGCGATTGAAGAAACATCAGTTTCCTTTTCAAATTGCCCGGAATAAACCATCCGGCCGGTAGCATCAAAAATTCTTATCTCAGAATTCTGATCATGATTGAAGGGAAGGTCGATCATGATTTTCTGACCTCTGACCGGATTGGGGTATACATTGACTTGCTTCCTTATTTCAAATTCAGGAGTATAGGTTATCATAGCTTGCCCGAAAACCGGTCTTATCATCAATGCACCTTCATAGATGGTAGGTAACCATTCTCCGAAAGTGTTATAAAAAATCTCGTCTCCTGCATTATTATTCCTGTCAAATCCGATGTTAAGGAATTCACTGCTTATCTGTTTCCAGCCCACATAAATGGTATCGGAAACCAGGACAGGCGGATTAAGTTCGTAGGTTACAAACCTGTTGATGCCGGAAGCAAATTCAGTATTCAATACTTCTGATTCATATAAGATTTCAAGTGGATCGAGATTTTTCCAGATTTTAAGATAGAAGGACCTTTGGTTTTGATTATTTACGGTGGGGTTAAAATAGAACTGCACTGCATCAAGCGTATCGGTATGACCCACCACAAATCTTACAGCACCCCTTGCGTTGTTTCCGATGAGGCCGTATCCACTTTCTGGTATGCCATCATCATAGGCAAAGTAGTTGTCGAAAATCTGATGAAATCTTATGGTATCATTTCTTTGAAGGTCGTCGCCCTGACTTCCCTCTCTAATAATGTGTTTAATGGTAAACTGACGCGCAGGAGCAGGTTCAGTGGGAAGTGGATTTGGAATCAGTAAAGGATTGGCATGCTGTTCATAGGTTTGATATCCCTGTATGTGAAAAGGATCTATGTTCCAGGTACCGCCGGTGTAGTTCTTTCGGTTGCCATCTTCATCTTCAATGAGATACCTGTAAGTATAATTGTAGGGAGTATTATCAAGATTGGTAATAAGAACATTGAATCTGTTACGCAGATGAGCCTGCGGATTTACAATATAATGCGACCATGGCATAGACTGGAACCTCCTGAGCATGGATTGGGCCGGTGCCGCAAAAGCAATATCGTAATAGAAAATGTCGGCGGCACTTCTTCCATAATCAAGGGTAATATAATCTACATTCCAGATGTTTGTGTTTCCGGCATAATTGCTTGGAGTTTTTGTAAGCGGGAAACTGGCATAATTGCGGAAACGGAATTGAAAATCATTTCGGAAATAAACCCCATCTTCTATATGTATGGCAACTCTTTGAAAGAAAGTACTGTCATTTTCGGCAAGGAATTCCTGAAGTGTTGTTCCTTGGGCCCTCCATATACTTACCCAAAGATCATCAATCCGGGTTTTTTCTTGGCCTGGATTTTCAGGATCTTCAATATAATAGCCCGGAGTGTGCAGGAATTCTAAAACTAATGAATCTCTGTCACGTGGTGCAGATCCTTTTCCTTGTGGTTGAAAATAAAAACTAAGTATAATACTATCGGCCGGATTGAGTGCCATGGGAGCAGGATCAAAAACAGAATCAAGCCTAATGGGCTGCGATGTCAGTTTATCGGCCGAAAACTGAAATAAGCTGGAAGATGCATGTTCATATACTTCTCCATACTGGTTCAGCGCATCAAATGTTACTGAGCCTATAGTTTTGGGGTGAATGGCAAACCCAGGGTTAACATAAGCAAAACTATCAACCCATAAAGCGGGGTCAGGATAGGGGCCGGGATAGGAGAAATCTTCAACAAAGGGCAGAAGGAGAGGAACAATGGCATCTTTATCAGCCGTTTTTGTTTTTGTTCTTTGTCCGGTTTTTACAGGATTTATCTCCAGGGGTAATAAAAACTCCTGGGCCTGAAGGCTGATAGAAAATGCCAGAAACAGAGAAACTATGCTGATATATTCTTTTATCATTGGGAAGAAATTGAACCGGTAAAATGTTTTTTATTTGTTAACAAAACAATTTAACCATCATAATATTGTTTAAAAAAGTTTTTGCAAACACAAATATTTTATGGAAAAGTAGATTTATTCACCCGGGAATTCGTCTGCACGCCTGTACCAGATATTAATGCTTTCTCCTCTCATAATAACCGGTTGCTCCAGAGGGTCAGGGTCCTGCCTGAAGGCTTTGGCCTGTGATACCGGAACATTGTTCTCAAAAACTTCATTACCAACCACCAGGAATGCATCCCTGAGAATCCGGAATACTTCTTCGGGTGATTTCATTTTCAGGTCAGGGGTTTCAATGGACAGGGTTTCTGCAAGATATTCATCAAAATCAAAAATACTATCGGAGCGGTAGTAAATATCGACGGTATTTCCCATTTCAAGACGTTCGCGTCTGTCGGTCACGCTGGGGCTTTGTCTGTATACTCTTGCGTCATCGGTTTCATCATCCAGATAGAATTCCTGACCAACATTGAGCGAAGAACTGTTTAAAAGCTGGATGGCCTCCTCCCGGGTTTTCCCGATGAGAAGGGGCACGTAAACACGGGTATCTGCTGCACCGTCGCCTAAAACCAGGTCAATCCTGGTCCCTTTTTCAACCAGGGTGCCAGGCTCAATGGATCCATGATTGAATTTTTGCTGTAAAACAGCATTACGTGCAATATTGGGCACGTATTCGAGTCTTCCGGCCTCCAGACCATGAGTTTCAAGCATGGCAAGTGCCTGTCTTAGCGATAAATCTATGAGATCTGGCATAGAAATCATTTCTGGTAAAATGGCTACTGTAGTTAAGTATATGGTGCGGTTCTTTTTCACTTCAATGCCAGGTGACGGATTTTGTGTTGCAACAGAACCCTTTTCTCTGCCTGTATCGAAAATAGAATCATTAATATTAGCTCTGAGATTCAGGGATTGCAGCAGTTTTTCTGCTTCGTCTTTCTGAAGCCCATCAAGATTCGGCACCGTTATGGTTTTGCCATGCATGGTATATAAATCCAATGCTTTGAGTGAAACCCAGAGCAAGACGATGATAGTGGCTGATGCCAGTAAAATATGGGTTCGGAAAGTTTTGCTTTTAATGAAAGATATAATGCTCATGTTATGATTGGAAATTTTCGGCATCAAAATTACTAATTAATTAATGATATTTCTGGCATTTTATTGTATTGACGATTGGCGATAGAATTAAGTTTGAAAAATATTCTTCCATAAACGTAAGTCTTCTAACTTTGCGCATAAATTAATTATCATGAAGAAAAACATTGCCCTGGTTGCCGGAGGCGATTCCGGTGAATTTGTAATATCAGTAAACAGTGCTAAAATCATCAGCAAAAATCTTGACTCTGAAAGATTTAATGTTTTTTTGGTCCAGATTTCTCAAAAAAAATGGGTATACCTTGATGACGATAATACGGAATATCCTGTTGACAAAAATGATTTCAGTATTTTAGTCGGAAGTAAAAAGGTTTTGTTTGACTGTGCATTGATAACCATTCATGGAACTCCTGGGGAAGATGGCAAGTTGCAGGGATATTTTGAACTTCTGGGAATTCCTTATACAACCTCCGGGCTTGTTCAATCTGCTATTACATTCAATAAGTATTTTTGCAACGCTTTGGTAGCCCAATGGGGAATAAAAGTAGCCAGATCAGTAAAATTTTTCAAATCTGACAAACCTTCCATTGATAATGTGTTACATGAAATAAACCTTCCTGTTTTTGTTAAACCCAACAAAGGAGGTTCAAGCCTGGGTACTACTTTCGTAAAAGATATCAAGGATTTATTACCTGCTATAAGCCTTTGCTTTGAGCACGATGATGAGGTATTTATTGAGGAGTATATTCAGGGTACTGAACTAACCTGCGGTGCTTACATGCGCAAAGGAGAGTTACTTGTTTTGCCTGTTACCGAGATTGTGAGTAAGACAGATGCCAGGTTTTTCGATTATCAGGCCAAATACACCAAGGGTGCTGCCGATGAAATAACCCCTGCCCGCATAACTCATGAAGTTACAACGCTTGTGCAGGAAACCACTTCATTGCTTTACAGGAAGCTTGAGCTGAAAGGAATATGCAGGCTCGATTATATATACAGCAATGGAGTATTGTTTTTTCTTGAAGCTAATATTACTCCGGGGATGTCGGAAAGAAGCATCGTACCTCAGCAGGCAGAATATATTGGAATAAGTTTGAAAGAATTGTTTACTGATGTATTGGAGGAAACGATGCGTGTGGGCTGAAAACTAAAAATAGTTCAGCGACATCAGATACTCAGCAAGCATTTTGGTGGCTTTGTATCGATGGCTGATCCTGTTTTTTTCCTGCAAAGGCATTTGGGCAAAAGTTTCTTTGTAGCCTCTTGGCACAAATATCGGGTCGTAGCCAAAACCTTCCTGGCCGCGCTTTTCATTAATAATCTCACCCTCGGCAATACCATTGAAAAGGAGTTCTTCTCCTTCTATAATCAGTGCAATTACTGTACGGAACTGTGCTCTTCGGTTTTCAACATTTTTTAAATCATTAAGGAGTTTATTCATATTTTCATGGCTGTCTTTTTCTTCTCCTGCATATCGGGCTGAGTATACACCCGGTTTGCCATTCAATGCTTCCACTTCCAGCCCTGTATCATCTGCAAAGCAATTTACTTTAAACCTTTCATAAATAAATCGGGCTTTTTGAAGGGCATTTCCCTCCAGTGTTTCCTGGGTTTCCGGTATATCCTCATTTAAACCCAGATGTTCAAGTCCTTTGAGTTCAATACCATCGGGAAGCATGGCTTTGATTTCCTGCAGCTTATTGGGGTTTTGGGTTGCAAATATAATTTTCAGCATAAAATAAGATTAAAAAAATCAGCCAAAATACCAACCGGAGTGAGTAAATATTTTGGCTGAGAACAAATTTAGAAAACCTGAATGTTTCTTATTCGAGTTCGAGTAAAATAAAGTTTTTGGGAACTTTTTCACCCAGCTTCACATTGATGGATCTGACTGAACCATCAAACGGAGCCAGTAAAATATTTTTCATTTTCATGGCTTCCAGAATAAGCAACCGATCACCTTCTTTAACCTTGTCTCCTTCTTTCACAAATAATTCAGGTACATTTCCCGGCATGAAAGATCTGATTTTGGAAGGATCTGCAGGTTCATAAGGCTTCCGGTTGTCGTTCATTTTATTGGAGAGCGTTTTATAACCTGCTTCATTAACCACCAGTGTTATGAACTTATCTTCATTTGGTTCAGCCATTAGATTCTTGTTGTTTTCCATTTCAATTTAGTTTTATCTGCAGAATAATTTAGATTCAGGCACAGGGAAAATAATTATTAGAATGGAGGAATACCATGTTTCTTGGAAGGTCTGAGTTCCGATTTCTGACTTGAAACTTCGAGAGCGTGCACTACGAATCTGCGTGTTTCAGCCGGCTCAATTACCGCATCAATATATCCGTGTGCTGCGGCAACGTATGGATTGGCAAATTTCTTCTTATACTCTTCAACCTTTTCCTGACGCACCTGATCGGGGTTTTCTGCATTTCTTATTTCATTGCGGAAAATTATGTTTGCCGCACCTTCAGGCCCCATTACTGCAATTTCAGCTGTTGGCCATGCAAATACAAAATCAGCTCTTAGGTGCCTTGAGCACATAGCTATATAGCCTCCGCCATAAGCTTTGCGAAGAATAACTGTAACCTTGGGAACAGTGGCTTCAGAGTAACTGTAAAGAATTTTGGCCCCGTGACGAATTACACCGGCATGCTCCTGGTCAATGCCCGGAAGGTAACCGGGTAAGTCAACCAGGGTTACTAATGGAATATTAAATGAATCGCAGAAACGGATAAATCTGGCAGCTTTGTCAGAACTGTCAACGTCAAGCACTCCGGCAAGTACCAGTGGCTGGTTGGCCACAAAACCAACGGTATCACCGTTTATGCGGCCAAAACCGATAACCATGTTTGCGGCAAACAATTCCTGTACTTCAAAGAATTCGCTGTCGTCGCTAATGGATTTAATAACATCTCTTACATCGTAAGGTTCCCTGGGATCGGTAGGGATGATATCGTCAATCTTGTATTGTCGGGTTTTGGGTGCTTTTTTCGGGAAGGGGTCAGCTTTTTTGGCGTTATTCCACGGAATGTAACTTACCAGCTTTTTGATCTGTTGAATACATTCCTGTTCGCTTTCAGCAAAAAAGTGTGCATTACCTGTTATTTCCGAGTGTACCCTTGCACCACCTAATTCTTCCATGCTTATTTCTTCACCCAGAACCGACTTAATTACTTCGGGTCCGGTTATAAACATTTTAGAAATTTTGTCAACAACAAAAACAAAATCTGTCAGAGCAGGGGAGTATACAGCACCACCGGCGCATGGGCCCAAAATAACTGAGATCTGAGGAATTACTCCTGATGCCATAGTATTTCGGTAAAATATCTCACCATAACCTGCAAGAGAATTTACCCCTTCCTGAATCCGTGCACCACCAGAGTCATTTATACCAATTATGGGAAGCTTAAGGTTCATGGCATGGTCCATGATTTTAGTGATTTTTCGGGCGTGCATAATGCCCAGTGAACCACCGGCAACGGTAAAGTCCTGTGCATAAATACAAACCGGAAAACCACTTATGGTGCCTGTACCGGTAATTACCCCATCACCGGGCAGATGTTTTTTGTCCATATCAAAATCACGGGCAGCATGTTCCACAAATAAATCATATTCGTGAAACGAATTGGGGTCAAGTAATGTAATTATTCTTTCCCGCGCTGTCATTTTGCCCATAGATTGTTGTTTCTCTATGGCTTTTACGCCTCCACCCAGCAAAGCTCCCTGCATGCGCTTTTTAAGATCCAATGTCTTTTGTTTGATCGACATATTTATTAGTTTTTGATTTTAATTAACCTTAATTATCGTAAGCCTTTAATTTATCAATTGTTCTGCAAGTGTTATTAGCTGAAAAATCAATCAAAGTAATGAAAAAAAAATGAAAACAACTCCCTTTTTCTTTTTGATTTCGTATGCCGCAACATTCAGTTTCTTGCCTGGTTTTCTCAAATCGGATGAAATGTATGCTAATTAAATTTTGGGTTAACAATTAATTTGTGGTTTGAAATCTTGTTGTCCATTTTTACGCTTATGAAATATATTCCGGGTTTCATACCTGATAATGAGAGTACTATTTTTTGATCATCACTGTTAATTGCAACTGATTCTGAAATCAATAAATATCCAACTGTTGAGAATAATCTGATTTCTGCTTTACCATAAAAATTCTCAAGACTTATATGTACTTCATAATCCGCAGGATTTGGGAATACTGTTACCTCTTCTGATGCACTGATTTCAGGCACATTAATTTGGGTTTCATCAAAATTGGCAAATACTTTTGTTTTTTTGTCAGGCATAGTAAACTCAAAACTGGTGTTTGCAGAAAGAATTTGACCTAAAGTGTCTGTCCAGTTTATGAAAGTGTAACCATCATTGGGTGTTGCCTGTAATCTCACCATTTCATTTTCAGCATAATAACCCGGCCCCGTAATTGAACCCCCCGACGCAGGAAATATATCAACTTTCACAAAATTGGTTTTGGCATTAGGATCATATCCAAAAAGAACCAGCGGATCTTCATTTTCAGGATCAAGCCAGGGCTGAAGTGATGTTGATTCCGTTTCTCCGTTGGACTGCCAGTGCCGGTAAAATTTTCCGTAAAAATCGGCTTGGGTTGGGTTGCTGCAAGTGGCGCCACCTCCTGTAAGAGTGCCAATGATTAAACCGTCCTGATCAAAAATTGACGATCCTGATGAGCCTGGCTCGGTAACTCCATGGCCTGATTGTGTCTCGGCCCATATTATCCGCCAGAATCCGCCTGGCAGGCCCCATGGATAAGTTGCAGTGGTTGGTTCGGTAATAAAAGTTGATATCTTTTTAGCATCACCCCTGGGATGATGAATGCCCACACCGTGTTCAGCTGATCTGGATGAACGGCTCCATCCATTATAATAAGGGTTCCAGGTTTCAGGCACATCTTCTTCGAGTTGCAGTAGTTTAAAGTCAGTACCACCTTGCAAAGGTGCTTTGGCAAGGACTGTGCTTCCTTTAATTACCATAGTGTTGGGAACACTTCCTGTATTGGGGCATCCGGGGTATTCATAATTGAAAAAAAATTGCCAGGCCAGGTAATCATCTGCACTGGCATTGGGGCCGCAATGGTCGGAAGTAAGAAAATAGGGCGCCCCATTTTCAAGGGTGTTATTAACCAGAGAACCCGTGCACCAATACCACTTGTCATCTTCTCTTAAAAGTATCCTTGCAATACCACGTTTTTGTTTTTGCCATAATTCGCCTTCGGGGCAATTGATATTTACGTGGCATGGGCCGGATGATTTTTCGGATTTCGGCTCGGGGAAAAGATAGATAAGCTCTTCTAATTTAAAACCTGGCAAGTTATTTTTATGATCATTTACGGAATGGTATTCAATTATCAGCTCAGAGCCAGGTAAAACCTGCGTTGAAAGTATTCCATGGTCACGGTTGTTAATATGTGTAAATGCCCCCGCAAAGTAATTGCCCGAAGGATTATAAATAAATAATTTATCGTTTTCAGGAATCTGAATTTCTGAGAAAACAACCCCGAGTTGGTGAGCACCCGGAACATGAATCTTAAGCTGCCAGAGCACCGTTTGGTCAGCTAGTTCATAACTGGTTGCATTTTCAAAATATCTGCTTTGAACCGGAATTGAAAATCCTATGACCGGAGGTTCATTGTCAGTCCGCTCCGGAGTCTCGGGCGGTATGAATTTGTAAATCTGCTCAGTTAGTTTACTGTTATCAATATTATATTTCAATCCGGATGGAATTTCTCCGGTACTTATCTGGGCATTGATACCGTCTGAAAACCAGATGATGAGAATAATAAAGATAATAGGTGCCCTCATGGTTTTTTTTCTGGGTGTTTAATTGTAAGGCTTAAGGATAAATTGTTATAGTATGTCCGATACAAACGTACCCATTTTTTTTTATTTAAAAAAGAGGGAGAATTGCAAACAATTTTCAGAAGCTTATAACTTCAGGATTGATATTTCAGAGTCGATTTTCTTTTTCTTAGTTCAACCTGAAAGGTTTTTACCTCTGGCTTCTTGATTATCTCAGGGTTTGCCAGTCTTTCAATAAGCAGGTTCATAGCCTCCTGTCCCATCTGATATCCTTGCTGCTGCACGGTAGTCAGGGGGGGGTCAACAATAGAAGCAATAGGATCATCGCCAAAACCGGCAATGGCTATATCTGCGGGTATTTCATAGCCATTGTTTTTAAGCAGATTCATAACGGCAACAGCTGTAAAATCATTAACTGCAAATACAGCATCAACCCGGGGTGCAATCTCCAGGATGAGGTTGCGGTTTTCATCAACTTTTTGCGGGGTATCACAGGTAATAATAAGGTCAGGATCAAATTCAATCTGGTTTTCTTTCAGTGCCTGAATGTATCCCTGCTGGCGGTCTTGTCCTATGAGTAATTGCGGTAAAGTACCCAGGTGAAGTATTCTTTTGCATCCCATTTCAATGAGATGCGACGTAATATGCCGGGCTCCATTATAATCATCAGTTATGACCCGATCAGTTTCTATTTCTTTACAAACCCTGTCCAGGAAAACCATGGGGGTCTGGTTGTTGTAAACGGTTTTGAAATGAGTAAAATCATCCGTTGTTTTACTAATGCAAACCAGAAGCCCATCAACCCTGTGATCAAGTAATGCCTGAACATTCATTTCTTCCCGATTGTAGTCTTCGTTTGACTGACAAATCATAACCCTGTATCCTTTACTGTAAGCAATATCTTCAATGCCACTTATTATAGATGAAAAGAAATGATGAACAATTTCAGGAATGATAATTCCTATTGTATTGGAAACCTGCTTTTTTAAACTCAGCGCAAGCGCATTGGGGCGATAATTTACTTTTTGGGCAAAGGACTTGACTTTATTACGTGTAGCCTCACTTATATCAGGATGATCTTTTAATGCCCGGGAAACTGTAGATGCAGAAACCCCGAGAGCCCTTGCGATATCGTTTATGGATGTAAGATGTGGCTTCATTTTATTTTTTGATTTTTGCATTTCCAATGGTGAGCTGCCAGACTTTAAAAATACGAAAAATACTTAAGAGCATAAAAGCAAAGGATTAATTATTATATTACTGATGCTGTAAATATAAAATACTGTGAAATAAAGAGATTATTAAATGCAATGTGCTCACTGCCAAAAATATATGTAAAAAAATAACATTAGTAAGGGCGATTGTTTTAATCAAATTTAAACATTTTAAAGTATTAGTTTGTTTCTGACTTAACAAAATAATATTTAATGCAAACGACATCGCAAACGATTGCGTAAAGAAATATGCTCAAATTATTGATAATCAGATACGAAAATCATTGTAATCTCATTTTTTGTTTATACTTTTGTTAGCCTCAAAAGCATTGAGGAAATTCACTTAAAGTTTTCGTCAAAATTGGATACAAGTTATTTTTACCATTTTAATCAAAAGAAGTAATTCTTAAGATTTTCGGGAGTCTTGGGGAAAGTAACTTTAAAGTCTGATAAAAAAAATGTTCATTATTCTTCAAAATAATGAACCGTAAATTCTTATACCTAAAATTTAGTTGTCAATTAAAAAATTTCAAACATCATGGTGAAAAAAATTGCCAGATTATCTATTTTACTATTTATGGTTATGGGTTTGACAGCCTACGGTCAAACCGGCCTAATAAATGGTACAGTGGTCGATGCGGCCACAGGAGAAACCCTGCCGGGAGCCAGCGTAATGGTTCGTGGCACAACAACGGGTTCTATTACGGATTTCGATGGTAGGTTTGAGTTTTCCGCCCCTGCAGGTGAACATACAATAGTTGCCAGCTTTGTAGGATATCTCCAGAGCACTAGACAAGTAACTCTCGCTGCAGGAGAAACTGTTACCATTAATTTTGAACTTGCTTCTGATGTACAAATGTTAGAAGAATTCATAGTCATTGGCTACGGGGTGCAGAGACGGTCAGATATGACCGGTGCTGTAGTTAGTGTTAGTGGTGATGATATGAATCGTGGTGTACTTACCGATCCCATTCAGGGTTTGCAGGGGAAGGCAGCCGGGGTAATGATTAGCAAACCAGGAGGTGATCCCAATGCAGGATTCTCTGTAAGGGTAAGAGGTGCCTCATCAATTGCAACAAGTACGTCCCCTCTCTATGTTGTGGATGGAGTCCCCGGTGTTGATCCTACTACCATTTCACCGGATGATATTGAATCTTTTAATGTTTTAAAGGATGCTTCAGCAGCAGCAATTTACGGCTCCAGAGGAGCAAATGGTGTAATAATTATAACTACCAGAAGAGGTATTGAAGGCCAAAGGTCAAGGATTGATTTTAACACTTTTTATTCCATTGATGAGGTAGCCAAAAGGCTTGATCTCTTGTCTGCTGAACAACTAAGAGATTTTTCTGATGCGAACAACCTGGGAATGATTGATGGGGGTGCAGTTACTGACTGGCAAGATGAAGTATTTCGCCTGGGATCGTCACAAAATTATAATCTTGCTTTCTCAGGAAGTGAAAATAATCTTTCTTACAGAGCATCTCTTGCGCACAGTATCTTTAATGGTGTAGTAAAAGGTTCATCCAAAGAAAGAACAACAGGAAGGCTTAATATTGACCATCGTGCTTTTGACGACAGGCTCATTATTTCGTCTGGTTTATCAGGTACTTTTGAAGCCAATCAATACGTTCCCTACAGTGGTTGGGGACTTAATGAGGTTCTCTATCAAACTTATAGTCGTAACCCTACTGATCCTGTGCTTACGCAGGATGGTGCTTATCATGAAGATACCCGTGGTTTTAATTACAGAAATCCTATGGGTATTATTGAAACCTTTGATAATAACAGAGATGCAAAAAGATTTTTTGGCTATCTGAAAGCCGACCTTAAGGTATTTGAAGGGCTCACAGCTGGAGTTAACCTGGCTTACACCCGCGATGACAATGAAAATTTTTATTTTGAGCCAGCAGTGGAAGGAGTTATAACCCGCGAAGGTGAAGGAAACAGAAGCTACTCAAATTTTGAATCGAGATTGATGGAAACAACTTTGCGCTACAATAATGTTTTCGATCAACATACACTTGAAGTTTTGGGTGGTTATTCATTTCAGGAGGATTTCAATACGGGTTTTCGCGCCGGAGCGCGAAAGCCATTCTTAAATTTTACAGGAGCAAATGACCTAAGTATCTTTCAGGATATTAACCCCGGCGGGGATATTAATTCCTACAAATCTTCTAATCGCTTGATATCCTTTTTTAGCCGGGCTATTTACAATTATGATTCAAAATACTTTTTTACTGCTACAGTCCGTCGCGATGGTTCCTCTAAATTTGGTTTAGATAATGAGTGGGGCTGGTTCCCTTCTGCATCGGTGATGTGGAATATAACGGGCGAAGATTTCATGGAAGGGATTGATGTAATCAATAACTTGCGTTTAAGGGCAGGTGTTGGTATTACTGGTAATCAGGAATTTGGAAATTACTTAGGTATACAATATTATCAGTCTGCCGGTAATACTTTAAATTTTGAAACCGGTGAAGAAGCAATTCTTTTCCAGTTTGCACATGTTGCTAACCCTAACCTGAAATGGGAAGAAAACTTTGAAATCAATGTGGGTATTGACTACGGTTTGTTTAATGACCGTATATCAGGGGCTGTTGAATACTTCCGCAAAAACACCTATGACTTACTTGGTCAGTATTCGGTGCCGGTGCCACCAAACCCGGTAGGCCGTATTTGGGCCAATGTTGGTGAAATAAAAGTAGAGGGTATCGATCTTATGCTGCAGGCTTTTCCTGTAGATGTTAGAAATTTTGAATGGCGTAGCAGTCTCTCATTTTCAACCTTTACCCAGGAAGTAGTATCCTTAGGAAATGACGAGTTTGAATGGAGCAGGCTTACATTAGGTAATGTAAGCGGACCTGGCCTTGTGGGAACCTGGTCACAGGTTGTACAACCAGGAATGGATATCGGAACATGGTTTATGCCTGAGTTTGCTACGATTCAAAATGGTGTATTCCTCTTCTACACAGAAACAGGAGGTGTGACCAGAAATCCTGAACAAGCTGAAAGAAGGGTTGTAGGGAGTGCTTTACCCGATTTTGAAATAGGCTGGTCAAATTTCTTTAACATTTACAATAACTGGGATGTTAGTTTCGCATTGAGAGGTGTTTTTGGACATGATGTTTTTAATGCTACCAAGCTTATTTTCGGTAATCCAAGTACACTTCCCGCGCTCAATGGCCTGGCCGTGGCTATTGAAGAGTATGATAAAGGACTACGCGATGCACCCAAGGTTAGTAGCTACTACCTGGAAGATGGATCATTCATACG
>SL_3KL_010_SEDDRAFT_10001931_pt1 | contig 18956 bp, 15 predicted proteins | sample SodLakKL_010_SED_2_FD_10381 | JGI IMG/M metagenome (IMG submission 10381) | reverse complement strand
AAATCACCGGGTTATAATATGTAACGTGCCTGATGGCACTTTTTTTGATTCTCATCTGACCATCATTTAAATACGCCCGGTACGTTGAGAAATGAGCCTCACTCAGCAAAACAACCATAAAATGAGATTTAATGTAAGACAAGCTACCCCGAAGAGATCATTTGGGGAAACTGATTTAACTTAAGTGTTCAATTCAGTGCCTTTCGAAACCCTCACAAAACTTTCATGATGATAAGAGTCAGGTCATCAAACTGTTCGTTTTCCGAAAACCGGTCTACCTCTTCAATTATGGCTGATCTGATTTCTTCGGCCGATTTTTCTCTGTTATTTAAAATGCAGTTCATCAACCTGTCTTCACCAAACTCATCTGTTCCGGCTGGATTTTGAGCTTCATTCACACCATCTGTGTAGGCTACAAAAATATCATCTTTTTGTAGTTTGATGTCTGTTTGTTCGTATGGCATCATAGATTCCATAGCTCCTAATAACAATCCTCCGTCACTTAGCTCTTTAAACTCTGTTTCGCCTTTTGAAAGCACAAGGGGAGGGTTATGCCCCGCGTTTACAAAGCTCATAATTCTTTGATCGGCCATATATTTAGCCCAGAAAAAAGTTATAAACTTATCACTGGGTGTATTTTGATAGATTAGATTGTTGATCCTCTCTGTTGCTTCTGCAAGTGTGATATTTACAGGTAACAATACATGCAACATAGATTGCAGGTTTGCCATTAACAGTGCAGCCGGAACTCCTTTCCCGGTTACATCTGCTATTGCAATTATATGATTGCCATCCGGTGTTTCAACAATGTCAAAATAATCACCGCCTACCTGGCTTGAGGGAACGGTGCTGCCTGCTAAATCAACACCTTTAATTTCAGGAATTGGGTCTGGCAATAAGCCTTGCTGAATTGCTGTTGCAATTGAGAGTTCCTCTTCCAATCGCTCCTTTTCAATTCTTTCTTCCAGTAAATAAGTTTTTTGTATGGATGTGGCAGCAAGATTTGCCAGTGATTTTAAGAAGTTAAAATCAGACTCGGTTAGAGGCTTGTTGTTTGCACGATTACCGACACCAATAACCGCGACTTTTTCTTGTTGTATAGTAATTTCAACAAGTGCACAAATTTCATTTTTTTTCAAAAAAGGAATCTGCTCTTGAAGTTCCTGATCTGCCATGGTTACATCATCAGCAGCTTCAAATACTGATTTGATATTCGATGTTGTAAACTTACTGGTAAGATTGCTTTCGGCAAGTAGTTCAAGTTCCTTGTCACTTTTGTAAATCAGGAAAAAGGTGCGTATAAACAACTGGCCAAGAAGTGCGAATTTAAAAATCCTTGAAATCTTCTCGCGGTCAACCAACAGGTTAAATTCTTTTGAGAGGTCAAACAGCGTATTCAATTCGTGGATACGCTGATCCAAATTGCGATTTGTTTGTTTTAACTCATCAAACATTTGTGAGTTTGCAATCGCAACAGATGAGATTATCGATAAACCTTCAATAAATTGAAGTTCATTTTCATTCAGTGGCTCTTTCGTTGCTTTTTGGCCTAAAACAAGAAAACCGATGTGCCGGTTACTGGTTCTTAGGTTAAACAAAGTAGCATGTTCAAGGTTCAGCCCGCCAATATTATCAGAGGTGAAATAAGGTTCTTGAAGATTAGCATCTCCAATTTCTAAATGTATCTCCTTTTGTTCACTGAATGGAAACTTTCCTTTTATTTTTACTGCTTTGTAGCGATTGCTTTCCGTTTGTTTTAACAAAATTGCAGCTTTTGTTATCAGCAGCTTACCCATGCTGATTAGCAGTAAATTGTCCAGAATAAAGTCAGAACTCTTAGACTCGATAAGCATCCGGCTCGTTTCAAGAACTGTTGTCAATTCAAAACGAGAACGCTTTTCATCTGAGATATTCTGGTTCTGCAAAGTACTATCCCCGGTTTTTGCACATTCTGATTTCGTTTTTTCCCTCTTTTCTGTAGTAATCCACACTGTCCATTAATGTATGAATAAGATAAAGCCCCATTCCTCCACGTTTTTTTTGCCGGGCATATTCCAAAACGTTTGGCTGTTTAAGTGCTCTCACTTTGAATGCTTTGCCGGTATCAGCAAGAGTAACACAAAGTTTTTCGGAGTTTATCTCTAACTCAATGTCAATTTTTTTGGTGCTGTCCTTTTCATAAGCATGTTTTATGATATTGGTTAAAGCTTCGTCTACGGCAAGTCGCACATCATGCATTTGTTCAGCAGAATATCCATGCTCTTTTCCGTGTTTTTCAACAAAGCTTCTTACCTCTGCAAGGCGCAGCGTTGTAGCCGGAATTGTCAGGTGATATGTAGTTAAACTATCCAAAAAAAGAGATTATCCGTTATTCTCAGAAAACTTAGAAACTGCATCTTTTTCATCTTCCAGGATATCATAAAGTGCCGGAAAACCTAACAAGTCAAACACATTATATACCTTATCATTCATATTGGTAAGCTTAATGTCTCCTCCCATACTTCTGACATCCTCGATATAAGCCATAAACACACCGAGCCCTGCACTTGCTATATATTCAAGATTTTCGCAGTTAACAATGATGTTGTTTTGATTTTTGTTGATGAGGTTTTTAAGCGCATCCTCGAGTTGGGAAGCTGTGTGTGCGTCGAGCTCGCCTTTTAAATCGAGGATATAAAATCCGGCGGTTATTCTTTGATTAACAGTGAAATTTTTCATTGCATAATAGAATTAGGTAATTGAAATGTGCCGGTTTAATATAGAATTCTACTGGTTTGCGGAAAAGGATTTTACGAGAAATGATCGATAAAGGTTTCAGCACGAAGAGCAAAAATAAATAAGGCATCACGCCTGTCCGGCATGATGCCCTGACTATTCATCAAGAGAGACGCTACTTGAGCGCAAGGTAAATGTAGTGAAAATGCACTCCATAGCAAAACCCAAATCTTCCGCAAAGACTTAATTACTAGTAATTTAGGTATAATAGTCTAGGTGTTTTACGCTATTCGTCTTCAGTTTTTGAGCTCTCGTAGGGTTTTGACTCGAGATCAGAAATCCATGAATCGGTATCATAATCTTCAGCCAAAACGGTTTTAAACCGCTCTGCCATCTCACGATTTTCAAACTGTCCTATGCGAACTCTGTACCAAATATCACCAGTTTCTTCACTGCGATATTCAACAACAAATGCCTTATCGTAACCACGATCTATCCATTTCTGTGCCTGGTTTTCAGCTTTTTCCTCAGACCTCCATGACTCTATTTGTACAACATATCTGCCGTCATCAGTAAATTCAAATCTTCTTTTTTCTTCTGCAGCAGCTATACTGTCTTTTCGGGCTTGTTCAATACTATCCTGTCGCATTCTTTCAAGCTCTTCCTGGATCATCGCTTCATGATCTTCCTGCTCTATTGGTTCCTGGGTAACAGGTTCCTCCTCAGCCTCACCACAAGCCTGAATAACAAACAGGCTAAGTAGTGCACATAATGTATAAATGATATATTTTTTCATGTGAAGTTTTTGTTTGTGATTGATAGAATTAACGTATCCATCTGCTTCAATTTAAAAAAATATGACTATACAATGTATAGTTTCTTGTTAAACGTCAATAAAAGTCTGCTATTTAATCAAAAGAAAAAATTCCTTAGTTTATGTAGACTGAATTTAAATAACGATTGTTTGGTTTTTATAGTAAAATAAGGTTGTCGCAGAATGCTTCTGATTGTAAATAACATACAAAAAGAGTTTGAAAAGGGAGTTCCTGTAGTAAATAAAGCCTCATTTACTGTAGGGTACGATGAGATTTTTGCTTTACTGGGACCAAGCGGGTGTGGTAAAACTACAACTCTTCGATTGATATCCGGTTTTGAGAAGCCTGACCATGGAGCAGTTATTTTAAGTAACCGGGTGTTATCATCAAATGATACCCATGTTCCTCCCCAAGACAGGGGCATCGGGTTTGTATTTCAGGATTATGCACTTTTCCCGCACATGAGTGCACTTGATAATGTAGCATTTGGGCTGACTGATTTGCCCCGCCACAAACGTAAAGTTTTTGCTGAAGAAGTTTTATGCAGAACAGGAATGGGGGATTACAAACACAGAAGTCCTTCCGAACTTTCAGGAGGCCAACAGCAGAGAGTAGCTCTTGCACGTGCTATTGCTCCTGAACCTGACCTTATTCTGCTGGATGAACCCTTTTCTAATCTGGACGCAATGCTCCGAACCACCACAAGAAAGGAAGTGCGTTCTATCATTAAAAAAGCGAAAATGAGTGCAATTCTTGTTACTCATGACCAGGAAGAGGCATTATCATTTGCAGACCGTGTTGCAGTGATGAACAATGGAAGAATTGAGCAGATAGGCACTCCTGAGGAGGTTTATTACAGGCCTAAAACAAGATTTGTTGCTCAATTTCTTGGTAAAACAAATATATTTGAAGCAGATGTTGAAGGTGACGATTACGTGAACACGGAATTGGGCAAANTCAGGCTGAATTGTCGTGCCCGGGGGCATATNACCTGTTCCATTCGTCCCGAGCATTTAACAATCGAAAAACCTAACGGAACAACGGATGAGGTAAGACTTGGAATCATTGCTGCAAGAGAATTTAAAGGCCACGATATTACCTACCATGTTGAGTTTGGGGCAGAGAGATATATTGTACACACCGATAACAGAGTGCTGTTTGAACCCAGCGACGAAGTAGTTGTAAAGCCCCTGGAACCGGCTGTAGTACTCGAAGATAAATAATTGGCTGTCACAATCAATCCGGCAGAACTCTTTCCTCCTTAATAATTGCAACGAATGTTATGAAACTTCGTAGAATATCAGGCGTTGATTAACAAAGACTGTTCTATGAAGATATATTTTACACTACTGCTTTCATTACTATTCTCTTACTCTATTTCAGCACAAACCATTACCGGAACCGTGTCTGACGAAGAGACAGGAGAGATTTTGCCATCAGCAACAATATTGGTTGAAGGTACATATCGCGGTACTATTACAAATACTGAAGGAGTTTTCTCACTTCCTGCAGATACATTTCCGGTTACTCTAATAATTCGTTTCATCGGTTACGAAACAAAAACAATTACGATAACTGAAGATCCCGGCGAGGAGTTAGCAATTAAGCTTAACCGTTCTGTTACCGAAATGGATGAGGTAGTTGTTACAGAACAAGATCCGGGATTGTCGATCATGGAACTTGTTATAGAGCGGAAAAAGCTTTGGCGTGCAAACCTGAAATCTTACGAGGCAGAAGCATTTACCCGGCAGGTTTTATCGAACGATACAACCATTGTTATGATATCTGAGAGCGGATCGCGTGCCTATTGGGATCATGAAAGAGGTCATCGTGAGGTACAATTATACAAGCGGCAAACTTCTAATATCGGGGATGATCAGAATTTTGCCGGAGTAAGTTTCTTTCCCAATTTCTACAATGACAATATTGAAATTTCAGGATACAGGATGATGGGAATCACCCACCCGGATGCTCCCCTTTATTACAGGTTCAGGCTCCTCGAAACTCTTCAAATGGATGGGAAACCACTGTATAAAATTGAAGTAGAACCGCGACGCAGGCTGCAACCACTTTTTGAAGGTACTGCCTGGGTGCTTGGCCGCGATTACGCTTTGATTGAGGTAGACCTGAAACCAAATGATGTTGTTAACTTCCCGCCACCCATCCAGGAGTTTAATCTTGCGTACAAACAGCAATTCAGTAATTATGGCGGTGAGTTTTGGCTGCCGGTTGATATGCGGATTGATGGCACTATTCGTATAGGAATTGTAGGCTTGCGTTTCCCGCCAATGAATTTCAGGCAGACATCGCATATTTCTGATTACAAGATTAATATTCCTGTTCCTGATTCCCTCTACGAGAAAAGCAGGATATTTACTGAAAAGGATACAGCCGATGAACAGGAGAAGGAGACGGTTCAGCCGGATTTTGAAAGAATACCTTTAACCGTTGAGGAGCAGGTTGCATATGAAACAATTGATAGTACTAAAACGCTTGAGGAAGCATTTAAACCAGAAGGGTTTTTAGCGCGGATGCTGGAGGACGATTCTGATGGGCAATCAGCTGGAATAGGTTCGGGATCATGGATTTCGTCTGGTTTGGGTTTTGTAAACAGTTACAACAGGGTAAATGGATTTAAAACCGGGTTAAGGTACAGATACCTGCAGAACAGGATAGGATTTCGCGGAGAGATAAGTGTTGCTTACAATTTCAACAGCTCAGATTGGGACTATGGATTTGAAGCCCGTCAGCGTTTAACAAAAGGCACATACAACAGGCCAGTTATTGCAGAATTTTCCTACATGAACCAAACAGATCAGCGTTTATCATCCGGTTTATATCACCCATTGATGAACAGTTTAAATGCCCTGTTTGGCGGTAATGACTATTTTGATTACTTCAGAAATGAATCGGTTTACGCGGGAGTTGAATGGAGGCGGTTTTTACCCCGTACTACCATTTCGGCCGGATTTAGGCACGAAATTCATACTTCATCTGATTCTGATGATTTACAAGACTACAGTTTTTTTGGCTGGCATGATGAGCGCAGGGTAAATCCATTTATCGAAGATGGAAGATTAAATTCTTTTGTTTTAACACTTCAGTATAATCCAACATCCAATGATTTTGGCTTTGCAGGCAGCAGATCTTTCACAATATCTGCTGAGCACTCCGGAAGCAATTTAAATAGTGATTTCGATTTTACTAACATATCTTTTGCCCTCAACTGGAACTGGGAGACATTTTTCCAGCGCCGGCTATTTTCTAATACTCTGGATGTAAGGTTACGCGGTGGATATGCTTTCGGTGATTTGCCACTGCAGCGATATGGCGCAGTAGACGGTTCACTGAACAGATTCACACCGTTTGGTGTATTGAAAACCCGGAATGGAATACCTTATGAAGGCAGAGAATATTGGCAGGCAGCTGTTGAGCATAACTTCAGGTCAATTCCATTTGAGCTGCTTGGTTTACGTACGTTGGCAGACAAAGGGTGGGGAATCATCGCATTTACCGGGGCAGGCAACACTTCAGCACCTGAAGAGATATTGGGATATAAACCCATGACTTCAGGAGGTGTACATACCGAAGCCGGCATCAGCCTGAACAGTATATTCAGTATTCTCAGAATTGATTTTGCAAAACGTCTGGATGCTCCCGGAACATATATCGGTTTTAGCATTCCAAGGTATTTTTGACGCCATAAAAAAAGGGGGCTGAATGTTCAGCCCCCTTTTAATTTGATTTATACTATTTGATGATTAGTCATCAAAAGTAACCGGATCCACAGCTTCATGTTCTTGTGGAGTAAACGGATAAGGGTTGAGTGCATGAGACTCAGCTCTTCTGTTTCTCTCACAACCCGGAGTGTCAGCATCACGCTCATCTTCAGCACATGGTACCGGTGCTTTTCCAAGTCCTCGATACTCAATTCGGTCTTCGCTGACTCCATTATTCTTGTAGAAGTCAACTACTGAATTGGCTCGGCGTACAGATAATCTCAGGTTGTACTGATCGCCACCAACATGGTCGGTATATGCATCTATACGTACACGGAATGCAGGTGCCTCAAGTAGTTTTTCAACGTTCGCGGAGAGAGCCTGTGCAGCTGCATCAGTAATATTAGACCTGTCGAATCCAAAGTTTATTGTAGCTAGTTCTTGAATAAATGGAGGATCATTAGGATCTAGTGGGTCAGTTCCCATCTCGATTTCCTGGCCGTCTGTGAAACCATCACCATCAGTATCAGGATTCAGCGGATCGGTTCCATAAACATTTACTTCATCTCCATCTGTAAGTCCGTCACCATCTGTGTCAGGATTCAGCGGATCGGTGAAATATTCGAATACTTCTTCACCGTCAGTTAGTCCGTCACCATCAGTGTCAGGATTTAATGGATCAGTACCATAAATAAGCACTTCATCTCCATCAGAAAGTCCATCGCCATCAGTGTCAGGATTTAACGGATCGGTACCATGGACGTAAATTTCGTCATAATCTGAAAGTCCATCACCATCAGTGTCTGGATTCAGCGGATCGGTTCCGTAAACATAAATTTCGTCGTAGTCACTCAGGCCATCGCCATCAGTGTCTCTTTCCATTAGTTCTTCATCAGAAAGAGATAGAAGCCATTCAAGTGTAACTGGATCTGGTTCTGGTCCAGGGCCACTGGTACCACAGCCATGTAAGAGCAGTCCAGCAAATAAAATTGCAGACAACAAAAATGTAGGTGATTTAATCATAAAATTCTCCTGTACAGGTTAAAGTGAGTTTAATATTTCTGAAGTTATTGATTTTAGTAAAAAAAACATAACCAATCATATTTATAAAAAGCTTTTTTTGATTTCTAATTAATAAACATCATATATTTGGCCATAATCAACAATGGGGCTATAGCTCAGCTGGCTAGAGCGTCGCGCTGGCAGCGCGAAGGTCCGGGGTTCGAATCCCCGTAGCTCCACATTAAAAGCAGGGTAAACTCACAGAATTGAGCGTATCCTGCTTTTTTTGTTTTAACTATTCAGTACTTCATCAGTAAACAGCAAATCACGTTTCAATTAAATTGTTCCCGGGAAACTTTTTGACTGCTAAAAATTTAAACACCAATATAACTGATTCATGTTCAAATCACATAAAAAGGGTATCTTTGGACGATATTTGCCATAGCATAAATCAGGAAGTACGGAAACCAATTGAGACCGTACAATGTTCTGATTGTTCAATGTTTCAATTAAAGTGAAAAATCTAATTACCACTACTTAAAAAATGCCGATTGATTTTAATAAAGAGCTATTTGCGAATCGCCACATCGGGCCGGATTCTGAACAGATCGAAGAAATGCTTTCAGTTTGTAATGTTGAAAGCGTTTCACAATTAATTAAAGAAACGATACCAGAAGGTATACGACTTCAAAAGCTCCTGAATTTACCTGAGGCACTTTCAGAAGATGTGTATTTGGACTCAATGAAAGAACTGGCTTCAAAGAATCAAATCTTCAGATCATATATCGGAATGGGGTATTACGAAACTATTACTCCAAATGTAATTCTGCGAAATGTACTTGAAAATCCAGGCTGGTACACAGCGTATACACCCTATCAGGCCGAAATTGCTCAGGGAAGACTGGAGGCTCTTGTAAATTTTCAGACGGTTATAACCGACCTGACCGGTATGGAAATTGCAAATGCATCTTTATTGGATGAAGGAACTGCGGCGGCAGAAGCAGTTTCGATGCTGCACGGAAAGCGTAAAGGCGCAAAAAGAAAAAGTGCCAATACTTTTTTTGTTAGTGAAAACTGCCATCCGCAAACAATTTCGGTTTTGAAAAATCGAATGGAGCCAATTGGTATTCAGCTTCAGATCGCTTCTGTGGATAATCTTGATGTCACATCACCAGACTTATTTGGAGTTCTGTTGCAGTATCCTGGAACTGATGGAGAGGTGACGGATTATTCAGCTCTGATTAGTGCATGTAAGGAAAATAATATATCTGTTGCAGTTGCTGCTGATCTTCTGGCTCTTGTTTTATTGAAATCACCGGGATTGATGGGAGCTGATGTTGTTTTTGGGTCGGCGCAGCGTTTTGGGGTGCCAATGGGATATGGCGGTCCTCATGCGGCCTATTTTGCAACTAGAGATGAATTTAAGAGGCAAATTCCCGGAAGAATTATCGGTGTTAGTCAGGACGCTGATGGTAACCCGGCGTACAGAATGGCACTGCAAACAAGGGAGCAGCATATAAGACGCGAAAAAGCTACATCAAATATTTGTACTGCTCAGGTTCTGCTGGCAGTAATTTCCGGTTTTTATGCGGTTTACCATGGACCTGGCGGACTCAGAAAAATTGCCGAACGTGTACACGGTCTCACTAAACTCGCATATAAAGGTCTGCAAAGCTTAGGCTTCGAAATGCGGCACGATCTCTATTTCGATACTCTTGCAGTTAAAGTTAAAGATAAGGAGCTTATTGAACGGGTGAGGACACAGGCTCTTGCCAAAAAAATGAACTTCAGATATGAAAAGTCTTACATAGGTATTTCATTTGATGAGTATAAAACTATTGAAGATTTAGAAGATCTACTTTCAGTTTTTGCAAAAGCTGCCGGGATAGCCGCTGATTTTGATGTTAAATCTGCATCAAAAAAAATTGAAGTAAATTATCCGGATTCATTGACAAGAAAGGAGCCTTACTTAGAGCATCCGGTTTTCAATCAGTTCCACTCAGAGCATGAAATGCTACGGTATTTGAAGTTACTCGAAAATCGTGATCTGGACTTAACTCATTCAATGATCTCGTTGGGCTCTTGTACGATGAAGCTGAATGCAACTGCTGAGATGATTCCATTAACCTGGCCCGAGTTTGGTAAAATTCATCCGTTTGCTCCCAAAGAACAGGCAGAAGGCTACCACATACTGTTTGAAGAACTTTCAGATTGGCTGGCAGAAATAACCGGCTTTCATACGGTTTCACTTCAGCCCAATTCCGGCGCTCAGGGAGAATATACCGGATTGATGGTAATTCGCGAGTTTCACAAGGCAAGCGGAAATAGCCACCGGAATATTACAATTGTACCTTCTTCAGCTCATGGTACAAATCCGGCAAGTGCGGTTATGGCCGGAATGGAAGTAGTTATTACAAAATGTGATGATAAAGGAAATATAGACCTCGACGACCTCAGAGAAAAAGCGGAGAAACACAGTGAAAATTTAGCCGCCCTGATGGTTACTTATCCATCAACTCACGGAGTTTTTGAGGAGGATATAAAGGAAATATGTGAATTGATTCATAAACACGGTGGCAGGGTTTACATGGACGGTGCAAATATGAACGCACAGGTGGGTTTAACTTCTCCTGCAATTGTAGGCGCAGACGTTTGCCATCTCAATCTTCATAAAACCTTTTGCATTCCACATGGTGGCGGCGGACCAGGTATGGGCCCGATTGGTGTAACCGGGGAGCTCTCACCATTTTTGCCCGGACATGATGTTGTGGATACAGGTGGTGAAAAAGCTATAAAAGCAGTTGCTTCTGCTCCTTTTGGCAGTGCAAGTATCCTAACAATATCACATGGATATATCCGAATGATGGGTGCCGATGGTTTGACTCGGGCCTCTGAAATTGCGATTTTGAATGCAAATTATATAAAAGATCGATTAAAGAACCATTACCCGATTCTTTACACTGGTAAAAAGAATCGATCGGCTCACGAATTTATCATCGACATTCGGGATTTCAAGAAAACCGCCGGAATTGAGGCAGTAGATGTTGCAAAGCGTTTAATGGATTACGGATTTCATGCACCAACAATGTCATTTCCGGTTGCCGGTACACTGATGGTAGAGCCAACTGAAAGTGAATCAAAAGTTGAGCTCGACAAGTTTTGTGAAGCGATGATCGGTATCAGAAACGAAATTGAGGAAATTGAACAGGGTATCGCGGATCCTGAAGATAATGTGTTGAAGCATTCTCCACATACCGTACGTGTTGTTATAAATGAAGAATGGACAAGGCCGTACAGCCGCGAAAAAGCAGTATTTCCGGTTGATGAATTGAGATTTAATAAATTTTGGCCTGCAGTAAGCCGTGTGGATGATGCATATGGTGATCGTAATCTTATGTGTACGTGCGTACCTGTTGAGGAGTATACAAGCGGTCAGGAGCCTGTTTCTGTTTAAAAATGTAAAAAATACCCGGTTCTCATAAAGCTTAGAAAAGATTAATTAAATCTATTGGTCAATCTATATATCTTCACTACCATGGAAAAGGAATCTAAAAACAAGAAAAAAGTAGTTATTGTAGAGGATGACAAGCTTTTAGCAATCGTTTTGAAAAAGATGGCTAATTCACTTGATTACGAAGTTCTCGATATAACGAAGACTGGCAAAGATGCTGTTGCTTCTGTAAAAAAGCATAAACCAGACCTGATTTTCATGGATATTGTGCTCGAAGACGATACGAGCGGAATTGATGCAATGAAAATGATCAGAGAATATTCTGATGCTCCTGTAATATACATTACCGGGTTGGAAGATGTCTCTGTTCGCAAACAAGCCGCTGGGGTTCCAAATTCATTTTACATGCTGAAGCCTGTAAATATTGCCGAGCTCAAGATGGCCATGCATAATTCTGACTTATTTGCCGCCTGATACAATACTACTATAATTTATCTATAGATCACTATTACGCAACATTTACCTTCCAGCCCGGAAGAGTTGTCTCTGCTTTTCTCTGCGGTATTGTTAATTCCCGTTCTGTTTCTTTTTCTTTCCTTTTTTGCAAATCTACGTAAAGCATTTGAACGTCATCATAATCCAGGTCTTTTACGGAAAATGATTTGCCGTGATCACCCGAAGCAACATAAACCTGTATAGTGCAAAGATTTCTGTATCTCTGAATAGGACTTTGATTAATTGAAATATCCTGAATTCTGTTTCTTTTTATTATCGCGGTAGTTTTTGATAATGTTCTGCTTCGCAAAATTATATTGTCACGGTCCCAGCCAATACCGGCATCTTTATATTTAAGCCAGCCCCAAAAGATAGAAAGTGCAGGGAATATCCATATCCACGCAGCATTATACAAGAAATAGTAAACCAGCCCGGTAATGAGCAGGATAATAAATGCAGCCCGGAAAATGTATCGGCGCAATGTCTTAAAGGGCGGAGTATATCCATCGATTTTCACATCGTGTTGTGGCACGATTTCTTTAATCAGTTTTTCAACTTTTTTTCTGGGTATTAACGGGAACAACATGAGTGAGCCTGTACCTTTATCATCTCCGTAACCTGCACTTTCGAGATGGGCCGATGCATAACCGAGAGGCTGACGAACCAAGCCTTCGTTTACATATATCGCCTGTATTCGATTATAGGGAACCGTAATTCTTTTCTTTTCAAAAATTCCCCTCATAATTACAATCTCTTCTTTTTTCACTTCAACACTGAAATCGCCGTACATTAACAGAGTGCTGAAAAAGGAAAAAATCCATGCAGCTACTATCACGATAAGGATAATACTTGCTATCATTATCCCGTCGGTTTGAGAAGGGAGCATCGAGAAAAGGTAATCAAAGATTTCTGACTCGCGGATAACCGGCTCAATCTGAGAAAAGATTGTACCCATCACCGATAGTATAATACCGAACCGACCGGACGTAGTGGCTGCAATCAGCAGATGTTTTCCCGGCAAACTGTACACTTTTGATTTTTCAGATTCAACACTTTCAGCTTCTTCATCGGCAGATTTCTGTTGGGCGCCATTTCTGAGCAGCCGATTGATGAGATCTGCTTTCTCAGCAGTTACGGCTTCGATAGATGCATCCCGGGATGTTGAACCGGCTGTTTGAATATCAACTTTTACCAGCCCGAATAATCTCTGCAACACTCCTGATGAGATATCAATTACCTGAACCCGGTCTCTTGTTAAATAAAGATTTTTGCGGACAAAAATTCCACTGCGTATATGAAGTTCTCCGTCCTCAATTTTATACTGAAAACGCCACCATGCCACAACTCCGATAACAAAAATCAGCGGAATTCCAATATAAATCAAAAGGTGAAAGGGAATGGCCTCACTGCTTGCACCCACAAAAAGTGTAACAAGTATTGAAATGATGTTCCGTCTGATTTCTCGCAGAGTTTTACTGACGGACGCAATTGGATGTTGTCGCTGAAACTCATACATCTTCTTTTGCAAGGCGTGCATTGGTTGATATTGTACTTCTTACACGTAAAGCTATTTCAGAATCTAAATTGGGAATTTCGTGAGTTGTTGCTGCAGTTGAAATTGAAACGGTAGACAAATTATACCATTGCAGCAGCGGGCCCTGCCGGGTATCAACATGCTGAACTCTGTTAAGTGGGATTAAAGTCTCTCGTTTAATGATAACTCCTCGTTTTAAATGGATTTCATTCTCATCAACAGAATATCTCCATTTCTTCCACTGCAGGAAAGGTATCCAAAGAAGATAGAGAAGATAAATAATGGAAATAATTACTATTAAGCTGATTAGAAAAACCTGGTTCACACTATCCTGAAAGAAAAGGTAATAAAGTGCAGGCAGTCCAAAGAGGAAAAGATTACCAATTGAATTACTCCATTGCCAGATTCTAATAGCCCGGGGAGGAAGCTTGTGAAATAAAGGTTTACTCATATACTGCTAACTTTTAGTAAGAAAATTAACTTTAAACTAATTCAGAGCAAACAATTTCAACAGATCATCAATAATTCACAAACTCTTCATTTGTTCTGTAGCGCGTTTTGCTCTCTTTCTTCTTTTCAAAGATTTCATCTTTTTCGATTAGCGTAAGATAATATCCATATGCAGCTAAAAGTGAGATAATTATGGCTGATAATAGCAGAAGTAAATTTTCCAAAGCAGATTTGACTTGTTAATGTGTACATACTAATACATTAAAAACTGCTATATACGTTCCCTGAAATATTTAAAGGCAAAAAAAAGCCATCCACAACGAGCAATTGGGATGGCTTAAAATATAATAGCTAATTACTGTTATTAGCTTTTGTTTTTGATGTCCTGAATTTCAAGGCGGATTTCCTGTGACAATTTCTTCAGATCCTGCAGGTGCTTTCTTGCTCTTGTTCCTGCTGCTTTGTTGCCTTTATTGTAGAACTTTTCCATTTCCACTTCAAGTTCTGACATCAGATTTTTGACTTCGTCAATTCTACTCATAAGTTTCTCCAACTATAGGTTATCATTAATTCAAGTGATTATTTACCACCCTTTTTCTTTGACAGATAAAATCTTACCTGTATTTAAACTGCGTTAATTTAACATAATGTGAACTAAATGCACTCTTTTTTTTGTGTAATTTTTTTACCGATTAATTCAGCTGATTTGAATGCGTGAATATTGGTTTATTCCAGAGGCATTTCTTCAAAATTATCAGCAGCATTTTCCCCTCTGCGTTCATTTACAAAAAGGCAGATAATTATCGCGATCAGGAATAGGAAAGCGCAGAACAGTACTGACCTTTGAAGCCCAAATTGTGTTTGCAATAATCCAATTCCAATAATACCAAAAAATCCTGCCAGTTTGTTTGATAAACCCCAGAATCCGAAGAATTCTGCAGACTTCTGCTCTGGTGAAAACAGGCCTACAAGAGCACGGCTGGCAGACTGGCTTGACCCAAGGCTAAGTCCGGCAATTACACCGATATACAAGAACATATACTGAGNTTCAATTTCAGTGCCGAACTGCATGTTGAACCAGTCGGTAATATCAGTAACAGCCCAAATTCCAAGCACACCCAAAAACCAAAGAGAGAGGGTAATGTTATACGTTAATTTAGCTCCGATTTTATCCTGTATAAAACCAAACGAAAATGCACCGATGGCTGCAGTAACCTGTACTATCACAAACATCAGGACTCTGACCTCTTCATCCCATCTAACAACCTGGTCTCCGTAAATGAAAGCAAAAGATATTACGATGTAGATTGCAGCCATAGCAAAAAACACAGAGAAAAATCGCCAGGTCCCAAAACTTCTTCACATCGTTAATTGTGCGTCCCATTCGGGTGAATCCCATAGACACAAAGTTCTCACCTTTAGGTAATACTTTACGTTTACCGGGTTCTTTAACCCAAACAAATGTGGGTATAGCTGCAAGCATAAAAAAGAGTGCGGCGAATGGCCCCACCCAGCGTATTCTGTCAAAGTTTTCAGCAGTTGCGTCTCCCAGATAGACAATTACAAAACCGGCAGATACAAGCCCCCCCACATAACCCAGAGCCCACCCGAAGCCCGAAATTTTTCCAAGATCACTTGGAGGGCCAAGGCTTGGCAAAAATGAAGCGATAAAACTTTCACCAATTGCATAGGCAAAATTTGATATAACCATTAGTACCACACCAAGAACTACCATTCCGGGCTCAACGAAATAAAGCAAAGCGGTACTTACAATGGTTAAGCAGTAACTGTAAAACAAAAAACGCTTCTTCATTGCAGAGTAATCCATAATGGCACCCATTACAGGCCCCGATAGAACCACGAGGAAGTAACTTATTGATAGTGCAACACTCCACAAAAGATTGCCAAGCCGGTATTCATTTTCAGCATCTCCGACAATCACCGTTGTAAATAATACCGGGAAAATTACGGTGATGATAAGCAGGGTATAGGACTGGTTTGCGAAATCGAACATACCCCAGCCAAAGATTTCTTTTTTAGAAGCCCTGGGGATGTCTTTTCGTAATCTTTTCATTAAAGTCAGGTTAAGTTTATTGAGCCGTGTAGATTTTTGTATTTATGGCAGTTCTAATCGCTTTTTGGTTTCTATAATTCTGTTATATGCTTCTTTAATTCTTTCTTCAGAAATATCTCCGCTTTCAACAAAAGCTTTGATTGCAGAAATGACTTTAGGGGCAATATCAGGATCATAAACAGAATTGTTTGCAAATACTAAAACATCAACTCCTGCATTGATCGCTTTTTTTACTGCTGTTTCAAGCCCATAGTAAGAGCGAATAGCGTCCATCTGCATATCATCAGAAAAAAGAACTCCTTTAAACCCTAGTGTACCGCGCAAAATGTTGAACTGAATGTGGTTTGAAAGAGTGGCCGGATGATCTGCATCCAAATTGCTATTGAACACATGTGCCGTCATTACGCCAATATCCGGATGGTGGTGAAGCAAGTAACGATAGGGGTCAAGCTCAGCAGCAATCCAGGTATCTGTAACATCGGCCATGCCTACGTGTGTGTCATTCCATGCGCTTCCGTGGCCTGGAAAATGTTTTACTACAGGCAGCACATTATGCCTTACATGTGATTGAATTACAGCTTCGGCATGTACATTTACAAGATCAGGTTCTGCACCAAAGCTTCGTCCCAGTTTTCCGATGATTGGATTTTCAGGATTAATGTTTAAATCAACAACGGGAGCGAAGTTAACATTAAAGCCCATTTCATTCAGAACACCGGCAGTAATATCTGCATGTTTTTTAGTTGTATCCGGATGATTGATTTTTCCAAGATAATCCGCACTTACGGTTTCAGGAAATCCGTGTTGTACTTTCAAGCGGGTAACTCTTCCGCCTTCCTGATCAACAGCAATAAATAACGGATTAACTGAAATGTCCTGTAACTCAGCGATAAGGTTTTGCACCTGGTCCGGATTTTTAATATTCCGCTCAGGGATCGATTCAGGCACATCGTAGTCAAACAAAATTACACCGCCTATTTTATGATCCTGAATGTCTCGCTTAATGTGATCTGATTCTGCAATATCAAATCCCCGAAACCCAACCATAACCATCTGGCCAATCATCTTGTCGAGATCCAAGTCATTATTTTCAGCAGGAGAAAAGGAATAGCTTATGAAGAGCAGTAAGCATATTAAAAAGAGTGATAGTATATATTTCATTTTGCTTTAGTATCGAAAAAGTAGTGTTAGTCTGATATCTATCCTAACCTGTTACCACAACATAACAGAACGACTGAAAATAGTTTCTTAATTATTCAGTTAAAAAAGTTATCCAAAAATTGTACATTCCACTTACATGATTTGGCAATCTATAGGGTTAAACAGGTTTTGCGTTTAAAAGGGTAAACGTTAGGATTTTTTAACGTAACAGAAGGTGTGAAAAACACTCTTTTATGTAAACATTATTTTAATCCCTACAGAAAGTTTGGCAACTGTAAAGATTCAAATAATTGAATCAATAATACTAACTATACTACGATGATTGAGAGTAATATTCGAAATGATTTAGAAACCAAAATTGATGATTATCTGGATGGAAAGCTGTCACCCAAAGAAATTGATGAACTTTGGGTTGAGCTTATTCAGGATGATTATTACCTGGATTATATGAAGAGTGTTGCAAACCTGAAAAAACTTGCAGAAGAGGAAAAAGATTCTTTCCGCACACTTCAATTTACTCCTACCCAAAAATGGATGTCTGCTGTAGCAGCAGTTTTACTATTAGTTGGCTCTATTGTTGTATTTAACTTAACAGTTCAAAGCCCTGATACTGTTCAGCCAATCTCAACAATCGAGCTTGATTACTACCGATCAGCTGAAGGAGCTGCAGCTGAAATGGAAGGGCCTGACATGATACGCCAGGTAATAACTGCGGCGAACCAGGGCAATGTTGAAGAAGCGTTGCGAATAGTTGATGCAGAAATTGCCATCGCAACATCTGATGATCAAATTTCAGAACTACTGATCACAGCCGGATCAATCTTGTACAATAACGGGATGTATCTGGATGCAATAAACAGGTTTGAGTCTGCGCTTCAAACCAACTCAAATGATCAGCTTCTGAGAGAAAGAGCTTATTGGTATCTGGGTAATTCTTACTTCCAGTTAAATAAGATTGATGAAGCCAAAGATGCACTTGAAAGAGCTTATGAAATAAATGGTGCTTACAGCCGCGTAGCTCAAAGCTATCTGAAGGCACTGTCAACAAGCTGACCCTAATCCATAACAGAGATAACACTTTTAGAAATACTTTTTCATCTGCACTCTAAAAGTGTTATCTCCGTTTTATTCTTCTCTTACCTTCTCCTTTGTTAAACATTCTAATTAGCAGCGCACTTAAAGTAACTTCTCATCCATTGTGCCTGTGTTTTATCCTGACTTTCTGAGCTGAACACCTAATATTTTATTTGAAAGAATAATTTTGGATAGATTTACAGCATTAAACTTTGTTGTTTTAAAAAGGAACAAACAGTTGCCGGCTCGTGAAAAGGTGGTGATAAAAGCGAGGTAAAGCGCAGCATTACGTCAGAGAACGTTATATGGATAAAACCCCTCACCTCTAATTTTATCAGTTTAAAATTTCTTCCTGAAAACCTGGAATCCCTTTCCTGAGTTCGACACTGGGACACCCAAAATAGAATTACAAATTGAATAACTTAGCCAGTTCTTTCTGTTTTTCTGTTAGATACAAGACTTTGGT
>SL_3KL_010_SEDDRAFT_10001930_pt1 | contig 18964 bp, 16 predicted proteins | sample SodLakKL_010_SED_2_FD_10381 | JGI IMG/M metagenome (IMG submission 10381) | reverse complement strand
GGCTGGTCCTGTTCGTCCGCTTCCTCGGTAGCCATATCATCGGCGCCGACCTCGTCGGGGACCGGCTGGATAGGCTCGACCTGCGCAACTCTCGGCTCGTCCGCCGCCGCCTCGGCATGGTCATCGGCCAGCGGCTCGGGCACAACGGCGGTCTCTGCCGTCGGTGTCGGGTCGCCTGCATCACCGTTGACCAGTCCCTGCGGCAGCCAGTCAGGCCGCAACAGGAAAGCACCAACGGCCACAACCACCAGGCACAGCGGTACGGCAAGCAGGATCCAGGTGCGAAAACCGTGCCTGGAACGAACCTGGGTGGATCCAGGGTCGGAATTGAGACCCGGCACTTCTCCTTTCTTGCGTCGCGCCTCGGATTTACGCAGGGCGTCGAGAATGAATGACACGCTTGTCAGTCTCCGTTGAGATGGGTCAGCAACGAGGGGGCATCATCGTGCGGCGCCTTCAGGAACAGCCGCGTGGCCGGACCGATCAGGCCATCGTCCATCAGGCCGTGGCGACGCTGAAAGTCAGCTACCCACCGGCGAAAGTCCTCATCATAATGCTCGTCGGTTCCGCCCGTCCACGCCGGNTTGTCCACTCGAGCAGCCAATTCCTTCATGTGCATGACGTCCTCGCTCTCGTCACCCAGCCTGAGAATGCGACCGTCATCAGGCCATACGACATGGAAATCCCCCAGCCAGCGCCTGTCGAGATGCCTCGCCGGCACCCGGTAATCCTGCCCTTGGTAGCGCAACATCACGTTATCGCCTTCCATGCCCGCCATCAAGACCCGGGCACCGATCGGCTGACTGAGCTCGAGCACGACCGGCAGACCGATACTGACGATGTAATTCCAGCTACCACGCAGATTCAGGCAGGCGATTTCGGCTTCATCACCGCCGGTGCAGGAGCGGGCAACCTCGCCGCGATCCAGTTCCGGCCAGGTCGCCGCGATTTCCGACCATGCAGAATCGGGGCCCAGCTCGGACAGCATCTGCTGCCAGGCGGCCCGGCTCTGATCCTCGACCGGTTCCCGCTCGTGCAGGATGGCCCACCCGAGCGCGCCGCTGCCAGCCAGGATAACTGCCACGGCGACGGCGGCCACGACACCCCGTAACCAGCCGCCCGAAATTTCGTGCTCCTCGCCCGCAACCTCACGGGCTGCGGCCCGTACCAGTCCGGCGCCGATACGGTCGGCTTCACGGGCATAACCGGCCATCAACGCACGATCGGCAATGATGTTGATCAGTCTGGGCACGCCTTCGGAAGTCTCGTAGACGGCGCGCAGGCCATCGGTCGTGAAAGGACAGCGCTCGGCGCCGGCGACCTGGAGGCGATGCAGGATGTAGTGTTCGGTCTCCTCGCGGTTGAGGGGGTCGAGGTGGAAGCGCGCGGTAATGCGTTGCGCGAGTTGTCGCAGCTCGGCACGTGCCAGCAACTCGCGCAGTTCCGGCTGGCCGATCAGGATGATCTGCAACAGCTTGTCTGTCGCAGTCTCGAGGTTGGTCAGCAGTCGAATCTGTTCGAGCGCATCCCGGTTCATGTTCTGCGCTTCGTCGATGATCAGCACGACCTTCTCGCCGGCGCCATGGCGTTCGAGCAGGAAACGATTGAGACGATCCTGGATCTGCTGCAAACTGCCGTCGGTACCCTCGAGGTCGATCTCCAGCTCGACGCAAACGGCCCGGAGCAACTCCGCTGGGCTAAGCATCGGGTTCAAAATCAGTGCGATACGAGTGTTTTCTGGAATTTGCTCGAGAACGACCCGGCACAGTGTGGTTTTGCCGGTTCCGACTTCACCGGTCAACTGAACGAAGCCACCACTGCCGCCCTGCCCCACGCCGTAGAGCAGGTGAGCCAGCGCATCGCGATGACGCTGGCTCAGGTAGACGAAACGCGGGTTCGGTGTAATCGAAAACGGACGTTCGTCAAGATCGTAGTATCGCTCGTACATGGTCAGCGCGCCTGCAGGAAAAGAACGGGCTCGTTACCCGGCAGTTCGGACGGGATCATTCCCCCGCCGCTTGGACCGGGGCAAACGGCACCAGTGCCCGCTACCGTGAAACTCACGACTCGACTGACATTCACCTTCTTCCCTGGTCCTCTCCTGTCCAATTGTTTTCAGTCTGACAACGCCAGCAGCGAGGCGTTGCCGCCCACCGCCGCGGTATTGACTGTCAGCGTTCGTTCGGTGCAGAAACTCAGCACGTAATGTGGACCCCCGGCTTTGGGGCCGGTTCCCGACAACCCCTCACCGCCGAAGGGCTGGACCCCGACCACGGCGCCGGTCATGTTGCGGTTGACGTAGCTGTTGCCGACCCGCAGGCGATGGGCAATGTACTGCTGAGCCCGATCGATGCGACTGTGCACGCCGGCGGTCAGTCCGTAGCCGGTGCCGTTGATCTGGTCGATCAGTCGGTCGAGGTCGCGCGAACGGTAACGAACGACGTGCAATACGGGACCAAACACCTCGCGCTCGAGTTGATCGATATCCTCGATCTCGTAGGCACAGGGCGCAAACCAGTAGCCTTCCGGCAGGCCTTCGGGCAGTGGCGTGCGTGCGATCAGTTTCGCTTCACGGTCCATGCGCTCGGCATGATTCTTCAATATGTCGAGCTGCCCCTGGTCGATGACCGGTCCGACATCCGTCTCCAGCAGACCCGGATCACCGACCCGCACCTGCTGCATGGCGCCGGCCAGCATGCGCATGACGTGATCGGCCACATCGGCCTGAACGCACAGGATGCGCAGCGCCGAGCAACGCTGGCCGGCACTGTGAAATGCCGACTGGATGACATCGTCGACCACCTGCTCGGGCAGCGCGGAAGAGTCGACGATCATGGCATTCTGACCGCCGGTTTCGGCGATCAGAGTGGCCAGCGAGCCGGTGCGTTCGGCCAGCGTGCGATTGATGATGTGGGCAGTCTCGGTGGAACCGGTAAATGCAACGCCGGCGATGCGTTGATCCCGGGTCAGGGCCGCGCCCAGGCGCCCATCACCGGGCAGGCATTGCAGCACATCTTTCGGGATGCCCGCCTCGTGCATCAGTTCCACGGCCCGCGTGGCCACGATGGGGGTCTGTTCCGCCGGCTTGGCGATCACCGCGTTGCCGGCCACCAGGGCTGCACAGACCTGGCCGGTGAAGATCGCCAGCGGGAAGTTCCACGGGCTGATGCAGACGAAAACACCGCGACCGTGCAACCTGAGTTCGTTATGCTCGCCGGTCGGCCCGGGCATCACCATCGGCTCACCCATGTGAGTGCGCGCCTGCAAGGCGTAATAGCGCAGGAAATCGACCGCCTCGCGCACTTCGGCGATGCCGTCATGCAGGGTCTTGCCGGCTTCGCGCGCGCACATGGCCATCAGTTCCGAACAGTGCGCTTCGTAGAGATCGGCAATCCGGTCGAGGACGTCGGCGCGGTGGTGCGCACCCTGCCGGTCCCAGCCGACCTGGGCCGCGAGTGCCGTATCGACAGCCTTTTCGGCATGCGCCGGATCGGTCCAGGTCACCTGACCCACTCGACGCCCGCGGTCAGCCGGCGAGTGTGCGTCCTGGTTCTCGCCGCCAGCAGGTGCATTTTCTCCCAGCGGGCGCGCCTGCCACTGACCGGAATCGACCGCTTCCATTTCCTGCTTGAGCAGGTTGAGCACGCTTTCCTGCGGAAAATTCAGACCACGGCTGTTGACGCGATCCTCCCCGTAAATGCCGGCCGGCAACGGGATCTTCGGATGCGGGATATTCGTCAGCGCGCGGACTTCGCCAATGGGGTCGTCGACCACCTCTTCTGGTGGCAGCTTCTCGTCGACAATGCGGTTGACGAACGAGGTATTCGCGCCGTTCTCCAGCAGCCGACGTACCAGGTAGGGCAGCAGGTCCTTGTGATTGCCCACCGGGGCATAGACCCGGCACTGTCCGTTGAAGGCTTCGTTGTCGAGTACCTCTTCGTAGAGTTGCTGCCCCATGCCGTGCAGGCGCTGGTACTCGAATTCATTGTTGTCGCCGGCCAGCTCGGTGATGACGGAAATGGTATGGGCGTTGTGCGTTGCAAACTGCGGATAGAACTCATCCGTCAACCCGAGCAATTTACCGGCGCACGCAATATAGGAAAGATCGGTATTGATCTTGCGGGTGAACACCGGGTAGCCGTCCAGCCCCTCGATCTGGGCAAGCTTGATCTCCGTGTCCCAATAGGCACCCTTGACCAGGCGAATGGGGATTCTGTGACCGCTGTCGCGGGCCTGCCTGGCCAGCCAGTCGATCGCCGCCCAGGCGCGCTTCTGATACCCCTGCAGGGCCAGCCCGAGGCCGTCCCATCCTTTCAATTCCGGTGATTTGAGTACCTCGACGAAAACATCCAGGGAAATCGTGAGACGATCGGCTTCCTCGGCATCCACGGTCAGCGCAATATTGTGCTTGCGCGCCAGGCAGGCCAGGTCGCGCAAGACAGGCACCAGTTCCTTCATCAAGCGGTCACGCTTGGTGAATTCGTAGCGTGGATGCAGCGCCGAGAGCTTGACCGAGATCGACGGGGCGGAAAAGATGTTGTCGTCGCTGGTCGAGCGACCGATGGTTTCGATGGCCTCGCGATAGGAATCGCGGTAGCGCTCGGCGTCCTCGGCGGTCATTGCGGCTTCACCGAGCATGTCGAACGAGTACCGGAAACGCCGGTTTTCCTTCTTGTGCGAGCGCTCGATGGCCTTTCCGATGGTGCGGCCCATGACGTACTGGTGACCCATGATGCGCATCGCCTGGCGGATGGCCAGGCGCACCACCGGCTCGCCGGACTTGTTGGCGATTTTCTTCAGGGTCGACCCCAGGTCGCGTCGGGCCGAGTCGCCGACACTGACCATCTTGCCGGTCAGCATCAGGCCCCAGGTGCCGGCATTGACGAATACCGAGCTGCTCTTGCCCAAGTGCGACTCCCAGTCGGCGTCGGAGAGCTTGTCGGAAATCAGCTTTTCCGCCGTGTCGTTGTCGGGAATGCGCAACAGCGCTTCGGCCAGACACATCAGTGTCACGCCCTCCTCCGAGGACAGGTCGTACTCGCGCATGAACGCTTCCATGACACCGGCGTCGCGACTGCGCTCACGCACCCTGCGCACCAGCTCCAGTGCGCGTTCACGAACGACCTCGCTTCGCGCTTGGTCGAGTTTGACCTGTTCGAGCAGGAAACGCACATGCTCGGTTTCATCGACCAGCCATGCATCATCCATCGCCTGGCGCAGCGAATCGGCTTCCAGTGGTTGCGAAATGACGAATTTCGGGGCAGTTTGACTCATTGAATAAGGCTCAGCGGAATATGCGGTAACTTGACCGGACAAGTGTAACCGAAGCCACTCGAGGACTGTCATTTGTTGATGTGCGGCGGATACTACTTCGACCGTCCGTCCGTTAGTCGTCGGAAACGGCAAATTGGGCTTACCCGGTGACAGGCGCTTGCGCTAGAATATTGACCAAAATCAAACCGGGCCCGTCCCGCCACCGTGATCGAGGTGCACTACAGCCAGGCCGATGATGACCTGACCGTCATCGAAGTCCGCTCCAACCTCTCGATGACGCTGGATCGGCTGGCCGCGGTTTTTCTGGGTATCAGCGCGGTCGTTCTGGCGCTGGCTCTGGCGATCACGATCATGGGCATGTGGCCCATCATGCTGACGGCGATTATTCACCTTGTCCTGGTAGGCTGGTGTTTGCGCCTGGCCTGGCGCGGCAACTGGGCCCGGGAACGGATTCTGATCGGCCGCAGGGACGTGGTCATCGAACATTACGACGCTCGCCGACATCATCGAAATTCATGGCCCGCCGCCTGGTTGCGGGTCAAGGTTGAAGAACAGCCGATGGGCGAACGGCAGGTCGTGGTGACCTGCCAGGGCCGTCGCCAGGTCATCGGGTCCTTCCTGCCTGTGCAGGAAAGGCTGGAGCTGGCTGAAATGCTCAAGAGAAATCTCCGGCCGCGTTCGGCATGGAGTGGTGAATGAACATTGACATGGTGAATCGAGGATGAAAAGAACCAACGAACTGATAGTGGCGCTGGCCGTGCTTGCGGTGGTCACCGTGATCACCTGGGGCCTGTTTGCCGTCGGTGACAACATGCCGCGCGGCGTCACGCCGTTCAGCAAGGATGTCTACCACCTGCACAACACTGTCCTTGGCATCGTGACCGTGATCGGGATCCTGGTGTTCACAGCCATGTTCACCTCCGTGGTGGTGCACCGCAAGTCGAAGGGTTACGAGCCAGCGAAATTTACCCACTCGACCAAGGCCGAGATCACCTGGACGACGATCCCCATTCTCATCCTGATTGTCATTGCCATTCCGGCCACCTCGGTGCTGATCGACATGGAAGACACCGGCGGTGCGGAAATGAACGTCAAGATCACCGGTTACCAGTGGTTGTGGAAGTACGATTACATCGAGGACGGCATCAGTTTCTACTCGGCACTGGATCGCGACAGCAATCGCGCCCGCCAGATCGGCTCCGGCATCAACCCGCGTGACGTCGACAACTACCTGCTCGAAGTCGACAATCGCCTGGTGCTGCCGACCAACACGCGAATCCGCTTCCTGCTGACCGCCGATGACGTCATCCACTCCTGGTGGGTCCCGGAGCTGGGCTGGAAGCGAGACGCCATTCCCGGAATGATAAACGAGGCGTGGACCTACATTGAGGAAGAAGGCGTCTACAGGGGCCAGTGCGCCGAGCTGTGCGGCAAGGACCACGGTTTCATGCCGATCGTTGTCGAGGCGGTTTCACCCGAGGAATACCGGCGCTGGGTGGAAGCCCAGGGCGGCGAAGTCGCCATGGAGCCGGAAGAGCACCCGGGCTTCGTCGGTCGCGATCGCGCTTCCGGGAGCGACGAGCAGCCGGAAGAATCCGCCGAGACCATCAACATTGCCGTGCTCGAGCAGGGCTAAGTTCGACAGGGACAGATAATCATGAGCAACGCTACCACCGCGAATCACGACGATCACCACGATCATCATCCCACCGGGCTGGCCCGGTGGCTGTTCACCACTAATCATAAGGAAATCGGCACCCTCTACCTGGTGTTCTCGCTGATCATGTTCCTGGTCGGCGGCGCCATGGCGCTGGTTATCCGAGCCGAATTGTTCGCGCCGGGACTACAGCTGGTCAATCCGGAATTTTTCAACCAGATGACCACCATGCATGCGCTGGTGATGATCTTCGGCGCGGTGATGCCGGCCTTCGTCGGCCTGGCTAACTGGATGATCCCGATGATGATCGGCGGGCCGGACATGGCCCTTCCGAGAATGAACAACTGGTCGTTCTGGATCCTGCCGTTTGCCTTCACGATCCTGCTGTCGACCCTGTTCATGCCCTCGGGCGCGCCGGCATCGGGCTGGACGCTCTACCCGCCGCTGTCGCTGCAGGGCGGTAACAGCCTGGCCTTCGTGATCCTGTCAATTCACCTGATGGGGATCTCGTCGATCATGGGCGCGATCAACGTGATCGCAACGATCCTCAACATGCGCGCTCCTGGCATGACGCTGTTGCGCATGCCGTTGTTCGTCTGGACCTGGCTGATCACCGCATTCCTGCTGATCGCGGTGATGCCGGTGCTCGCCGGTGCGGTCACCATGCTGCTGACAGACCGTTTCTTCGGCACCAGCTTCTTCGACGCCGCCGGCGGCGGTGACCCGGTGCTCTACCAGCACATCTTCTGGTTCTTCGGTCATCCCGAGGTCTACATTCTCATTCTGCCGGCATTCGGCATTATCTCGGAGATCATTCCGACATTCTCGCGTAAACGACTGTTCGGCTACACGGCAATGGTCTACGCCACGGCCACTATTGCCTTCCTGTCGTTCATCGTCTGGGCACATCACATGTTCACCGTCGGCATGCCGCTGGGGGCCCAGCTGTTCTTCATGTACGCGACCATGGTCATTGCCGTGCCCACGGGCGTGAAAATCTTCAACTGGATCTCGACCATGTGGCGCGGGTCCATGACCTTCGAAACGCCCATGCTCTTCGCGCTGGGCTTCCTGGTCATGTTCACCATCGGCGGCTTGTCGGGGCTGATGCTGGCCATCGTCCCGGCCGACTACCAGTACCACGACTCCTACTTCGTGGTTGCCCACTTCCACTACGTGCTGGTCACCGGCGCGGTCTTCGCAATCATGGCCGGCGTTTACTACTGGCTGCCGAAGTGGACCGGCCACATGTACGACGAAAAGCTTGGAAAGATTCACTTCTGGTGGTCGACCATTTCGGTCAACGTTCTGTTCTTCCCGCAGCATTACCTCGGCCTGGCCGGCATGCCGCGACGCATTCCCGATTATGCCATCCAGTTCACCGAGTTCAACATGATCTCGTCGATCGGCGGGTTCGCGTTCGGTTTCGCTCAGCTGCTCTTTGCCTACATCGTCTGGAAATGCGTGCGTGGCGGCGCTCCGGCGACTGCCCAGGTCTGGGAAGGTGCCCGCGGTCTGGAGTGGACTGTGCCCTCCCCGGCCCCGCTGCATACATTCGACACGCCGCCCAAGGTCGATGACAGCGTGACGGCCCACAAGGACGAACTGAGCTGAACGACATCATGTCCAACTCGAAGAATCACAAGCCGGACAATCGGCAGCGCCGCAAGTCGATCATTCGTACCGCATTGGTGCTGTTCGCCGTGGTGCTGCTGATTTACCTGGTGTTCGTCGGACAGGGTATCTGGAGCTATTTTGCATCATGAACGACACTGCACAGGACAAGCGCAAGCAACCACTCGGTATGCTGGTGGGGAAACTCACCGGCATGGCCGTGCTGATGTTCGGTTTCGGCTACCTACTGGTGCCGCTCTACGACAAGTTCTGCGAGGTCACCGGTTTGGGTGGCCGCACTGGTGACGCCGTCGTCGAGCAGACACTCAGCGGAGATGTCGACTATTCGCGCACGGTGCTGGTGCACTTCGATGCCAACGTGAACTCGTCTCTGCCGTGGGAGTTCCGGCCAACCGAGGTCATGATGGAAGTCCACCCCGGAAAGCTCTACGAGACGACTTACTTTGCCCACAATCGCTCGGACCGACCGGTCGTGGCGCAGGCGGTCCCCTCGGTCGCACCGGGTCAGGCCTCGTTGTACTTCAACAAAACCGAGTGCTTCTGCTTTACCGAGCAGATGCTGCGTGCAGGCGAAACCCAGGACATGCCCGTACGATTCATCGTCGACCCCAACCTGCCTGACCGGGTTGACATGGTCACGCTGTCCTACATCATTTACCAAAACGAAGAAGCCACCGCAGTTCTTGCCGCTGCGGACTGAACAGGGAGTCATCAATGGCACAAGGCGCTTATTACGTTCCCCATTCCACGAAATGGCCAATTGTCGGCTCGGTCGGCATGTTCATTTTCGCCATCGGCGCGGCCAACTGGCTCAACAGCGGGCCAACCGGGCCATGGCTGTTCGCCATCGGTGCGGCGATCATCATCTACATGATGTTTGGCTGGTTTTCCGAAGTCGTGCGCGAGTCTGAAGGGGGGCTCTACAACGATGCGGTGAGCAGTTCCTTCCGCCAGGGCATGATCTGGTTCATTTTCTCCGAGGTCATGTTCTTCGCCGCTTTCTTCGGCGCCCTGTTTTATGCCCGCATGTTCGCCGTGCCGTGGCTGGGCGGGGAAGGCACCGGAGCCATGACCAACGAATTGCTGTGGCCGCAATATGATGCGACCTGGCCCACTCACGGTCCGGCCGAACGTGGCGGCGACTTCGAGACCATTCCCGGCTTCGGTCTGCCGCTGCTCAATACGCTGATCCTGCTGACCTCGGGCGTGACCATCACGATGGCCCACTGGGCATTGAAAAAGGCACAGCGCACCGCCCTGGTGGTATGGATGGTGGCCACCATTGCACTGGCCGTCACCTTCCTGTTCATCCAGGGTTACGAATATGTTCACGCCTACCGGGATCTCGGCCTGACGCTGGGTTCGGGAATCTACGGCTCGACGTTCTTCATGCTGACCGGTTTCCACGGCCTGCACGTGATCGTCGGCACCCTCATGCTGATCGTGATCACGATTCGTTGCGCCATGGGGCATTTCACGAAGAATAACCATTTCGGCTTCGAGGCCGCAGCGTGGTACTGGCACTTCGTGGATGTGGTCTGGCTGGGACTGTTTATCTTTGTCTACGTGATCTGATCGCAGGCGGCCAACTCACGCATGGCGGGCCGTCAACGGCCCGCCACCGGCTCCCACTCGGCCGACAATAATTTCCAGTCGTTACCGTCGAGGCGCCAGCCGCTCTCTACCCGATACCAACGTCCCGTATCGGGGATCATTCCGCTGCCGCCGGTCAACACCACCTGGAAAGTCGCCGTTGCCCTGCTCTCTCCTCGCATTTCAACATCGATGTCGAATACACGCGCCCGCAACTGCTCGTGGGCGCGCAGTTCGCGCTGCAGCAACAGCCTCGCACCGCGTTCGTCCAGGTTCCAGGTCACGCCGGAAAAGTCATCCGCCAGCGGCGACATGACGCCACGCACATCGCTGTCGGCCAATGCCTGCGCCATTCCCTGGATTTCCCCCCGAATTCTTTCTTCGTCCGGTGCTGAGGGTCCGCACGCGGCCAAGGTGAATGAAATGGCGATGGCCGCAAGCGCGACTGAGATGGTGGTCTTCACCGGATTTCCTCAAGGTAGGTTTCGAGCAGGCGTCCTGCGACGACCACCAGATCGTACTCGGTCACCAGCCCGACCAACTTGCCGTTCTCGGTTACCGGCAGACAGCTCAGGCGGTTTTCCCGCATCATTCGGATCGCTTCGACCGTGGTGGTTTCCGGGGATACGGTGACAGGATCCGGCCGCATGATGTCACGCACGGTGACCGTTTCATCCCCGCGGTTGCCACGTGCGATCAGACGCAGCAACTGGCGATGGGAAATCAGGCCCAGCAACTGGCCAGTGTCGTCCTCGACCGGCACGTGTCGAACGTAACGCCACTCCATCAGGCTGGCGGCGAAGTCGACGATGTCATCCGGGCGAACCGTGAACAGATCGGTGGCCATGAATTGGCCCACGGTGCGGTAGCTGTCCCGCCAGTCCTGCGTGCCGCAAATCTCCCCCAGCTCCCATTCCCCGACCGGGCGACCGCTCTCGGCCTGCTCGATCATGCTGCTGGTCAGGGCGCGCAGGCGCTCGTTCTCGCTGCCCTTGTCCTTCATGCCTTCGAGCGATTCAAGTTGCCAGCGGGCACCGGTGCGTCGCATTTCGACCCGCTGCTGGATCACGCCCATGTAGCGCTCGATATCGCCATCATCGATGCCGGCCTCGGCCAACCCCTCGCGGGCCAGTGGCAACAACTCGTCCAGAATCAACTCCTGGGCTGTCATCTGACGCCCTCCGAACCAGACCTGTTGTGCCCTGAGTCCCTCACGGGCAGCGGCCAGGAAGTTGCTCTTGGCATCGGAGAAATTGAGGTGCTCGCGAATATCGCCGATCGAGCGCGACAGTTTCGACATCATGCCGAAAAAGAAAGCGGCGTTGGCGACCTCGTCAAGGATGGTCGGTCCGGATGGAATGACGCGGTTCTCGATGCGCAGGTGCGGCTTGCCGTTGTCGGAAATCCCGTAGCAGGCACGGTTCCAGCGGTAGACGGTGCCGTTGTGCAGGCACAGCGCGCGTAGCCTGGGTACCTCGCCGCGCTTGACCATTCCGATGGGATCTTCCTCGAACTCGGTGGTCAGGACCACTCTGAAACGGGCGATATCCTCCTGGAAAATCTCGATCACCGATTCGTCGATCCAGTGATCCCCGAAATGAACACGTGGCTTGTGGCCACGTGCGGCATGGGCCTCGGAGCGGGCATCGATGGAATGCTCGAATACCGCGATCCGACTCTCATGCCAAAGTCGCTTGCCCAGCAGAATCGGGGAATTGACGCAACTGGCCAGCAGCGGCCCGGTCACGGCCTGGGCAATGTTGTAAAGCGGCGCGAATTCCTCGGCGCCGACCTGGAAATGGACCTGGAAGCTGGTATTGCAGGCTTCCAGCATCAGGTTGTCATGGTTGAAGTGAAGCTGGTCGATTCCCTTGATGGAAAAGCTGAAATTGCTTCCCCGCAAGCGTAAAAGGGCCTCGTTGAGCGCGAAATAGCGTGCCGTCGGCACCATTGCCTCGAGCGTCAGGTGCTCCCGGGTCAACGTCGGCAGGATGCCAACCAGTGCGATTCGGGAGTCGGCTTCCGCCGCCTTCTCGCGCGCGATCCGGTAGACCTCGTCGGCCTCCTTCTCAAGCTGTCTCAGGCAGTCCCCGCCCAGCTCCAGCGGCGACAGGTTGGCTTCTAGATTGAACAGACCGAGCTCATGGGTGAAACGTGGGTCGTCGATCCGTTCGAGAATCTTCATCGCGGTCATCGCCGGCCGGCACGCACCATCGACCAGGAACATCTCCTGCTCGGCGCCGATGCGCCGTATGCCGCCTTCAAACATGCCGGCAGTCAGCATGTCTTCCAGCGCCCTCACCTCGTTGAGCAGCGCCTTCATGAAGGCGCGCCGCGTCTGTTCGTCGGAGCTCTGCGCTACGTTCTGCTCGCCCATGCCGCAACCTCGCTGAACTTCCGCGGATAATAAACGTGTTGCCGTCAAGGGGCAAATCGCGCCACGGTCTGGGCTCGTCAAACGCTTGTCTCGCGGCGGAAGCTGTGCCAAGCTTGAATATCAGTATTCCCATAAAAGACCGAGGGGTAGTTTGAACATGAGCGACAAGCCGTGGCTTGACGAGTACGCACCCGGCGTCCCCGCCGAGATCGACATGAACGAGTTCGATTCGGTCGTCGACGTCATCAACAAGAGTTGCGCGGAGTACAGCGACAAGTCCGCCTACGTCAATTTTGGCGCCGAGCTGACCTACGGTCAGGTCGACCGCTACAGTGCGGCCTTTGCTGCCCGCATGCAGGCGCTGGGACTGGAAAAGGGCGACCGGATCGCCATCATGATGCCGAACGTGCTGCAGTATCCGATTGCACTGTTCGGGGCCCTCCGGGCCGGTCTGGTCGTGGTCAACACCAACCCGCTCTACACCGCCCGAGAGCTCAAACACCAACTCAATGATTCCGGCGCGAAAGCCATCGTGATCATGGAGAATTTCGCCAGCGTGCTCGAGGCGGTAATCGACGACACACAGGTCGAGCACGTGGTGCTGACCTCCATGGGCGACATGATCGGCTTCCCCAAGGGAGCGATCATGAACTTCGTCCTGCGCCACATCAAGAAGATGGTGCCAAAATACAACCTCCCGGGCACCATGGCGTTCAAGAGTGTCCTGGCCCAGGGGGCAACCGAACAGTTCGAGCCGGTCCCACTCGGTCACGACGATCTCGCCTTTCTCCAGTACACCGGTGGCACGACCGGGGTTTCCAAGGGCGCGATGCTGACCCACGGCAACATGGTCGCCAACATGCAGCAGGCATCGGCCTGGCTGGGCGACCGGATCGTCATCGGTGAGGAAGTAATCATTACCGCCCTGCCGCTCTACCACATCTTTGCGCTGACGGCGAACTGCCTGGTCTTCATGAAGTTCGGCGGAAAGAATGTATTCATCACCAATCCGCGCGACATGCCGGGGTTCGTCAAGGAACTGGGCAAGCATCCGTTCACCTCGATTACCGGGGTCAACACCTTGTTCAACGGTCTGCTCAACACGCCCGGATTTGATGACCTGGACTTTTCCAACCTGCGCATGACACTCGGTGGCGGCATGGCAGTACAGCGCGCCGTGGCCGAGCGCTGGAAGAAGTCGACCGGCACACCGCTCATCGAGGCCTACGGGCTGACTGAAACCTCCCCGGCCGCCTGCATCAACCCGATGACGCTGGAAGACTACAACGGGGCCATCGGCTTGCCGATCTCCTCGACCGAGTGCCGCGTCATTGACAGCGAGGGCAAGCCTCAGCCGGTTGGAGAAACCGGGGAACTGTGCGTCAAGGGGCCGCAGGTAATGAAAGGGTACTGGAATCGCCCGGAAGAGACGGCCAAGGTGCTTGACGACGAAGGCTGGCTCAAGACCGGTGACATGGCCAAGATGGACGAGAAAGGCTACTTCTACATCGTCGATCGCAAGAAGGACATGATTCTGGTCTCCGGCTTCAATGTTTATCCGAATGAAGTCGAGGACGTGGTGGCCGCACATCCGAAGGTGTTGGAAGTCGGGGCGATTGGTGCCCCCGACGAAAAATCCGGAGAGGTGGTCAAGGTCGTGGTCGTGCGCAAGGACGAGTCGCTGACCGTCAAGGAATTGCGTGATTACTGCCGCGAGGAACTGACCGGTTACAAGGTACCGAAGTACGTTGAGTTCGTGGACGAACTGCCCAAGACCAATGTCGGCAAGATCCTCCGGCGCGAACTGCGTGACCAGTACGGTGAGCCGAAAAGCTCGGAAGACTAATCGATGATATCGGTCTCATCGGGGTGCTCGGCCAGGCCCGACACCCCGACACCGACCAGGCGGACGGAAAACTCGGTCCGCCAGTCGGCCCAGCGACGCAGCATCGTGCACGCGGTCGAGCCAATCACCCGGGTTGAGCGCGTGTACCCTGCAAGTGACTGACTGCGGGTAAAGGTCGAAAAGCTCCCGGAGCGCAATTTGAGCGTGACCGTGCGGCCGTAAAGCCCCTTCTCTGCCAGCTTCACGGCCACCTTCGTCGACTGGCGCTCAATCAACGACATGACCTCCTCCAGGCGATGCAGGTCTTCTCCCAGCGTGCTTTCCTGGCTAACCGAGCGACGTTCGCGTTCCGGATTCACGACACGCTCATCGATACCGGCGGCTCGCAGCCGCAGATCATGGCCATGCTCCCCGAATAGTCGTTCGAGCACGTCGATACCGGTCTGGCGCAATTGCCCTGCAGTGTAAATGCCGGCATCGTTGAGACGCTCGCCACTTCGCGGCCCGATACCCCAGATGCGCTGAACCGGCAAAGGATCGAGGTAGCGCTGAACCGCTCCGGGTTCGATATGAAACAGGCCGTCGGGCTTGTCGTAATCGGAGGCGATCTTGGCCAGCAGTTTGTTGTGAGCCATGCCGACCGAAGCGGTCAGCCCGAACTCGTCGGCAATCCGCCGCTTGATGTCCAGCCCGATGTCCTGGATCGAGTCACCAGACACCACGGCCTCTGTCACATCGAGAAAGGCCTCATCCAGGCTGAGGNCCTCGACCAGATCCGTCCACCCGCGGAAGATCCTNAAGATGCCGGCGGATACCTCGCGGTAGCGCTCGAACCGGGGCGCCACGAACACACCCGCCGGGCACAAACGACGTGCCCTTGCCGAGGGCATGGCAGAACGGACCCCGTACTGCCGTGCTTCGTAACTGGCTGCTGCGACGACTCCGCGCCGGCTGCTGCCACCGACCATCACCGGCCGACCGCGCAAGGCGGGGTTGTCACGCTGCTCCACGCTGGCGTAGAACGCGTCCATGTCGACGTGAATGATGGCACGCTCGCTCATCAGGCGGGAGATGCGATGACCGTTGTGGCACGCACCCGGATGAGCTCAGGCGTGTATTCCCGGGATGTTGCTGCGATCAGAGGGTTCGTGTCGGACGATCGCTGTCGAGCATGCCGGCAAGATGCGAAACGATGGTGCTTTGGGCCTGCTTGCCCTCGGCCGAGTCGGAAAACTGCACGCCGACACCGCTGTTGATGCTGTGCTGACTTCCGGGCGGCGTCAACCAGGCAACCTTTCCGGGAATGGCGATTCGTTCCTCGTCCATCAGGCCGAGCAGGATCAGGACCTCGTCACCGAGACCGAATTTCTTGCGCGTTGGCACGAACAGGCCGCCATTGATCAGAAACGGCATGTATGCCGCGTACAGCTCCTGCTTGTCCTTGACGTTGTAGGAAAGAATGCCCTTCTGTGCCATCAGCGCCGGCTCCGAGACTCCATAAGTGTTTCCCATTCTAGCAGCCATTTGCCGAGGCTGAGGTCCTGGCGTACCGAACCGGAGCCGGCCGCACGTCGTCCTTCCAGCGCCTGCTCCCACAGGCGGGCCACGTGGCCGGGAGGCAGGTCGGTGGGCAGGCGGGCGGCCATCGGCAGATCGGCGGAACCGACACCACGTACCCGGTTCATCATCAGCACCAACCACCGTGCCAACCATTGCCAGGTGCCGGCCGCGTCCTGCTGCCATTCATCGAGCAGCTTGCCCGAACGACGATCGGCGGCCGGTTCGACCAGTGTCTCGAGAATGGCAAGACCCCGTTCGAACTCACCGTGTTTGAGCATCCAACGGGCGGCCAACGGTGCTCCTCCAGCCAGCACCAGTGCCGCCCGGCGATTGTGCTCGTCGACATCCCCACATTCTCCGGCCAGCCACTGACCGGCGCTTTCGAAGGGAGGTGGCCTCAAGGCCACTTTCTGGCAACGGCTGCGAATGGTGGCCGGCAGATTGGCCGGCTGGTCACTGCACAATACCAGCCAGGCGCCCGGGGCCGGCTCTTCAAGGGTCTTGAGCAGGGCATTGGCAGCGTTCCGGTTCATCGCGTCCGCATCGACGAACATCCCGACCCGTGCTGCACCGACACTGGGCGTGAGCTGCATTTTCTCGATCAGGCCGCGAATGGCATCAACCGGAATGCTCTGACGGTCTTCGGGGATATCAACGGCAAAGAAGTCCGGATGAGTTCCGGAGGCCATCAATTCGCAGGACCGACACTGGCCACAGGGCTCTCGTCCCGACGGTTGCAGGCACAGGATGCGCTCGGCCAACCACCGCGCCAACTCGCGCTTGCCGACGCCTTCCGGTCCCTGGATGAGCGGCGCATGGCCCAGCCGACCGGCTTGCAGCCGCTCATGCAAGGCATTCATGTGCTCTTCGAGCCATGGCAAACTCATTTCAGTCGCTCCTCAAGCACGGTGCGGATTGCTTCACCCACGCTCTCGAGCCCCGCTTTGGCATCGATAATTGCGAATCGCTGCGGGTCTCGGCGCGCCTGCTCCAGGTAACCCTGGCGCACTCGTTCCAGGAACTCGGGGCGCGTCTGCTCGAAGCGATCGGGACCTTCTGAGCGTGTACTGATCCGTTTCAGTCCGATTTCGACCGGCACGTCGAGCAGCAGGGTCAGGTCAGGCAGCAAGTCGCTGTGCACCAGATCGGTGAGGCGTTCGACGGGATCACGCCCGAGACCACGCCCGGCACCCTGGTAGGCCATGCTGGCATCGGTAAACCGATCACTAATCACGATCTTGCCGGCAGCCAGTGCCGGTCTGATCACCCGTTCGAGATTCTCGTTGCGGGCGGCGAACATCAGCAACAATTCGGTCAGTGGCGCAAGTTCGCCGGTGTCGGGATCGAGCAGCAATTCGCGTATCCGTTCGGCCGGCGGCGTGCCGCCCGGCTCGCGGGTCAGCACGAAATCCTTTCCCTGCGCCTGCAACCACTCGCGGATGGTTCCCAGTGCGGTCGACTTGCCGGCCCCCTCGCCGCCCTCCAGCGTAATAAAGTATCCGGCCATCACCGACGTCCCCGAATGTAACGGTCAACCGCGGCGTTGTGCTCAGCCAGGGTGTCGGAAAACTGGTGCGTGCCATCGCCTCGGGAAACGAAGTACAGGGAAGTGCCCTCTGCCGGGTGGGCGGCCGCCTCCAGCGCCGCCCGGCCGGGAAGCGCAATGGGCGTCGGCGGCAATCCATGGCGGGTATAGGTATTCCATGGATGATCGGTACGCAGGTGGACCCGTCGAATGCGCCCGTCGAAATCGTCGTCCAGCCCGTACACCACGGTCGGATCGGTTTGCAGTCGCATGCCGATCTCCAGGCGGCGTACGAAAACTCCGGCCACGCGTGCGCGTTCGCTGGCCTGACCGGTTTCCCGTTCTACGATGGACGCAAGCACCAGCAAATCGTCCGGTTCATCCAGTGGCAGATCGGGCTGACGCGACGACCAGATTTCCGACAACACCCGGTTCATGGTCTGGTGCGCACGCGCCAGCATTTCCAGGTCGGATGTGCCGCGCACGAAAAAGTAGGTTTCCGGCAAAAAACGGCCCTCGGCGTAGCAGCCCTCGCAGGCCAGACGGGTCATCAACTCGTCTTCAGCCAGGTCGCGCCCGACTGGGCGAATCCGCGGGTCCGATGCCAGCCGACGCCTGAGCTCGGCAACAGACCACCCCTCGACGATGGTGAAACGGTGGCTGCGCACTTCGCCGCGTTCGATTCGCTCGATCAACTCCAGCACCGTCGTGCCCGGCTCAACCAGGTACTCGCCGGCTTTCAGTTGCGGCTTGTGCAGCCGCCCCAACAAACGCCAGCGCCAGTCGTTCCGGGTCGTGCCCAGTGTCTCAAGCTGACGGACCGTGGCGGAAAAGCTGGTGCCCGGGGCCAGCCACAGCACCATCGGGCCGTCCTGGTTGACGGTCTGCTGGCCAAAACGCTGCCACTCCTGGAACAGCCACAGTCCGGCCGCCCCGGCACCGGCCAGCAACAACAGCAATGTCCAGGCGATCACGCGCATACTAGATCCTGAGTTCCTCACTCCACAAGCGCTGCCAGGCGCGACAGGTCAGGCCGATGGCAAAGCGATGATCATCCACGGCCGTGACCGGCCGTATACCGGCCACTGAGTTTATCACCATGATTTCGTCGGCCCCGGCCACATGCACGGCCGTCAATTCGGCGGTCTCCAGCACAATGCCGGCCTGCTCTCGCAACCAGGCCAGACCGACGCCACTGACACCGGCGCTGTCGGTAGCCGGCGTCAGTGCCCGGGCGCCGAGAACGACGATCAGATTGGAGGCGATCGCCTCGACCAACCGGCCCTGTGCATCGTAAATCAACGCTTCATCACCGCCCTGCCCGGCGCAATCCCGTGCCGCCAGCACCTGTTCGAGACGATTGCCGTGTTTCATGCCCGCGATCGGCGAGGTGCTCGCCAGTCGCACGGGACTGGTAACCAGGCGCATTCCCCCCTGCCTGAAGCGGTCGACTGCCGACGGCCAGGGACGACGCTGCACGATGCGCCGGCAGGCGGG
>SL_3KL_010_SEDDRAFT_10001929_pt1 | contig 18964 bp, 10 predicted proteins | sample SodLakKL_010_SED_2_FD_10381 | JGI IMG/M metagenome (IMG submission 10381) | reverse complement strand
CAGTTTCGCGATTTTAGCAGGATACTGGCCTGGAACCAGCCTCATACTCACCTTGGCCCCGGCTTTGGCAGGCAGTACAGTTTTTGCACCTTCACCCTGGTAACCACTCCAAAGGCCATTTACATCGAGAGTGGGCCGGGCGGATACGCGTTCAAGTGTGCTATATCCATTTTCTCCGTGTAATGCTTTCAGGTCGAGGTTATTTTTGTACTCTTCTTCATCGAAGGGAAGCTGTTTGTAGGCTTCGCGCATTTCGGGAGTGAGTTCTTCCACATCATCATAAAAACCGGGAACCTGAATAACGCCATCTTTATCTTTGAGCTTTGATATGATTTCGCAGAGCACATTGGCGGGATTATCAACAGCACCACCGTAGAGTCCGGAGTGAAGATCGCGGTTGGGGCCGGTGAGCAGGATTTCCATATAAGCCAGGCCCCGAAGTCCGTATGTGATAGAAGGTTGATTTTCCCCGAACATGGATGTGTCGGAGATCAGTACCATATCGCACGATAGCAGCTCTCTGTTTTTTTTGATGAATGGCACCAGGTTCGGTGAACCGATCTCTTCTTCTCCTTCCAGGATAAATTTTACATTCACAGGTAGTTCGGTTCCGGTTTCCATATAAGCCTGCACCGATTTAATGTGTGTAAAGGATTGTCCTTTATCGTCGCTGGCTCCTCGTGCATAGACACGGCCGTCTTTCACGGTTGGTTCGAAGGGTGGTGTAATCCACAATTCATCGGGATCGGAAGGTTGTACATCGTAATGACCATAAATCAGGACAGTTGGCCGGTCCTCGTGCGGACATTTTTCAGCTGTAATAATGGGGTGGCGCAGTGTATCATGAAGTGTAACATTATCGAGACCGATGTTCTGTAGCTGGACAATGAGAAATTCTGCCGCTTTTTTAACATCTCCCTTGTGTTTGGAATCTGTACTTATGCTGGGAATCTTGAGCAGGTCGAAAAGTTCGTTTTCAAATGTTTGAATATTTTCATCGATAAATTTCTGTACAGTACTCATGAGAAATAGCTGGTTTATGTTTTTGCAAGTGCCTTTCGATAAACAATTTTCTGTTGCGGATTTGCAATTATTTTCCCACCTTTTTACAGAAGCTGCTGCACTACTCTTTAACTACAAGAAATTCATTTTCTAATGGTTAAAAATAGTCCTGCATCTCCTCAATCCAGTACTCCTCCATCTCTTCTGTAGTTTGGGGCTGGTTTTTAGGCACTACTACCCTGAAACCAAGAAACGGGGCGTTGGTATGCCACCAAAGGCTTTTAGGGAACTGAGGGTCATCGCGTTTCCAGTTTGGTGTAGAACCGCGCCGATGCAGACAGCTTGCGGTCTCTTCTGTATCTCTCCACGATCCGCCACGAACCGCTCTCGGATAAAGCTCTGTGGGTTTGAACCAGGGGTTTACTGCAGGATCATCTTCAAGGCGTTCTATATAATCAACGTGATACTGATCGAGCGTCCATTCAGCAACGTTGCCAAGCATATCATACAAGCCAAATTCATTCGGTTCCAGAGAGCCAACCAGGTGATAACGATCGTTACTGTTTCCGCGGTGCCAGGCATAATCGTCCGGGTTTTCCGGGGGGCTGTACTGCTCGGTTTGTCCCGCACGGCAGGCGTATTCCCACTCAGCCTCGGTAGGCAGGCGATAGAATGTTCCGGTCTTGGCGGTCAGCCATTTGGTGAACATCATGGCATTGTACTGGGTAATGCTAACGGCAGGATATCCCTCAAAACCCATGCCCATGGACATATCAGTGTATGGAGGCGACGGCAATGAGATGGCATCACCCGGGAAATCGACTTGCTGCAGGTGTGCCTGAAGGTCATCAGGTGATTCCGCTGCAAACTGGCGGTATAGGTCCCAGGTGATTTCATGCTTGCTCATATAAAATGGGTCTAATACCACTTCGTGCTGCTGATCATCAGCTGCTCCCATCAAAAATGAACCGCCGGGTATCGGCGCCAACTCAATGGCTTCCCCCGTTCCTGGAATTTCTTCAGTAAATTCTGAGAAATCTACAGCTTCTTCAGTTGTTTGGTGTCCGGTTTCTTCAGCTTCAGTAAATTCTTCAGAAGTACTGCAGGCACTTGCCAATATCAACAGAGGGGCAGCAATGGTTAGGATTCGGGAATAGGTGGATAAAACATCAGATAGCCATTTGTACATAAACATGACGCTAAGGATTATTTTAAGGGTGTAAAACAGTAGTTTTGCAGCAATAGGTTAAAGTTAATATGGGGGAATTCCCCTTTAAGGTAAAAAATAAGAAAAATAAAGATAAGAGAATTTTGTTTCATTGCGTATGACTGATTTTCTATGTGGTAAGAGGGTGTATTCAGGCCTGTTCTGTTTTTCGGTATAGAACGAATATATTTAGGCTGAAGTGTATGAGACAGGTTTTTTTAAAAATTTCAAATTAAATGGTTTCATTGCGTTTAACATAGTTACTGTGAGATAATCGGGATAGATGCTGTTTATATCGAAAGCATCTACCTGGTAAACAGGTAAACTCAAAAAAAGTACAGCTGTCACAGAATTAGCAACAGGCATTTCAAAAATAAAAAGTGCCAATTTTAAGCATCGGTACCTTTGATTTTTGAACCAGAAGTGGCTACCTTTTAAAGCTGTTTAGAAAAATATATTTATGTCATGTTCACAAACTGATGAACAGCTCTTTTCAATACATTACGATTAAAAAAACAGATTGAATGAATAAAGGAACCGTAGCCCAGGTAATTGGACCTGTAGTAGATGTAGATTTTGAACAGGGAAAACTTCCCAGAATATTAGATGCCTTATATATCGAAAGAGAAGATGGTTCAAGGCTCTATCTTGAAGTAGCGCAACATCTCGGAGAGAATCGTGTGCGGACAATTGCGATGGATTCGACCGACGGACTGGTTCGTAAAGCTGATGTTATTGATACGGGAGAATCTATCTCGATGCCGGTGGGAGAAGATATAAGAGGAAGGCTGTTTAATGTAGTAGGCGAGTCGATTGATGGTATCAAACCTCCGGAAGGAAAGCGATCTTATCCGATTCATCGCGAAGCACCGGCTTTTGAAGATCTTGCGACCAGTAGCGAAATGCTCGAGACCGGAATAAAAGTTATTGACCTTCTCTGCCCGTATGCCAAGGGCGGTAAGATCGGGCTATTTGGTGGTGCGGGTGTGGGAAAAACGGTTTTGATTCAGGAGCTGATCAACAATATCGCCAAGCAGCACGGTGGACTTTCGGTGTTTGCCGGAGTGGGAGAAAGAACCCGTGAAGGAAACGATCTTTTGCGTGAATTTATCGAATCCGGAGTAATTAACTACGGTGATGAGTTCAAGGAAGCGATGGAAGCCGGTGAGTGGGACCTTTCCAAAGTAGATGAAGATGTCCTGAAAACTTCGCAGGCAACACTCGTATTCGGCCAGATGAACGAGCCGCCGGGTGCNCGTGCGCGAGTAGCCCTTTCCGGTTTGACGGTTGCCGAATATTTCCGTGATGAAGTTTCTCGTGATATTCTACTTTTTATAGATAATATTTTCCGGTTTACACAGGCCGGTTCCGAAGTGTCTGCCCTTTTAGGCCGGATGCCTTCTGCAGTAGGATACCAGCCCACACTGGCAACAGAAATGGGTGACCTCCAGGAGCGGATTACGTCAACCAAGAACGGATCCATTACATCGGTTCAGGCGATTTATGTACCTGCTGATGACCTGACCGACCCTGCTCCCGCAACCACATTTTCCCACCTGGATGCTACTACCGTACTGAGCCGTGCACTTACACAGATCGGTATCTACCCAGCTGTGGATCCACTCGATTCTACTTCGAGAATCCTTGATCCTAAAGTAGTGGGTGAGGCTCACTACAACTGTGCACAACGTGTGAAAGAGATTCTTCAAAAGTACAAAGATCTTCAGGATATTATTGCTATTCTCGGTATGGACGAGCTTTCGGATGAAGACAAACTGGTTGTATCGCGAGCGAGAAGAGTACAGCGGTTTCTCAGTCAGCCATTTTTCGTGGCCGAACAGTTTACTGGCCAGAGCGGTGAGTACGTGAAGATTGAAGACACTATCAAAGGCTTTAACATGATTCTCGACGGAGAACTGGATCACCTGCCCGAAAATGCGTTCCACCTTGTGGGTACCCTCGATCAGGCACAGCAGAAAGGACAGCGAATTATGGCCGAAGCCGAAGCCGCAGAATAAAACGGGAGTCAAATCGTGATAAACAGATTTCACGCACAATTATTAACACCCGAAGGCCCTCTGTTTGAGGGAAAGGTTGAAAGCGTTCAGGTTCCCGGAATCAACGGGAATTTTCAGATGCTCTACAATCACGCGCCTATTGTTTCTGCACTTGCAATTGGTAAAATTTCTATTCAAACCGGCAAAAATGAAGATATCATTTATGCTGTGAGTGGTGGTTTTGTGGAGATGAGTGACAATAAATGTACACTGCTTGCTGAAAAAGCGGAACTCGCGAATGAGATCGATACGATTGAGGCACGTAAAGAGCGTGATAAATTGAAAAAACACCTCGCAACGCTCAAGACAAACCGTGAAGATGCGGAAATTGAGCTGGCGATTGCAGAAAATCGTCTCAAAATTGCTGAAATATCAGCTAACTGAGTATCAAATTAATTCAAAAGCCTGTGAGCTATTTGCTTACAGGCTTTTTTTATTTACCCGCCTTATTACCAGCTGCCAGAAGTAACTATACAAGGATTATTCAGATTTTGCCATTGACGTAAAGAGCAACCAAATAGATAAACTCATCGTATGAGGCAAGAATGATACCTTACTGCGTTTGTATTTAAACAGTTTATAATTCTTGAGCAGTTCAATTCAAAAAACATCTAAACAATTAATCATTATGATGGAAATTTTCAGCCAGAATAAAATGAACCTGTTGGCAGTCGTGATTTTTTCATTGATTATTTCGGCTTGTGCCACATCTGAGAATGCCGTTGATACTTCTGTTGAGCCAATGGAAGAAGAAACATCCGATTTTGAGCAAGCAATTGAAAAATCAATTGCTTATGAAGGCCTTTTTACAATTTACCAGGATACAACGAATGGCTCTGTAAAGCTGGCGGTTCAGAAAGATCAGATTGGACGGGAATATATTTATTTTGGAATGACACAGGATGGCGTTTTGGAGGCCGGGCATTTCCGTGGACGCTTTCAGGACAACAAAATCATCAAAATAAAGCGGTATTTCGACCGCATTGAGTTTGTGCACGTTAACACCCGTTACCATTTTGATGAAGAGAATCCGCTCAGCCGTGCTTCATCAGCCAATATTTCAGACGCAGTTTTGCATTCAGCCTCGATTGAAGCGGAAGATGAAGAGAATGGCATTTTTCTGATTGACGGAGACGGGCTGTTTCTTTCAGAAAATCTGCATCAGATCAAACCAAGCCCCAGCATGCTGATGCTGCCAGGCCAATTTTCTCTTGGGAATTTAAGCCGTGAAAGGAGTAAATACGCCAAGCTGAGAAGCTATCCCAAAAATACAGATGTGATTGTTGAGTATGTGTATGAATCCCCTCATGCATCCGGCTCCACCAGCGATGCTGTTACCGATGGCCGGGCTGTGACGATCGCTTTTCAGCATACGTTCATTGAAATGCCCGAGAACGATTACGAGCCGCGGTTTGATGACCCGAGAGTAGGATATTTTACTACGCAGGTCGATGACCAGATTTCAACAAGTGCCACACCTTACCGCGATATGATTCACCGCTGGCATCTCGTTAAAAAAGATCCGGAGGCTGAACTGTCTGAACCGGTTGAGCCAATAGTGTGGTGGATCGAAAACACAACTCCTTACGAATTCCGGGAAACTATCAAAGAAGCTGCACTTGCCTGGAATGAAGCCTTTGAAGCAGCTGGCTTTAAAAACGCTATTCAGGTGAAAGTGCAGCCTGATGATGCAGACTGGGAAGCGGGTGATATCCGCTACAATGTTCTTCGGTGGACCTCTTCTCCCGTACCACCATTCGGTGGCTATGGGCCCAGTTTTGTAAACCCGCGAACCGGACAGATTTTAGGTGCTGATATCATGCTTGAATGGGCCTTTTTTACCAACCGGTTGAGAGAGGAGGATCTTTTTACGGATGAATCCTCTTTCGTGAATATTCCGGAAGCTGCGATGGATCCAAGATACTGCTCATTCGGACATCATATGCATCACAATAATTTGTTCGGGAAGAATGCTCTTCAACTGCTGGATGTATCCGGTGATGAGCTGGCAGAGTTTCAGAAGGAAGCTCTCAGTATGCTGGTGCTTCATGAATTGGGACATACGTTTGCGCTGAACCATAATATGAAAGCGAGTACGCTTCATTCACCAGAAGATATACATGACAGAGAGCTTGCTGAAACCATTGGGCTCACCGGTTCGGTAATGGATTATGCTCCGGTAAATATTTCAGGAAACAGAGATGCGCAGGGGCAGTACTACCAGAACAAACCTGGTCCGTACGATGTCTGGGCCATCCAGTACGGTTACGTAACTGTACCCGGCAATCCCGAAGCTGATCAGGCAAAATTGAAAGAGATTTTATCGAGGTCTGCTGAGCCTGAATTTGCATTTGGAAACGATGCAGATGATATGCGTGCAGCCGGCCGGGGTATAGATCCGAGGATAATGATCGGGGATATGTCCAGCGATCCGGTGGCTTACGGAGCAGAGCGGATTGAGCTGGTGAGAAAGCTGAAGGGTGAGTTGATTGAAAAGTTTGGAACGCGTGAGGGCCAGTCGTACCAGGAACTGCGCAATGCCTACACCATGCTGATGAACCAGTACGGCACCCAGGCAGGGGTGATTTCGAGACAGATTGGCGGTGTATATCGCGACCGGGCATTTATTGGGCAGGAAGGAGCAAGCAAGCCCTTTATTCCTGTTCCGGCAGATAAACAGAAACGGGCCTTGAATTATCTGGCTGATTACCTTTTTGCACCGGATGCTTTTAACACCAGCCACGAAGTATATAACTATCTCCAGATTCAGAGACGGGGTTTTAACTTTATGGGTTCAAACGAAGATCCCAAAATTCATAACCAGGTGCTGATCATGCAAAATAATGTATTGAATCATCTTCTGCATCAAAACACATTGCAAAGGCTTACAGATTCAAGGACATATGGCAATGAGTACAGTGTTGCCGATATGGTGAATGAGCTGACGATAGCTGTATTTGATGCGGATGCACGAAGTAATGTGAACACATTCCGGCAAAATCTACAGGTGGATTATGTGAAAAGATTGATCTCAATCACAGAAAATGATGTCTATGACCATGTTGCAAAATCTGCTGTTCTCTACAATCTTCAAAACGTTCGTACAGTAAATGAAAGCCGGGGAAATGTGAATGCAGAAACCCGGGCACATGCCGCTCATATAAGACAGCTTATTGATAAGGCACTGGAGTAAAAAAGGGAAGTAAAGTGCCAATTTTTTTCAAGCCTCACGAAAACGTGGNNCTTTTCTGTTTATAAAAAGNATTATGATTGNACTGAATAATTTACAATTTTTTACATTTACTTGATATTGTAATTTGTTGATTAAAAGTGATAGTATTGGTTTATCTGTCATTTTGAAATCTCTCTGATTCTCTATGAAGTTATATTTGGACATTAAAAAGCTGCAAGATCTTAAAAACGGAGATAAAAAAGCATTCGAAAAAATCTACTGGATGTATCGAAAGCCTGTTTATGGTATGGCCTATCGCTATTTGAAAGTACACGAACTGGCAGAAGATGCTGTCCAGGACGTGTTTTTTAAACTTTGGGTGAATAGAGAGACCCTGGATGTTGAAAAACCTTTTGAACCTTTTCTGTTCAGTATTTTAAAAAATCATGTGTTGAACATGATTAAAATGAAAAAAAGAAGAATCCTGCGGCAATTTGAATACACAAAAATAAATTCAAATAAGTCAAAAGAAACGGATGAGGAAGTCATTTATTCAGAGACAGAGCGTATTGTACAGGAAGGGCTGAGCTTGTTACCGGAGGGCAAACAGCTTGTCTTTAAAATGAAACGAATCGATGGCTATTCTAACAAAGAAATTGCAAGAGAACTGGATATTTCTGTGCACACTGTGAAATCGCAAATCTACAAAGCCAGTAAGTTCTTACGCACATTTGTAAAGGCGCAAGAGGATTGATTCTTCCTCGTAATGTAACTTTTGAATTTTTATATATTAACTTCTCCTTTTTAAGAAATATTTCATTTGGTGAGCTATCTGTTTTAAATTCAGGCATTTCAGCAGATTTTAAGATACGATTATTTACCGGCCGGAAACCCACCGGATATTTTTTAAAAAAAAGCGGCATACGTTTTTCAATTGGTGTTGTAGTATTTAAAAATATCAGCACGGAAAGCCGCCAATGAAAATCGACAAACAGTGGATTGAAAAATATTTTGATGGAACTGCTTCGCAGGAAGAAGCGGATAAAGTTCTGCGCTGGTTTCAGATAAAGGAAGGACGCGAATTTCTGAATCAGCGTTTCGAGAATGATATAAATAATGAAGTAAATGCTTTTTGGCAGGACTCCTCGGAAGGTGTCAAGAGCTTAAAAAAAATTCATTCCAGAATTAATGCTTCAGAGAGAGTCGGGGGCAGGAGTTATTCAAGAAGAAGTTCATCTGTTTGGGCAGTTGCAGCTTGTATTGCATTTTTGATTGCAACAGTTGTTGTGTGGGAGTTTAAAAATGGTTTTGGAACATCGGATTATGAAGGTCCGGCTGTATCAATCTATTCAACAACGGATTCTGAACACAGGGTTATCACAATGTCTGATGGTTCAAGAGTAAGGCTAAATGAAAATTCAGAAATTGAAATACCCGATTATTTTACTTCCGAACTGCGTTACGTACGTATTCGCGGAGAAGCTTTTTTTGAGATAAGTCCCGATGAGGCCCGGCCATTTGTGGTAAATGTCGATGAAACTCACATTCAGGTGTTGGGTACGGCGTTTATGGTTCGTTCAGCCACACCTTTTCAAAAAACAATGGTGGCCGTCAGAGAGGGGAAGATATCTTTCGGTGCTTCAGATGTGGCAACTGAATCTCATAAAATTTTAGAAAAGAATATGATTGGTTTCTACGATCGTGACATTAATGATGTGACTGTTGAGGAAATCGCCATAACCAACTATCTGACCTGGATGCACGGGCGGGTCATATTCGACAGAACTCCATTCCCGGAAGTATTAAGACAATTGGAGCATATTTATAACATCGAACATGAAGTAGCCGACAAAGAAATCAATAATCTTGTTTTAACAGCTGATTTTTCCGAACGGTCATTAGATAATGTTCTTGAAACTATTGCGCATTCACTTGGTATTCGATCGGTGCGCAACGGAGATGTTGTAAAATGGAGCGCAAACCAATAACAACATTCAGTAAGGCTGATAAGAATCAGCTAATTGAGTTGATAATAAAACAATAAAGCAGAAAAACTTAAACAAACAAAAACCCAAATCTACCAGCTATGAGCAAACATACAGATACATTAAGCTACGAAAGTGGATTGGGGGGATTCCGTAAGATTTTCAGGTTTCCACACCCCAATAGGCTCTTTAAAAAGTGGAGTGCTATGGCACTTGCGGTTCTACTTATCTCAATAAGTGGATTCGGTACTTCTGCCCTCGCATTCGGCCAGGATACAGATGAACGATATATTGCAAGCGAACTTCATAATTCACTTCGGTTAATTACACTTGACCTGGAAGATGTAACCTTTGAAGAGGCTTTAAGCAAAATTGCAGAAGCAGCAAGCATCGGGCTTTCCTACGATGCTAATTTACTTCCTGAGAAAAGCGTTTCCATGAAGATTGAAAATGCTTTGGTAATGCAGGCTGTAAATGCACTTTTAAATGGAACAGGCCTTCAGGCTGCTGCAACTCCCAACGGCAGCACACTTATGATCGAAAAAGCTGAAGCCGAAATTGAGCTGTTCCAGGATATAACGGGACGTGTTACCGATGCAACAACCGGTGAGCCCCTCATTGGTGTTACCATTATGGTGGTAGATACTAATGTGGGAACAACAACCGATTCAGACGGAACCTTCTCCCTGAGTATTCCGGATAATGCCCAGACATTAAGGGTTTCATACATAGGATATCTTGCACAAGAGATTCCTATTGGTGACCAAACGCAGTTTGATATTCAGCTAAGCGCAGATGTAGCCCAGCTCGATGACCTTGTAGTTGTGGGTTATGGAGTGCAGAGACGATCCGAAATTACCGGATCGGTAGGTATCGTTACTGCTGATGATCTTACTCCAACCTCATTTAATGCACTTCAGGGCCTGAGAGGAAAGGTTGCCGGTGTTAATATTTTTACTAATTCGGGAGCTCCTGCCGGAAGTAACAGAGTCGTGATCCGCGGAACCGGTTCACTCACTGCTTCAACTGATCCTCTGTTTGTTGTGGATGGAGTAGCTATGGAAGATGGAATCAATTTCCTGAATCCCAATGACATCGAAAGTATCGAGGTACTGAAAGATGCATCAGCCACAGCGATTTATGGTGCCCGTGGCGCCAACGGTGTTGTTCTTGTATCAACCACAAGGGGAGGTACCGGAGAACGAATTGATGTTGGATATGACACCAACCTGAGCTTTGGCAGAATGAGGGGCCGGATGGATGTGATGAATGCTGAGGAATTTATGGAAGTACAGCGAATCGGGCTTCAGAATGTCCCACTTTTTGACCCTGAAACCGATCAGGCGCCTGTTGTGAATTTTCACGCGCTCGACCCAGAGTTGTTTGATGCGAACGGAAATCCAATTTACGACACCGACTGGCAGCGTGAAGCAACAAGAACAGCTATTTCTCAGGATCATAATCTGAGAATTCAGGGAGGAACCGACCGTTCTTCTCTTGGTGCTGTTCTAAACTACACTAACCGTGAGGGAATTCTTCTTAACTCCTACATGAACCGTGCCAGCCTGAAAGTAACTTATGATGTGACACCACGCGACTGGCTGCGATTAGGGACCAATGTAACCTTCAGCCGTATCGGTGAAAATCACGTGGAAGAAGGCGGGGGTGGTCAGGATGTGCGAAGAACCATGATTGAAATGGCGCCCATCTATCCAATTATCTGGCCTGAAGGTACTCAGCGACAGGGACAGTGGAGCAATCAGACACATTCGAATTCTTTAACTCTTGAGGGGCAGTCCAATCCGGTTCACAGGCTGAAAGAGGAAGATCGCCTTCGGGACAGAAATCAGCTTTTTGGGAATACCTATCTTGCTGTACAGATCAACCCGAATCTTGAATTTCGTACTCAGCTCGGTATAAACAATGAACAGTATGAGGAGAGAAGGTATCGGCCAAGTGATATGATTGCAGCAGGCGCACCCGATGGTATTGCCAACTACACCACGAATGAGATGTTCTATTGGCAGAGTGAAAACTATCTTACCTACGAGCAGGATTTCGAAAGGTCGAGACTTTCTGCTGTACTGGGAGCAAGCTGGCAAGAGCGCCAGTTCCGCAATTTCAGTCAACAGGTTAGAGGTTTTGCTGACGATTTCTTCCGTTTCAATAACTTTGGTGCGGCTACCAATGTAAGCTCACCAAGTTCAAATGCATTTGAGTGGACCCTGAATTCGTACTTTAACAGAATTACCTATTCGTATGATGACACTTATACGGTTACATTTACAAGCCGCCTCGATGGCTCATCCAGGTTTGGTGCCGATTCCAAATGGGGTTTCTTCCCTTCAGCAGGTGTCTCGTGGCTGGTATCAAACGAAGATTTCATGCAAAATGCAGGCTTTGTAGATATGCTGCGTTTAAGAACGTCTTATGGTGTCACAGGAAATACAGAGATTGGAGTATTCCAGTCATTGGCCACTATTGGTTCCGGTACCACACTCATTGGTGGGGAAAGACGCTCTACGGCGTTTACAACACGTCTGCCAAATCCGGATCTTGAATGGGAAAAAACATACCAGTTTAATGTGGGTATGGATGCCAATTTCTTTAACCAGGGGTTGTCTCTTGAAGTTGATTTTTATCATAAACTTACCACAGACCTGCTTTTGAACCGCCCGGTCCCAGCAACAACTGGTTTTACAGTTATCCAGGATAACATTGGTGCGGTATCCAACCAGGGTTTTGATGTTATGCTTACAACGCAAAATATCAGAACACGCGATTTTTTCTGGTCAACTACCCTCAACTTTAATTACAACCGTAACCGGGTAGAGCGTCTCGGAGCAGGTGGTGAAGATATTTTCCCCGGTCCAAACTGGGTATCAGGAAGTCAAACCATCCTTCGCGTGGGTGAACCGGTAGGTAATTTCTATGGGTTTATCCGACATGGAACATGGGGAACCGATGAAGTTGAAGAAGCCGCTGCCGTTGGTGCTATACCCGGAGAAGCCAAGCGTTCGGAAGACCGGACGATCATTGGGAACGGACTTCCTGATTTTACAGGAAGTTTCATCAATAGAGTAAACTACCGCAATCTGGATTTTCTGGTGGATCTCCAGTTTGTACTCGGAAGTGATATTATGCAGCAGTTCCTGCATACAGCTGAAGACAGGCAAGCACTTACCAACGGTTTGAGAACTCAGTTACACAACGCCTGGACTGAAGAAAATCAGAATACGATGTATCAGCGAATCAGGCATCAGCCTCGTTCCGGTCAAAATACCCAGGCCGACAGCCATTGGATTGTTGACGGTTCGTATTTGCGAGGAAACCTGCTCCAGGTTGGGTACAACTTTGATCAGACCACTCTTGCTCGTTTAGGCCTTAATCAACTGAGGATAGCACTGAGTGTTGAAAATGCATTTGTGATTCATTCAAGTGACTTCAAAGGGCACGATCCCGAAGCTACTTCATGGGGTGGAAATATCCACGCTCAAAACATTTTCTTCTATCAGTATCCAAGACCGAGAACCGCTTCCCTTGGAATCAGATTACAATTTTAAACAGGTTAAACTCACAGTATTATGAAAAAATTATTAATCGTAGTCGCAGGCCTGTTTATCTTTATGGCGTGTGATGACTTTTTGACCGAGAGCCCGAAAACCGAGATTGCTGTAGATCAGTTTTTTAATGATCCGAGTGATGCAAGGAGTGCCGTAAATGCACTCTACAGAGATGGTTCGGGTGCGAATTCGTACGATTCAGGCGGATTCAGGGGCAGTAATGTAATGATTGGTGCTTTTATGAGTGGATTCTTTGATAATGAAGCCAAAGGCGAGCGTATCGAAGGTCAGCTTGCCCACGCCCTCCAGCAGGACCCGGTAAACTTTAATGATTTTGCCGGTGGATGGTGGAATGCAAAATTCCGCGTAATCAATCGTGCAAACCTGGTGCTTTCCAGGATTAATGATATCCAGCCGATGGATGAGACGGAGCGTTCGAACCTGACTGCCGAAGCCCGGTATTTTCGTGCGCACAACTATTTCTCCCTGGTGAAGCTGTTCGGCGATGTACCATTGATTACGGAGCCTTTTGAAGGGCTGGATGACATCTTTGTAGAACGGCAAAGTTCTGACCTGATCTACGATTTGATCATCGAAGACCTGAACTGGGCACTTAACAATGCATCGCTGCCCGATACACCGTTTGGCAGTGGTAACAGCGGGCGGATCACGGAAGGTACGGTAAACACACTGCTGGCAAAAGTTCATCTCCAGAGAGCGGGTTATCCGCTTCAGCAAAATGATGGTTATGCAGCTGCAGCCGATGCTGCCCGGAGCATCATCAATTCAGGAACATACAGCCTGATCGAACACGGCAGCAATATTCAAGGCCAAAGTGCATACAACCAGATGAGAACATCTCAACAGGAAGCCGAGTATATCTGGTCGGTTGAGTACGATGGTGATATTGCAGTGAGCCAGTATCCCAGAATTACTGTTCCGGGTGTTATTAGACCTTCGGGAATTCAGTATGGCCGGACACTGAATATGTACCGTCCGATTACTGCGTTCGTGAGAATGTACGATCCCGAGAATGACCTTCGAATTCAAAATCGTCAGATGTTTTTCACTTCGCTTGAAGTGGGTGGTGAGGAACTGGAGTTTGGAGAATATGTTCCATACATCTGGTTCGAAGAGCAGGCAATTTTCGAAACGGCGAGAGGCACCAGGAACCTCAACATTACACGGTTCCCTGAAGTGCTGTTGGTTGCTGCCGAAGCAATTGCGCGATCTGAAGGTGTAACAGGTGAAGCTGTAGGTTATCTGGCTGATGTTCGTTCCCGTGCCTACTGGAATACCGATCGTTCTGAAATTGAATCCCAGCTTAGCGGCCTCTCTGTTGATGATTTTGTAGAGGAGGTTTGGACAGAGCGTTACCGTGAACTCGCTCTCGATTTTGTGGCCTGGCCCGACATACTCCGTACACGACAATATCCTACAACTTCAGCCGATAATCCCGGCGAAGTGAATTATGTGAACGTGATTGGTGCCAATAACAACTGGGGTCAAACGTATCAGGAACGCGATCTGCTTTATCCAATCCCGGACAGCGAGATGCAGCGTAATGAAAATTTAATCCAGAACCCCGGTTATTAAGGATTGAACAAGTTTATCATTAAAAGCTATTTTAATGATAATATTCTATTTTTTCGAAAACAGCCCTGCTCATGCAGGGCTGTTTTTTTTGCGCCTGGCATGGTGCAGGATCTAACTCAACTTCCGCAAAAGCCAGGAAATCGGCCTCAATTGCTCCTAAACGATAATAAGTAAATGCTACAAATTAAGTATGATTCCTTGTTGGAATGATGAAGCACTAATGGTTGATGAGTCAGCAAAGGCAGCCCTGAAAGGGCGACAGCATTAACATCATAGGGCATCGCCCTATGATCGAAGAGACCCAAACTTACGTCAGCCCTTAAAGGGCGTAAGCCTCACCGGGACGATGAGCCAGGCCTTCGTCCATTCAGGATTGACCTGTTAAACCGTTGGCTGCACACAGAATGAAGGCCTGTGTTGTTGATTTAGCCCGCCTTGGGTCTACCTTTAACTGAAATCAGACCATTCATGATGAAGTGTCAAAGTCGCCATACCTTGTCAATTAAGTTTACATTCGTAGCAACTATTTATCAATTTTGCGGAAGTTGAGCTATAGCCAGCATTTCTCAATAAAAAATAAATGAAACTCTACCCATTTTAATATCAGGGCCTTATCCTGAAATATTAGGGGCAATACCAAAGCCACCCTGTTTTACTGCGACATTTTCCCCTCAGCTATATTGAATCTAAAATGATATGTTCAACGTACCCAAATACGTTTCCGCTGCTATTTTATCTTTGCCTTACTGAGAAGAAAATCTCTTGCTGTGAAAAGCGGGTCAGGAATTATTCTCTTACTCTGGAAATAAGAATCTACTAATAACAAGAGATTTCATCCTCATCTTTTTGTAATTTTAAGGCTATTTAAAATTATCAAATAAAGAGCCTCAGATGTCTCAAACTACGCTGAAAGAACCTGAAGTAACCCTTGAACTCGCTAAAGATCATGGTCTCACCGAAGAAGAGTTCGATATGATCAAAAATTACCTGGGCCGGACACCCACCTTTACCGAGCTGGGTGTCTATTCAGTGATGTGGAGTGAGCACTGTTCCTACAAGAACTCCATCCTTGAAATCAAAAAACTGCCGCGTGAAGGGGAACATCTTCTTGTGGAAGCCGGAGAAGAAAATGCCGGCCTGGTTGATATTGGAGACGGACTCGCCTGCGCATTTAAAGTGGAAAGCCACAACCATCCCAGTGCTATTGAACCATACCAGGGGGCGGCAACAGGTGTGGGCGGTATTCACCGGGATATTTTTACGATGGGTGCACGTCCGGTTGCATCACTCAACTCTCTTCGTTTCGGAACGATGAACAATCCCCGCGTCAGATATCTGCTTGATGGAGTGGTACGCGGAATTTCGGACTACGGAAATTCCTTCGGCATTCCCATGATCGGCGGTGAAATTTACTTTGATGAAGCCTATGAAGGCAATCCGCTTGTAAATGCGATGAGTGTGGGTATCGTAAAAGTGGGCGAAACCGCATCAGCTATCGCAGAGGGAATTGGGAATCCGGTGCTGATTGTGGGCTCAAGTACAGGACGTGATGGCATTCACGGGGCCACGTTTGCATCGGAAGATATCAGTGAGGAGAGTGAAGCCAAACGCCCCAGCGTGCAGGTGGGAGATCCATTTACCGAAAAACTGCTGCTGGAAGCCAGTCTTGAAGCTCTTAAAACAGGTGTTGTGGTTGGAATGCAGGATATGGGAGCGGCCGGAATTGCCTGTTCCTCCTCCGAGATGACGGCCAAAGGGGGGCAGGGAATGAAACTCGATCTCGATAAAGTACCTGCCCGTGAAGAAGGAATGACCGCCTACGAGCTGCTTTTGAGTGAAAGCCAGGAGCGGATGCTTGTGGTCGCTGAAAAAGGGCGTGAACAGGAAATCATAGATGTTTATGAAAAATGGGACCTGAATGCCGTGGTAATCGGTGAAGTAGTTGAGGGAGAACATGTAACCTACTGGAAAGACGGAGAAATCAAAGCGGAGATTCCGGCAGACTCACTGGTGCTTGGCGGAGGTGCTCCTCAGTATGTTCGCGAAGCCATAAAGCCCGATTATATCGACGGAGTGCAGAGTTTTGATGCAGCAACCCTGGATCATCCCGAAAACCATAATGATATCTTGCTGAAATTACTGGCATCGCCTAATGTTGCTTCCAAACGATGGGTTCATGAACAGTACGATACGATGGTGCGCACCAATACGGTGAATGGGCCGGGTGCTTCCAATTCCGGGGTCATTCGTATTAAAGGTTCCAAAAAAGGACTGGTCGCCAAAACCGATTGCAACGGACGTTATGTCTATTTGAATCCACGAAAAGGAGGGCAGATTGCTGTTGCTGAATCGGCCAGGAATGTAGTTTGCAGCGGTGGACGGCCGGTAGCTATCACGAACTGCCTGAATTTTGGAAATCCCTACAAACCAGATGTTTACTGGACTTTCAAAGAAGCTCTCGGTGGAATGGGAGATGCCTGCCGGGCACTGAACACGCCCGTGACTGGAGGTAATGTTAGTCTTTACAATGAAAATCCGAAAGGAGCCATATTCCCGACTCCCGTCATTGGAATGCTTGGCATCATTGAAGATGTGGAAAACCATACGATGACACCCGGGTTCAAACAGGAAGGGGATGTGCTCTATTATATCGGTGCAGAACGAAAAGGACTGGGTGGTTCCGAATATCTGAGTACGATACACAAACTTACAACAGGTGATGCTCCCGAACTGAATCTCGACTTTGAAGTAAAGTTACAGGAATTCCTGCTCGATTTGATTCAGTCGGGAAATATCAATGCAGCGCATGATGTTTCGGACGGCGGACTGGCTGTAACTCTCGCCGAAATGGCGATTTTTTCCGGGATTGGAGCTTCGGTTTCGGCAAAAGGGCTGAACGGTTCAACCCATGAAATTTTATATAGTGAAGCGCAGTCGGGTGTAGTGGTAAGTGTCAGCAGTGAACAGAAACCGGATTTTGAAAAGAAACTTTCCACATCCGGGATTCCGTTTCAGGCACTTGGTGTGGTGGGTGGCAGCGAATTGATCATTAATACCGATGTGAACCTCCCCGTATCAATAATGGAAGAAGCTTATGAAACGGCCATTCCGAAAGCGATGGAACAGTAGGTCTCGGATTTAAGTTTTGAGTGTTAAGTTTTTAGTTGATCGGTGACTCATTAGTGTAATGTCAACAGAAAAATCAACATGAAACCGTATTATCTTGACCCGGTTTCACGCGGAGGAAGCGAGCGAAGATAATCAAATAATCCGGATAGCTCTTCGTCCGTCATAAAACCGAACACACTCCAGGGCATAAATTCCGGATTCATCTCTCGGCCGTCAGGAGTTATTCCAGTTCTCATCGTTGTGAAAAAGCTTTCTTCACTATAATCTGCCAGGGCGCCTCCGGTTGTAATATTCGAAGCCTGAGGCCAATGAGGCGGTACACCGGGAATTGGCCCGCCTCCGTAGTTGTCACCATGACAGCCGATACAGGTGGTTGCAACATATGCGCCCAGTTCCCTGGGCGAACGTTCAGCCACCGGTTCCGGAATTGAAACAGAATGATCGATGAGCCGGGCGGGGAAAAGATGGATTTCTCCTCCGCCAAGTATGTACATAGCCCGGAATGGGAGGGCAATTTTGGTTTTTGGCAGATGCCTGCTGTCAACCGGGTCTTTACTTCGGATATAGGCAATGAGCGCTGCCATATCTTTGGAATCGATCAGATTGTACTCATGTGAAGGCATAAAAATAACCGATTTGCCATCCTTCCGGACACCATGCCGAATGGCCCGTATGAAGTCTTCATCACTGTAATCTCTTCCTATACCTCCGGGTCCGTCCGTAAGGTTTGTGGCAATTAACATCCCGACAACCGGATCCTCAATAAAAATTTTTCCGCCCAGATTGTCTCCGTGGCACTCCACACAGGCCCTGATTGTTGCCACATGCCTGCCCGTCTGCAGGAGTTCTTCACTGTTATAATCAATTTGCAGCGGGGGAACATCAATATGATAGACCTGGTTTTCGTGCTGTTTACTTATAAAAAACAGTATCGTAACAACCGATATTAATACCAGAACAATACCACCCAAAACAATGCCAATCCATTTTAATATTTTCATACTATCTCCTTGCCTTTTAGTTAGTTGTAAGAGAAAAGCCAATTTCGGATAGTAGTAACTTATATGGTGTGAATCAATATCTGGCAAAATTTTTTTCTATACAGAAGTACCACTGTCTTGTATAACTCTCCGACCCTTTTGCAATGGGCAAGACACTACTTTTTTGGCAGAGAATCCAGGATCCATTTGATGTCCGGCGGGTGTAACTCCGGTTCTCATGGCCGTAAAAAATTCTTCCTCAGTCCAGCTGCC
>SL_3KL_010_SEDDRAFT_10001928_pt1 | contig 18968 bp, 17 predicted proteins | sample SodLakKL_010_SED_2_FD_10381 | JGI IMG/M metagenome (IMG submission 10381) | reverse complement strand
GAGCCGCTGCCGAGGCGGGCATCGACCTGCTCGTGACCGGAGAGGCCGCCCACCACTCCTACGTGGACGCCATGGAGTTGGGCGTAAACGTACTTCTCGGCGGCCACTACCGGACGGAGACGTGGGGCGTAAAGGCCCTGGCCCGCCGGATCGAAGATGAGTTCGGGGTTCCCTGGGAGTTCCTGGATTATCCATCCGGCCTCTGATGCCACCCCGCGAAGCTTTCCGGGCGTGGAGCCGCCCTCCAGGACCCGGAGCTCGCCCTTGACCGGGCGGGGTCGGTATCCCATCCCACGTGCTCGCTATTATACTTTTGGGTCATCGCACCCCGCTGTGAGATCGCCCGGTGTACCTGGCCGCGCCCAACCGCGCACTTCTGGGCGACCCCGACCCTCCCCCACCCCAGTAGCCCGATGCATTGCACCCAGTGTGGAGACTCCGCCGAGGGCCGTTTCTGCGGCGCCTGCGGAGCCAGCCTGATCGAGATCGACTGTCCCTCCTGTGACGCGCCTGCTCCTCCGGGGCGGCGATTCTGCGTGGAGTGCGGCTCCCCACTCCGCAAGTCGGGAGGAGGAAGGGTCCCTGCTGCTCCCGGCGCCGCCGGCGGAGGACGCGGGCCGTCCGGCGCAGACCTCGGATGGTGGATTTCGGGAGGACTTCTCGTCGTGCTTCTCGTAGTGGGAGGCTGGGCCCTGACCGCCGACACGGGCTCGAGCGGCTCCGGTCCTCCACAGCAGCAGGGTCAGCCCGGACAGCTCGGCCCGGCACCCAACATCGACCTCTCGTCCATGACTCCCAGGGAGGCCGCCGACCGGCTGTACGATCGGGTGATGCAGGCCCTGTCCCAACAGGACACCACCGAGATCATGAACTTCCTGCCCATGGCCATCGACGCCTACGAGCTGGCGCGACCGCTGGATCTGGATGGGCTGTTCCATCTCTCGCTGCTGCAGAGGGCCGGCCTCCGATACGAGGAAGCGCTGGAGACCGCGCAGGAAGGCCTGGCCCAGGACCCCGACCACCTGCTCAACCTTTCGGCGGCCGCCGAGGCGGCCCGGGAGACGGGTCAGGACGACCTGGCGGCTGAGTACTACACCCACCTCCTGGAGGTCTGGGAGGAGGAGCGGGCTCGCGACGACCGCGTGGAGTACGAGGAGCATGCCCCCCTCATCCCAACCCTTCGCACCGATGCGGAGAGGTTTCTCGAGGAACGGGGACGATGAACGACCCCGCAGAGGTGCGCGCTCTGGAAGCGGCGGAGACCTACGAGACCGAGGACGAGCGCTTCCTCCGGGCCGAGCCCCTCGAACCTCTGGGGCCTCCACCCATGGGGGCCGACGCCTGGAGGGTCTTCCGCATCATGGGGGAGTTCGTGGAGGGCTTCGAGGCCCTCTCCCGGTTGGGACCCGCCATCTCCTTCTTCGGGTCAGCCCGCACCCTTCCCACCGATCCCGCCTATCGCGCATGTCGAGACACCGCACGCCTCGTGGGGGAAGCGGGGTACAGCATCATCACAGGGGGCGGACCGGGGATGATGGAAGCCGCCAACCGCGGGGCTCGCGACGCCGGGGTGCCCTCGGTGGGGTGCAACATCGAACTGCCCTTCGAGCAGGGGATGAACCCCTTCGTGGACCGGGGTATCGACTTCCGGTATTTCTTCGTCCGCAAGACCATGTTCCTGAAATACGCCCAGGGCTTTGTGATCTTCCCGGGGGGCTTCGGGACCATGGACGAGCTCTTCGAATCGCTCACCCTAATCCAGACCGGCAAGGTGCGCGACTTTCCCGTGGTCCTCTTCGGTTCGGACTACTGGAAGGGGCTGATGGACTGGCTCGTATCGGTCATGGAAGTCGAGGGCAACATCTCTCCCGGCGATCTGAATCTCATACAGATCACCGATGATCCACAGGAGGTGGTACGGCATCTGGGAGCCCACTCGCCCCCCGCTGCCCCCCGGGGCTGACGGCCAGTTCCGGTTGCCCGGTCCCCTTGACGGGTGCTATCATCGTGGCAAAATCTGCTCACCGGCTGCCGGACCCTTCCGGGAGGTGGAGCGTGCAGCGTACGCTCCCCACGAAAGCGTGAGGGGCCTTTTTTTTCGCGGTGACGCAGCGTCCGTCGAATCGATGTGCGGTCAGGCGGTGGATCGGCGAAGTCGTTCCGCCTCCGTCCAGACTCGCCCTCGGACCCGGATGCGCGTCGTCCTTTCCCCTCTCCGGCAGTGTATCGCGGTCGATCCCACCGCAGGGTCGGGTTTCGACCGGGAGGATAGATGATCGTGGCCAAGACAGCGACCAGAGCCCCGGGAGGATACCATCCCGGCGAGAAGGACACCGGCATCGTCAAGCCCAAGGGCACGGCGCGGATCCGGGCGCACGAGGGCATCGAGACGGTTCCCATGGAGGACCGGAAACCCCGCTGGCTGAAGGTTCGCCAGCCCGGGGGCCGCAACTACCGGCGCCTGAAGAAGCTGATGCGGAGCCAGTCGCTTCACACCGTTTGTGAGGAGGCGGGATGCCCGAACATCGGGGAGTGCTGGGAGGCGGGTACCGCCACCTTCATGATCCTGGGTGACGTCTGCACACGGGCGTGTAAATACTGCGCCGTAGCACACGGGATGCCAACCCAGCTCGATGAGGACGAGCCCCGCAGGGTCGCCGAGACGGTCCAGGCCATGGCGCTGGAACACGTGGTCATCACCTCGGTGAACCGGGATGAGCTGCCCGATGGAGGGGCCGGGATCTATGCCCAGACCATACGGCAGATCAGAGAGCGGATGCCGGACTGCTCGGTCGAGGTCCTGATTCCCGACTTCAAGGGAGACGAGGATGCCCTTCGAGTGGTCATGGACGCCCGCCCCGAGATCCTGGGGCACAACCTCGAGACCACTGAGCGACTCCACCCCGACGTGCGTCCAGGTGGCCGGTATTGGCGGTCGATCTCCTATCTGGGCGCGGCGAAGCGAATGGATGCCTCGATCCTCACCAAGACCGGAATCATCCTGGGCATGGGTGAGGAGGAAGCGGGGCTCCGGCAGGCCTTTGCCGATCTTCGGGAGGCCTCGGTGGACATCCTGACCCTGGGCCAGTACCTCCGTCCCTCCGGAGACCACATTCCGGTGGCTCGCTGGATCCCGCCCGAAGAGTTTCGGGAGTGGAAGCGGATCGGTGAGGAGGAGTACGGATTCCGGCATGTGGAGTCGGGCCCGCTGGTTCGCTCGTCCTATCATGCCAAGGAGCAGGCTCGGGAGGTGAAGGCCGGGGGGCCCGGGTCCATCCAGGAAGTCATGGAGGCGGACATTCCGGCGCCCGCCGAGGTGCCCACCCCTGGACTGGTCCAGCTGGAGCTGGGCCGGAACGGTTCCCACGGAACGCGAGATGGCTGAGGCTATGGCGGAGACCAAGACGAAGGCGCAGGAAGGAGCCCAGAGGAATGGGACCGATGTGACGGCTGAGCGGATGGAGCGCTTCTCCAAGGACGAACTCCGGGGCTTCCTTCGGGACATGCTCCTCTTCCGGAGGTTCGAGGAGAAGGCGGAGGAGGCCTACGCCATCGGAAAGATCGGCGGCTTCTGCCATCTTCACATCGGCCAGGAAGCCGTAGCACTGGGCCTCATCGGACCCCTCCGGGAAGACGACTACGTGATCAGCGCGTACCGGGAGCACACCCAGGCCCTGGCCAAGGGGCTCGAGGCCGGACCGGTCATGGCCGAGCTCTATGGCCGGGACGGAGGCGTGTCCCGAGGGAAGGGGGGGTCCATGCACCTCTTCGATGCGGAGCGCAGGTTCATGGGCGGCCACGGCATCGTAGGGGGCCAGACCGCTCTGGCGGCGGGCCTGGGATGGTCCATCCGGTACCGGGAGGGGGATCAGGTCTGCGTCTGCTTCCTCGGTGACGCGGCGGTGAACCAGGGGGCGTTCCACGAATCCATGAACATGGCGGCGATCTGGAAGCTGCCGGTGATCTTCGTGGTGGAGAACAACGCGTATGGGATGGGCACGGCCTTCGAGCGGGTCTCCGCCGTCCCCGTGGTGGAGCGGGGCGAGGGGTACGGCATCCCCACCCACGCCATCAACGGGCAGGACATCCTGGAGACCTGGTCCTTCATGGAGGAGCTGGCCGAGGAGGTCAGGAGCGGGGCGGGGCCCCAGTACGTGGACGCCCGCACCTATCGCTTCAAGGGCCACTCGATGTCGGATCCGGTGAGCGGAACCTACCGATCCAAGGAAGAGGTCTCGGAGAAGAAGGAACGGGAGGATCCCATCACCGTCCTGCGGGATCACCTCTTCGAGGCCGACCTCCTGAGCCAGGAGGAGCTGGAGGAGATGGACGCCGAGGTGCGAGCGGTCGTGGACGAGGCTGCGGAGTTCGCCGATGACTCGCCCTTCCCGGCCGACGAGGAACTCTACACCCATGTCTACTCCGAGTTGAACGAGCACGGCCGTCTCTTCCTGGACGGCCGGGATCGATAGCCGGTCCGGATGCGCGCGGTGCTCGGAGCCCTCGGGGCCTGAGCCCACTCCGCCCCTGATGCACCCCTGACGAGCGAGATCCACGAGCAATGCCTGAGATTACATACAGAGAAGCCTTGAACCAGGCGCTGGCCGAGGAGTTGGAGCGCGACGACTCGGTCTTCCTGATGGGAGAGGAGGTGGCTGAATACGACGGCGCCTACAAGGTGTCCAAGGGCCTCCTGGAGCGGTTCGGGGATCGACGCGTGGTGGACACTCCCATCTCGGAGCTTGGATTCGCCGGGCTCGGGGTGGGGGCGGCCATGACCGGTCTCCGCCCCGTCATCGAGTTCATGACCTTCAACTTCTCGATCCTCGCCCTGGATCAGGTCATCAACTCCGCGGCCAAGATGTACTACATGACCGGCGGACAGATCTCGTGCCCCATGGTGTTCCGGGGACCTTCGGGGGCCGCCCTCCAGCTTTCGGCCCAGCACTCGCAGGCGGCGGAGACGTGGTACGTCCACTCTCCCGGTATCAAGCTGGTGACCCCTGGGACTCCGGCCGATGCCAAGGGGCTCCTCAAGGCCTCGATCCGGGACAACGACCCGGTGGCCTTCATGGAGGGCGAGTTGCTCTACAATGTGAAGGGTGAGGTGCCCGACCCCGAGGACGGCGACTTCGTGATCCCCCTGGGGAAGGCCGAGGTCAAGCGGGAGGGGAGCGACGTCTCCATCATCACCCACGGCAAGATGGTGCACCTGGCCCTCCAGGCGGCGGGCAAGCTGGAGAAGGACGGGGTCAGCGCGGAGGTGGTGGATCTCCGGACCCTCCGGCCCCTGGATGTGGAAGCCATCCTGAAGTCGGTCCATAAGACGAACCGGGCCGTCTACCTGGAAGAGGGCTGGCCCTATGTGGGGATCGGGTCGCAGATCGTAGCGTTGATCCAGGACGAGGCCTTCGACTACCTGGACGCCCCCGTCGTTCGGGTCACCCAGGCCGATGTGCCCATGCCCTACGCGAAAAATCTGGAGAAGCTGGCCAAGCCCGATGTGAACCGGGTCGTGGCGGCCTGCGACCGGGTCCTCTACCGGGACTGACCCGAGGAAGGGCTCCGGTCCACGGGGCCGGCTCCCTTCCCACCGAAGCTCAATCCGCCCTCCACATCGGAGGGCCACGCACTGGACAACGAGGCGGAACCGAATGGCGACCAAGGTCCACATGGAAGCTCTCTCCCCGACCATGGAAGAGGGGCAGATCGTGAAGTGGCTCAAGTCCGAGGGAGACGAGGTCTCCAACGGAGACGTCCTGGCGGAGGTCGAGACCGACAAGGCCACCATGGAGTTGGTCGCCCGCGGCGACGGGATCCTGCGGCGGATCCTCGTGGAGGAGGGCGGCAACGCGCCGGTGGGTGAGGTCATCGCGGTCATCGCGGCCGAGGACGAGGACATCTCCGAGTTCGAGGGCGGTGGGGACGACGGGGACGACGGGGAGGCCGACGACGAGGAGGAGGCCTCCAAAGCGGACGCCGAGTCAGACGACGACGAAGACGAGTCCGACGACGAGGATGAAGAAGAGGCGGAGAAGAAGGACGCCCCGGAGGAGGACGCCGAGGAGGACGATGAAGCCGCCGAACCCGAGGCCGTCCGAGACGACGAGCCCGAAGTGGCGGCGGACCCCGCAGCCGACGGGGAGCGGATCAAGGCCTCGCCACTGGCCCGACGTCTGGCCGAGGAAGAGGGCCTTAAGCTCTCCGACATCCAGGGATCGGGGCCGGGTGGCCGCATCGTGAAGCGCGATGTGGAGGAGGCCGTGGAGGCGGGGGCCGCAGCTGAGGAAGCCCCCGCCGAGGTGCCCACCTTCGCTCCCGAATCGGAGGAGGACTACGAGGACATCCCGCTGAGCCAGATGCGGAAGGCCATCGCCAAGCGGCTGGTCCAGTCCATCGGGCCGGTGCCCCACTTCTTCCTGACCATGGATGTGGACATGACCCGGGCGGTGGAGGCCCGGGCCAGGGTGAACGCCATGTTGGAGTCGGAAGGGGTCAAGGTCTCCTTCAACGACATCATCCTGAAAGCCACCGCCATGGCGCTCAAGAAGCACCCCGAGTGCAACGCACACTGGGGTGGCGATCATGTCCGCAGGTTCAACCGGGTGCATCTCGGGGTGGCCGTGGCGGTGGAGGACGGCCTCATCACCCCCATCGTCCGCGACGCACACCTGAAGGGACTCGCCCATATCGCCCAGGAGGTGAGGGAGCTGGCCGGTCGGGCCCGGAAGAAGAGGCTGAAGCCCGACGAGTACACCGGGGCCACCTTCTCCGTCTCCAACCTGGGGATGTTCGGGATCGAGGAGTTCACGGCGGTCATCAACCCCCCGGAGGCCGGGATCCTGGCGGTAGGCGGGATGGAGGAGCGGCCTGTGGTGGTCGATGGGGAACTGGACGTCCAGACGCGGATGAAGATCACGATGAGCTGTGATCACCGGGTCATCGACGGGGCCCAGGGCTCCCGCTTCCTGCAGACGCTCAAAGCGATCCTCGAAGAACCGCTGGTGGCCCTGGTCTGACCAGGGAGGCTACGCACCCGGGGCTCCGCCGAGCCGGGCAGCTCGATGGAGTCCCGGGCCCATCATGAGCCGAAGTCCACCTTGGGCACCGCCCGCTCCGACTCCTCGATCTCGAAGAACTCTCGGGTCTCGAATCGGAAGGCGTTGGCCACGATGTTGGAAGGGATGGTTCGAATCTTCGTGTTGTAGTCGCGGACCACGGCGTTGTAGTACCGGCGGGCCCGCTCGATCTGGTTCTCGGTGTCGCTGAGGTTGTTCTGGAGGTCCAGGAAGTTCTGGTTCGCCTTCAGGTCGGGGTAGGACTCGGAGAGGGCGAAGATTCCCCTCAGCGCCCCATTCAGCGCCTGCTCGGCTTCGCCTCGGTCCTCCGGCCCCGATGCCGAGATGGCCTGGTTCCGTGCCTGGATCACCCTCTCCAGCGTCTCCTTCTCATGGCTCGCGTACCCCTTCACCGTCTGCACGAGGTTGGGGATGAGGTCATGTCGGCGCTTGAGTTGGACATCGATGTCGGACCAGGCCGCATCCACCTGCTCGCGGAGCTTCACGAGTCCGTTGTAGATACCGACGATGATGAAGGCGCCGACGCCGAGAATCAGGAAGATGACGAGCAGGGTCCACATGGAAGTGCCTCGGGTGGGATGGACTGGCCTGGAGGCCGACGGTGACTGGACTGGAGCCGGAAGGCCGAGGGTTCGAGACGACCACGGCCCGCATCGATTCCTGGCTCACGTTAGGGCTCCGGCCTTCGAAGAGCAAAACCCACGCGCACGATCGGACTGCCCGTGCCCCGCCGCTTCGCCCAGGGCCGGAGGAGCCCGTCCCTGTGGCCGCCGGCCTTCTTCAGCAGCCCGACGGGGTGGCAATCGGCCGACCAGGGCTCTAACTTGTGCCGGCGAAATCAAGGACAACCCGGGCTTCCTCCGCTGGAGGCGGCCCCTTGAATCAAATGAGGTGCCCCAGTGGCTGATGATGGGAAGACGTTCGACCTGATCGTGATCGGAGGAGGCCCTGGCGGGTACGTGGCGGCGATCCGAGCCGGCCAGCTCGGGATGAGTGCCGCGGTGGTCGAGGCCGACAAGCTGGGAGGTGTCTGCCTGAACATCGGGTGCATCCCCACCAAATCCCTCCTGACCTCGGCACTCCTGGTCAATGAGGTGAAGAAGGCCGATCAGCACGGCATCACGACTGGGGACCTTTCGGTCGACCTGGGCCCGGCCCAGGAGCGGAGCCGTCGGGTGGCGGACCAGCTGAATCGGGGTGTGGGGATGCTGTTCAAGAAGAACAAGGTCACCCACCTGGAGGGCTGGGGCCGTCTGGCCGGTGACGGCAAGGTCACGGTGGAGTCTGAAGAGGGTACCGAGACCTACAGCGCCCCCCACATCCTGATCGCCACGGGTTCGCGCCCGCGAAGCCTGCCCTTCCTCGAGATCGACGGCGAGAAGATCTGGTCCTCGGATCACGCCCTCTTCCAGAAGGACGCGCCGGAGACGTTGGCCATCGTGGGCGCCGGAGCCATTGGAATGGAGTTCGCCGACATCTTCGAGGCCTACGGCTCGGAGATCACCATCATCGAGGCCCTGGACCGGGTGCTCCCCGTTGAGGACAAGGACATCTCGGCCCAGATGGAGAAGGCCTACAAAAAGCGAGGCATGACGATCCACACGGGAGCCCGCCTGGAGTCGGCCGAACCCGGGGACGAAGGCGTCACCCTCAAGTTCAAGGACAAGGACGGCGAGGAACAGACCCTCACGGTGGACCGGGTGCTCTCGGCGGTGGGCCGGGTGCCCAACACCGAGGATGTGGGGCTCGAGGAGGTGGGTGTCGAGCTCTCCGAGAAGGGGGGGTTCATCGAGGTGGACGAGTGGATGCGCACGAGCGTCGAGGGGGTCTACGCGGTCGGGGACTGCGCCGGGGGCGCGCTTCTGGCCCACAAGGCGTCGCACGAGGGGATCGCCTGCGTGGAGAAGATCGCTGGCGAGGCCCATGGTCCGGTGGACTACGGCAACATTCCCAACTGCACGTACTGCCACCCCGAGGTGGCGTCGGTGGGGCTCACCGAGGAGCAGGCCCGAGAGGCCGGTCACGACATCCAGGTCGGGAAATTCCCCTGGGTGGGCAATGGTCGGGCCCTGGCCCACGGGGACTCTGACGGCTTCATCAAGGTGATCCGCGACAAGAAGTACTCAGAGATCCTGGGAGCCCACATCATCGGGCCCCACGCCACTGAGCTCATCGGTGAGTTCGTCGTGGGGCGTCATCTGGAGACCACCGCCGAGGAGATGGAGAAGGCGGTTCATCCCCATCCCACCCTCTCGGAAGCGGTGGCCGAGGCCGCGCTGGCCTCGTTGGGTCGTGCCATCCACATCTGATCGCTCCTCCTCTTTGGGTGAAGGCACACCAGAGGGAGGAGAAGAGCGGGATCCGGAGACGCCCGTGGGCGACGGAGCGGACTGGGGCTGGGGGCGGGAGGAAGAGACCGCCCTCCGGCTCTGGATCGCCCTGGCCCGCTCCTACCTCACCTTCTCCCGGGTAGTCTCGTCGAAGGTCCTGGAGTACGGTCTCACCATCCCTCAGTTCGGGATTCTGGAAGCGCTGCACCACCTGGGACCGCTGTCGCTGGGGGAGTTGGCCGAAAAGCTACTGGTCACCGGGGGGAACATCACCTACGTCATGGACCGACTGGAGGACCAGGAGCTGGTCTATCGGGAGCGTTCGGAAGAAGATCGAAGGGTGGTGAAGGCACACCTGACGCCCGGGGGCCGGGAGCTCATCACCCGCGTCTTCCCGGGGCATGCCAGCTACGTGCGGGAGCTGGTCTCCCACCTCACCCCAGAGGAGCGGGACGAACTCCGGACCCTGCTGAAGAAGCTGGGGAAGGGGATCGCCGAGGGGGCCGAGTCCGCGGTTGAATCCACGAACTCCCGGACGTAGCCCCCAAGCTTCGGGCCGCCGGAGTGCTTCCTCCGACGGCCCGAGAGGACGGTGTCTACCCCTCCACCATGGGGAGAGGCTGCCGGGGACCCTCGGTCAACTCGATGCCGCGAATCTGAAGGATCCGGATCAGGGCGTCCCCGATCTTGTTGTTGGGGGTGGAGGCTCCGGCCGTCAGTCCCAGTTCGAAGGGGCCTTCGGGAAGCCAGTCCACCTCTTCGCTCTCCGGCGCGTGGACCGCCAACTCGGGCTTGTGGCGGATCCGGCCCGTCGTGGTGTCGATGCAGGCGGAGTCCTCGATGTGGAAGGTCCGCGTGTACTGCCGGCACATGTGAGCCAGGTGGTTCGTGTTCGATGAGTTGTATCCACCGATCACCACCATGATGTCCGGAGGCGAGTCCATCATCTCCTTGACCGCGTCCTGCCGTTCCTGGGTCGCGGAGCAGATGGTGCCGAAGGACCGGAAGTTCTCCTCCGTGTACTCATCTCCCATGGCCTCCCGCATGGCCGCCTCGAGTTCCTCGCCGATGGCCATGGACTCGTTGGCCAGCATGGTCGTCTGGTTGGCCACGCCGAAGCGCTTCAGATCCCGATCCGGGTCGAACCCCTCCGACGACTTCTCCTTGAAGCGCTCGAGGAAGGCCTCCCGGGTGAGATGTCCCGGCGCCCGGGTGATGTAGTCGCACACCAGGTGAGCCTCTTCCATGTTCCGGACGATGATGTACTTGCCGCCTTCGTGCTTCCGCACCTGAGAGGCGGTGGCCCGGCTCTCCTCGTGGGTGTACTTGCCGTGGATGATGGCGGTGAACCCGTCGCGGGCGTAGCCTTCCACCCGCTTCCACACCAGGAGGACCGAGCCGCAGGTCGTGTCGACCAGAACACAGCCGATCTTCTCGAGCTCGTTGAACGCCTCGATGGTGACCCCGAAGGCGGGCAGGAGGACCACGTCCTCGGAGGTGATGCTCCCGAAGTCGAAATCGCCCTCGTCATCGGGGTAGATGAACTCGATCCCCATCTCCTCCATGCGTCGGTTCACATGGGGATTGTGGATGATCTCGCCGACCAGGTAGACCTTCTTGTCGGGAAACTTGGTCCGGGTCTCGTAGGCGTAGTCCACCGCCCGGTCCACCCCGTAGCAGAAGCCGAACTCCTCAGCCAGCCGGACCGTCACGTCTCCGAAGGTCCGCCGACACCCCTGGTTGCGGATCCGATTCACCAGCTCCGAGTGGTACTCGGCTTCGATGACCGGTCTGACCTGTTCCTTGAGGCCGAACCCCTTCCTGAAATACGTCTCCTTCGTTGCCATCCGCCCATACCTTGCTTCGAAGCGTTAATCTTCCAGAATAGAGCGGTCCCGGGAGTCGGAACCGCACCCCACAATGTGCCACTGGTGGCCCAGGGGGCCAACCCCGAGGGTCGACCCTCGGCCGGCGGTGCCATGGGTGGTCACGCCGGCACGGCGTCTACCTTCGGAGGACCACACCCGGTTCCACCGCCTCGGCGCTCTACCCGGATCCACCGGCTCCGGTCCCCATGCCACCGCCCCGGGGGGACCGATATCCTATCTACTGCAGCGGGAGGGCGGCATTCGCTGGCGCGGACAGCGGTCCGCCGCCGCCGCTTCGCCTCCCAGGGATGACACCGACGTGATGACCCGACTCGGATGCCTCTTCGTCGTGGTTCCGCTGGTGGAGTTGGCTCTCCTCATCCAGGTGGGGCAGTGGGTGGGGGTGTGGCCCACCGTCCTCCTGGTCGCCATCACGGGACTGGCGGGTCTCGTGCTCGTTCGACGCGAAGGAACGCGAACTCTGATTCGGATTCAGACCGAGGTGAACGCGGGCCGCCTCCCGCACCGGGCCCTGCTGGACGGTGCCTTTCTTCTGGTGGCTGGAGCGTTTCTCATGACCCCGGGCGTGCTCACCGATGTCCTGGCCTTCGCGCTCCTCCTGCCTCGTAGCCGGAGCCTGATCGCCCGGAGCATCCTGGCCCGGCTCCGGAGGGCCATGGAAGCGGGAACGGTGCAGTTCCAGATGTTCGGGGGTGGGGTTCCTCCGCGGGGCGGTCCGGGGTTCGGGCCTGGCCCTCCGCGCCATCCCGGAGTCGGCCCGGAGGACGACGAGGACGATTCCCCACCGCCGCGCCCCGGCGAGATCGTTCAGGATTGAGAGGCACTTGATCGTGAGCGAAGAGTAGGCTCCAGTCCAGGAACGGTGTAGGCACGCTGGGCGCCGATTACAGCAGCCTTACAGTAAGTGATCTGTTACAATTGGGTCATCACGTGACGAAACAGCCCCGATGGAGGATGAAGTCCCATGGAGGAACGAGTTGATTTCCTGAAGGCGCTTCTCGACGAGTCCGGGCCTTCCGGTTTCGAGGTCCGACCGGCTCGGCTCTGGCGCCGGGAGGCGTCGGACTTCGCCGACCGTGTGTGGGCCGACGTCCACGGGAACTCCTTTGCGGTCCTGGGAGAGGATCGGCGTCCCCGAGTGATGTTGGCCGGACACATGGACGAGATCGGCCTGCAGCTCACTCACATCGACGAGGACGGGTTCCTGTATGTAGAGGGGATCGGTGGGTGGGATTCCCAGGTCCTCGTGGGGCAGAGGGTCCGGGTGCTGGGAAGGGACGGAGACGTTCCCGGAGTCATGGGGAAGAAGCCCATTCACCTCATGAAGCCCGAGGACCGGAAGAAGGTGACCGAGATCCGGGATCTATGGATCGACGTGGGGGCCGAATCCCGGGACCAGGTGGGTGAGATGGGAATCCGGGTCGGGGATCCTGCCGTCCTCGCCTCGGGATTCCAGCGTCTGGCTGGAGACCGGATCGCGTCCCGGGCCATCGACAACAGGGTGGGGGCCTTCGTCGTGCTGGAGGCCCTCCGTCTCCTGAAGGACGACCCGGCTCCCCACGCCGGGGTGGTGGCGGTGGCCACCTCCCAGGAGGAGATCGGATACTCGGGGGGTGGGGCGCGGAGCTCAGCCTTCTCCCTGGAACCCGATGTGGCGGTGGCCGTCGACGTCACCTTCGCCACCGACGTACCCGATGCGTCAAAGAAGGAGGTCGGCGAACACAAGATCGGCGGGGGTCCTGTCCTCACCCGGGGATCGGCCACGCATCCCCTCGTCATGGAGCGGCTCATCGATACCGCCGAGGCCGAAGAGATTCCAGTCACCCTCCACGCTTCGCCCCTGGCGACCCGCACCGACGCCGACGCCATCTTCCTGGTGCGAACAGGGGTCCCCACCGGACTCGTGTCCATCCCGAACCGCTACATGCACTCGCCCAGTGAGCTCGTGTCCCTCTCGGACCTGGAGCGGGCGGCTCAGCTCCTGGCGGCCTTCGTTCGGGCGCTGGAGCCCGACGTCTCCTTCATCCAGGAGTGAGACGCCGGCGACCGGGCTGCGGCCCCTGAGCCGGCCCAGGCCAGGATGAGGCCGATCCACAGGAGGTCAGCCAGGAGCAGATGGAGCAGGCGAGACCAGATGGGGTTCATGAGGAGCACGGTCACGGGCCCCACCAGGAGCTGAAGCAGCCCCAGCCCCGCCACGGTGGCAACCAGGGTCCGGGCCACTGGGTCGGTCTCGAGCCGTCGGAACCGTCCTGCGCTCCAGAAGATCAGCGCCACCACGAACACGGCCAGGATCGGGTGGGTGAGACGCAGATAGATCAGGAGATGTTCGCCCGTCAGGTACTGGCCCAGCCCCTCGGCCACACTCTCGGCCGGGAAGGCGGTGGCGGCCAGGCCGGTCCAGCTTCCAGTCCAGGCCAGGACGAGAGTTCCGACCACCGCAGGCCAGAGCGCCCGCGCCTTCGGTCCCCCAAGCGACGGGATCCGTGGGGTGCCCCGGCTGGCCCAGAACGGGGTCACGGCCAGGGCGGCCATGAGAAGGAAGGTGTTGGTGACGTGAAGGGGTCGCAGCACGATCCGGGCGGTGGAGATGTCTCCCGCCACCCATCCGTAGATCACGAGAACCGCCCCGAAGATGGATTCGGTCACGGTGAAGAGCAGGGCGAGGCCGGCCCCGATGCGCACCGGATGCCGCCGGACGAACCCCTTCAGCGCCCAGGCGAAGAGGATCACCACGAGGAGAAGGACCAGCCCCGAAGAGATTCTGTGGACGAACTCCACCCAGGTCGGGAAGGTGTGTCCTGCGGGGACCACGGCGCCGTGGCAGAGGGGCCAATCGGTTCCACACCCGTCGCCGGATTCGGAGATCCTCAGGAAATAGCCCCAGAGGATCACGAGGATCGAATAGCCGAAAACCCCCCAGGCGAAGCGGGCGAAGCCCGAAGGGCTCGAGGTGCGGTCGGCGGGCTGGGTCATGCGACGTGGCGGAAGGGACGCGGGTTCGCTGGTGAGCCTTCGGGCCGTGGATTCGGCTCGGGCGCAGCCACGAGGGTGGGTCCCGTGCGTTGACTCGGTCCGACGGCGTTCGTTAAACTAACCATTCTCGGCATCAAGTATGAACAGGGGGCGGACGGCTGGACGCCCCCGATCCCATAGGTACTGGACACATCCATGATCAACGCCACCGAAGTGGTGAAAGAGCTCCAGGAGATGCGCGACAACGGGTATCTCTCCGACGCCCTCCTCCGGCAGGCCGTGAAGCGGATTGCGGCCTCCGACGAACGGTTCGATTGGGTCGGCGTCTACCTTTTGAACAAAGAGGGCGACGAACTCTGGCTCCACAACTACGTGGGTGATCCCACCGAGCACGCGAAGATCGCGGTCGGTCAGGGCGTCTGTGGGGTGGCGGTTCAGGAGAAGCAGAACCAGAACGTTCCCGACGTGACCGAACGGGAGAACTATCTGGCCTGCTCCCCCCATGTCCAGTCCGAGATGGTGGTCCTGATTCGGGCCGGAGACGAGATCTTCGGCCAGATCGATCTGGACTCGGAGGAGCCGGCGGCCTTCACCGACGACGATGAGGACGCCCTGCAGGCCGTTTCAGACAAGCTGGCGGAACAGATCGCGGCCGAGCGTCGCTGAGGCCGGGTCCGGCCCGGCGACGGTCGCCCCCCTTCGCCAAGCCCATGAAAGAGCCCCGCGTTGTCCAGGCCGACAACGCGGGGCTCTTTGCGCTTTCCGGAACCCGGAGCTTCATCCTAGGCCGCCGTCGGGTGGCGCTGGTGGATCCAGGGCCCCACGAAGCGGGGCATATGGAAGCCCTGGCTCGCATGGTGGAGGACGCCGAGGAGGGGACGATCCTTCTGACCCACCGTCACCCGGATCATGCGGCGGGGGCTCCCGCGCTCTCCGCTCGGCTCGGCTTCCCTGTCCGATCAGGAAGACCCGCTGGGGCCCTGGCCCACGGAGACGTCATCACCACCGACGAGGGCGATCTCCAGGTGATCGCCACCCCCGGCCATTCCAGGGATCATGTGGCCTACTTCCTTCCCGATCACGGACTTCTCCTGGCCGGTGATCTCATCCTGGGAGAGGGCTCCACGACCTGGGTCGGGGAGTATCCCGGCTGCGTTGCCGACTATCTGGCCTCTCTGGACCGGGTGGCCGAGCTCCCCCTCCACCGGATCCTTTCGGCCCACGGTCCTCCACTCGACGATCCCGACGAGGCGATCCAACGGTACCGGACCCATCGCCTCGGGCGGATCGCCCAGGTCCGTCGCGCCCTGGAAAGAGAGCCGGAGCTCTCCGTCGAGGAGCTGGTGGATCGGGTCTATTCCCAGGCCCTCCCCCACTCGCTGAGGGAGGGCGCTCGGTGGAGCCTTCGGGCGATCCTGGATCATCTCGGAGTCGCCCCCTTCCCCCGGGACGGCGTGCCCACGGAAAGTGGCGGATCGCTGGAGCAGGGGACTTAGAAGCCGGTCCTGCCGTCTTGCCTCCGGTCGGCGGGCGGTGCTAACCTCCGGGGCACCCGTGGGCGGGTCTCGCCCCCCGGGTCGCACCGGCTCTCCGGGCCCGCGGAGAGGATCTCCCGGGCCGCCTTCCCTTGCCCGAACCCCCCCCGCCTCGAGCCCACAGGCCGTGTCTCAGGTCACCGCCACCCTGGAGCCCTCGCTGATCCGGACGCTCTCCGGGATCGTGGGCGAACGCGCCGTCATCACCGATCCCGAGCGGCTCCTCGTCTACGAGTCCGACGGGCTCACTCAGTATCGCTATCCACCCTCGGCGGTGGTGCTGCCCGCCTCGGTCGGGGAGCTCCAGCGGGTGATCCGAACCCTCCACGAGGCCGACCGTCCCTTCGTGGCCCGGGGCGCGGGGACCGGTCTCAGCGGGGGCGCCCTGGCGGTGGACGGGGCCGTGGTGGTCACCACCACGCGGATGAACCGGATTCTCGAGGTCGACGTCGAGAACCGGCGCGCCAGGGCTGAGCCCGGCGCCATCAACGCCCACCTGACCACGGCCGCCGCCCCCTTCGGTCTCTACTACGCCCCTGACCCCTCTTCGCAGAGCGCCTGTACTCTCGGGGGAAACGTGGCCGAGAACTCCGGGGGGCCCCACTGTCTCAAGTACGGGGTGACGACCCGGTACGTGACGGGCCTCACCGTCGTTCTCCCTGACGGGGAACTCCTGCGTCTGGGAGGGATGGGCCAGGAGACGCCCGGGCTCGACCTGGTCGGACTCTTCGTCGGATCGGAGGGGTGCTTCGGGGTGGTGGCCGAGATCGAGGTCCAGCTGCTTCCCCGGCCGGAGGGGGTGCGCACCCTCCTCGCCCTCTTCGACTCCCTGGAGGAGGCGGCCACCGCGGTCTCCAGGATCATCGAGACCGGGCTCCTTCCGGCGGCGCTGGAGATCATGGACCAGGCCACGATCCAGGCCGTGGAGGACTCGGTCTTCGCGGCGGGGATTCCTCGGGACGCGGCGGCGGCGCTGGTGGTGGAGTTCGACGGGATCGAGGTGACCCTGGATGCGGAAATGGCGGCGGCACGTGAGATCTGCCAGGACTCCGGGGCTCGTGAGGTGCGGACGGCGGCCCAGGCGGAGGAGCGGGAGGCCCTCTGGAAGGGTCGGAAAAAGGCCTTCGGGGCCATGGGCCGGATCGCTCCGGATCTGATGGTCCAGGACGCCACCGTCCCCCGAAGCCGACTTCCCCAGGTCCTGGCCCGGATCGGGGAGATCGGCCGGCGCTACGACCTCCTGGTGGCCAATGTCTTCCACGCCGGCGACGGAAACCTTCACCCCAATCTTCTCTTCGACCGGAACGATCCCGACGAGCTGCGGCGGGTGGAGGAGGCGTCCCGGGAGATCATGGAGGTGTGTATCGAAGCCGGGGGGACGATCACCGGAGAGCACGGGGTGGGGCTGGACAAGCGAAAGTACCTTCCCCTGGTCCTGTCCCACTCGGTTCTGGAGGCCATGGGTCAGGTGAAGGCCGCCTTCGACCCTGATGGTCGATGCAATCCGGGGAAGGTCCTGCCGGATGAGTATCTGATTTCGACGAAGGATCCCCGATGACCCCCCCGGCCGCCGACACCAGCGGACTCGCCGATGCGGTGAGGGGGCGGGTGGAGGAGCTCCTGGGTCCCGAGGCTCTCCACCCACCCGGTGAGACGCTCCAGGCTGCGGCTTCGAAGCTTCCAGTGCTCGCCGTTCCTGCGGACGCCGAGGAGGCTGCGGCCCTCCTGCGGGTGGCGGGAGAGGAGGGGTGGAGGGTGCTTCCCAGGGGCTCGACGGTCCACGCCCCTCAGCAGGTCGAAGGTTTCCCCTCTCCCCACCTCCATCTCTCTTCCGGGCGAATGGCGGACATCCTGGACTATGAGCCCGCCGACCTGACGATCCGCGCCGGGGCCGGGGTCACCCTGGAGGCGCTGGATCGGATCCTGGCTCCGGAGGGGCAGTGGCTTCCCCTGGACCCACCGGGAGGTGACGGGGTGAGTCTGGGAGGGGTGGCGGCCGAGGGCGTCGCGGGGCCCCTCTCGGCGGCCTTCGGTCGGCCCCGGGATCAGCTCCTGGGGCTCACCCTCATCGATGGAAGGGGCCGGATTCTGGAGTTGGGGGGGCGAGTGGTGAAGAATGTGGCGGGCTTCGATCTGGTGCGTTTGAGCTGTGGGAGTCGGGGGACGCTGGGCATGATCAGTCAGCTCTCCCTCCGACTCTATCCCCGTCCGGGCGCGGACCGGACGCTCCTCTGGACGCTGGGATCACTGGATGACGGCGTGGAGGTGGCCCGCTCCCTCGCCGGCCTCCCCTTCATTCCAGCCAGCCTGGAGCTTCTGGCGGGGATGGACCCCGACCCGGGGAGTGCCGACCCGGTTCCAGAGGCCGTCGTTCTCCTCCGGCTGGTGGGCTCGGAGACCGGTGTGGCCCGTGTGGAGCGCGGGACCCGGGAGCTGGCGGGATCTCCAGACCGGGTGCTGAACGGAGAGGGCTCGCGCACGGCGGCGATCCAGCGCTCCACCCGGGAGGGCACGGTTCGTCCACTCCACCGACGCCACACCCTCCCGGCCCGGATCGGCAGGGTCCTCGAGGAGCTGGAGCCGGCCGGACGTCCGGTGGCGGTGCACGTCCTGTCCGGGACGATCCGGTGTCTGGGCTGGACACCCGCTCGGGAGCCCTCCGGCGCTGGCGGCGGGGGGGAGGCGGGGATGGAGGGGGAGGCGGCTTCCGCCCTCCTGTCACGGCTGCGAAGGGTATTCGACCCCGAGGGCATTCTTCCAGGAGCCTGGAGGGAGGGATGGGCGTGAAGCTGACGGACGAGGCGGACATCCTCTTCATCCGGCGACCTCAGGACGGGGCGCCGGTGGGCAGCGTCACCGTCGACGGCCCTGACGAGGTGCGAGCCGCCGTGGCGCGGGCCCGAGGGGCTCAGCAGGGCTGGGCCTCTCTCGAACTCGCGCATCGGGTCCGGCTCCTGGGTGAGTTCCGCCATGTCATCGCGCGCGGCGCGGAGGAGATCGCGGCCCGGATCGTGGCCGAGACCGGGAAGCCCGAGGTGGAGGCCCTCACCGAGGTGACTACGGTGGTGTCCCTCTGCAGGTACTTCGAGCGGCGGGCCCTTCGGCTCCTTGGGCCTCGTCGAGTCGGCTCCGGCTGGCTGCAATGGAAGCGTTCCACGA
>SL_3KL_010_SEDDRAFT_10001927_pt1 | contig 18975 bp, 30 predicted proteins | sample SodLakKL_010_SED_2_FD_10381 | JGI IMG/M metagenome (IMG submission 10381) | reverse complement strand
ATGTTTGGCGGCTCTAATGTTGACAAATTTTTAGGAGTTGCACAGACTAGTGACAATGGTTATATTGTTGTTGGAGAATCACAGTCAAATGATGGCGATGTGGCAGGAATGTTGAATGGTGGGAAAGATGCTATAATAGTGAAATATGATTCGGAAGGCAATGTTGAATGGAACAAGAATTTTGGTGGCACAGGTTGGGATGAATTTTGGGATGTTACTCAAACTACAGATGGTAAATTTGTAGCAGTCGGAAAAAGAGGAACGAATAATGCTATGATAGTTAAATATGATGCAACAGGAGATTTGGTTTGGAATAAATATTTTGGTGGTAGTGAACTAGACCGGTTCCGAACGGTAAAACAAACAAATGATGGTGGTTTTATTGTTGCAGGAGACTCTCGTTCTAATGATGGTGATTTAGCAGGATTAAATAATGGAAATTCTGATGGAATAATCGTCAAGTATGATTCAGAGGGTAATGTCGAGTGGAATAAAAATTTTGGTAGCAATAGTTGGGATGGCTTTAAGGGACTAGATATAACAACTGATGGCAAATACGTAGCAGCAGGTGAGGCTAATAATTTAGCTGTTTTGGTTCAATATGATACTGCTGGTAATGTCGAGTGGTATACAGAATTTGGCGGAAGTTCGTATGAAGAATTTTGGGATGTTAAGCAAACCCTTGATGGCGGGTTCGTAGCAGCAGGTGTTGCATCATCTACGGATGGTGATTTAGCAGAACACCATGGTGATGAATATTATGCTTTTATTGTTAAATTTGATTCTAATGGTAATTTTGAATAAGACCATAATATAATCCAAGATAGAAAAAACAAGTTTATGCTTGTTTTTTTAATAATGATTGTAATAGTTGACATATGTTATTAAATCTAGTACAATGCTACTTGGTACATTTTCTAATTTGCGACAGAAATATTGGGACTATTTCTGCTGTAAAATAAGAAGAAAGGAAGATATTATGCAAAAAACATATATGCAACCAAAAGAAGCAATCAATCGCGAATGGTTTTTAGTTGATGCAACTAATCAACCTTTAGGAAGATTAGCTAGTACGGTAGCAAAAATTTTACGTGGCAAACACAAAAAAACTTTCACGCCGCATAATGACAATGGTGATTTTGTTATTGTTGTTAATGCTGATAAAATAAAACTTACGGGTGACAAATTAGAAAAAAAAATATATTACAATCATAGTGGTTATCCAGGAGGACTGCGAGAGCGAAAAGCAAAAGTAATGAAGGAAAAATATCCGCAAGAAATGGTTGAAAGAGCGATTAAGGGGATGCTTCCTAAAAATCGTTTGGGAAATCAAATCTATCGCAAATTATTCGTTTATAAAGGCGAAGAGCATCCTCATCAGGCACAACAACCAAAAGAAATAAATGTGTTAAATAAAGGAGGCAAAGATGAAGAAAAAGATATTTAAAGGCGTTGGCAGAAGAAAACAATCAATCGCCCAAGTAGCGTTAACAAAAGGAACAGGCAAAATAACTGTTAATGGCGTTGATGTTCGAGAATTTTTTCCTTATGAAACAAATGTCCTTGATTTAAAACAGCCCCTCGTATTAACACAAACTGCGGAATCAGTAAATCTTGATATTAAAGTTAGCGGTGGCGGCTTTAATGGTCAGGCCGGTGCTGCTCGATTAGGAATTGCTCGTGCTTTGTTAGAATATGATAGTGTTAATGAAGATAGTGAAGAAAGTTTTCGCAAATTATTAAAAAAAGCAGGATTTTTAACGCGTGATGACCGTAAAAAAGAACGGAAAAAACCAGGTTTGAAAAAAGCAAGAAAAGCACCACAGTTTTCCAAAAGATAAGAAGATTTTCTTCTTTTTTTTTTGAAACTTTACAAGTAACTAATTGTTTGCTATAATCAAAACCGAGTATTAATTACTCCCCTTGCAAGAAATTGCCAAGAGACCATAAGGAGGTGTAGAAAAAAATGCGATATGAAATAATGTTAATCTTAAAACCAACATTGAGTGAAGAAGAATTAGCGCAAGCAATTGAAAAATACGCAAGTATTTTGTCTGATAAAAGTGCTAAAGTAGTAAATTCACAAAAAAAGGGCAGTCAAGAATTAGCATATGAAATCAAAAATTTTAAAACGGGTTTTTATCATTTGTTTGAAGTAGAAGCAACTGATGATGCAACAACTCGCGAGTTTGATCGTGTTGCGTCAATTAGTGATGATGTCATTCGTCATTTAATTACGCGAAAAGGAGAATAAAAGAAAGAAGGGATAAAAAATGAATCGAGTAAGTTTAGTGGGACGTTTAACTAATAAACCAGAATTGCGACATACTAATAACGCGGAAGTTCCCGTGGCTAGATTTGGTTTAGCGGTTACAAGACCATTTAATCGTGACGAAGTAGATTTTATTAATATTGTCGCTTGGCGAAAACAAGCCGAAAATGTTTCTAATTATTTGGATAAGGGTAGTTTAGTTTCGGTTGATGGACGAATTCAAACTGGAACGTATAATGATAAAGACGGCAATAAAAGATATTCTTTTGATGTTATTGCTGATAACATTCAGTTTTTAGAAACTAAAGCGCAAGCAGAGCAAAGAAGACAGCAAGAAAATAATAGTCAAGGACCAGATCCTTATGATTTTCAGCAAAATCAAGCTGAAAATCAAGATTTAGAAAGTCAAGACGATATTTACAGTAATATGGGAGATAGCATCGCCCTTGATGATGCTGATATTGATTAGAAGGAGGAATTATGGCAGCGTTCTATCGAAAAAAGAAAAAAGTTTGTCAAATGTGCACTGGCAAAGAAGTTGATTATAAAGATGTTGAAATAATAAAAAAATATATAAGTGCTGATAAAGGAAAAATTTTACCTAGAAGAGCAACTGGTGCATGTGCTAAACATCAAAGACATATAGCCAAAGAAGTAAAAAAAGCAAGATTTATGGCACTTATACCATATGTTAATAAGCAATAAAAAAATTGCTTATTTTTTTGCAAAAAAATGATATAATAAATAAGAGGTGATTTGATGAACAAGGTTATTGAAGTAGAAAATTTAACTAAAAGATATGGTAATCTAACGGCTTTAAATAAATTTTCTTTTTCTGTTAAAGAAGGTGAAATTTTTGGTCTGTTAGGACCGAATGGCAGCGGTAAAACAACGGCAATTAATTCTATTTTAGGTTTGTTAAAAATTAACGAAGGAAAAATACAAATTTTTGGCAAGCAAATGCAACCAGATGCTTATGATATAAAAAAGGATATTGGCGTTATTTTGCAAAATGTGGCTGTTTTTGATTCCTTAACAGTTTATGAAAATATTGATTATTTTTGTGGATTATATGTTGCAAACAAAGAAACTCGGAAAAAATTAGTTAACGAGGCGATTAAAGTTGTCGGATTAGAAAAATATAAAACTTTTACACCACCGAAACTTAGTGGTGGTCTATTACGCCGTTTAAATATTGCGTGTGGCATCGCCCATAAACCAAAATTACTCTTTTTAGATGAACCAACGGTTGCTGTTGATCCACAAAGTCGAAATAATATTTTAGAATCAATAAAAAAATTAAATCAACAAGGAACAACTATTATTTATACAACTCATTATATGGAAGAGGTTGAATTTTTGTGTGATCGGGTATTAATTATTGATCATGGCAAAAGTGTTGCCGAAGGAACTGTTGAGCAATTGAAAAAGCAAGCAACAATTGATGAAAAAATAGAAGTTGAATTTGATGAAATTGCTGAAAACAAAATCGCTAAAATAAAAAAATTACCAAACGTCAAAGATGTTTTAGTAGAACCACAAAAGATAACAATTTATTTTGCGAAAGAAAATCAAAATATGACTAAATTATTAGAATTATTAAAAAAAGAAGATATTAAAGCAAATGCCGTCAATTTGCAAAAACCAACCTTGAATGATGTGTTTTTAGAAATAACCGGACGGGAGTTGAGGGATTAGCATGTTTTATCATGTGTTCAAGTATCGTTTTAAACGATTATTACGCGAAAAAACATTACTCTTCTGGGCCTTATTATTCCCTTGTATTTTGGCAACCTTGTTTAATTTTGCTTTTAGTAATTTTGATGAAATGATGGTTTTTCGAACAATTCGAATTGGTATTGTTGAAAATAAGGAGCACGAAATCAAATATTTGCTTGAAGATTTAGAAGTTGAAGAGCGAGAAATTTTTTCGGTGCAATATTTATCAGAGGAAGAAGCCGAAGAAGAATTATTAGCGGGCAGTATTAGTTCTTATCTTGTTATTGATGAAAAGTTAAAATTAGTAACTGATCGCAGTGGTTATGATCAAACAATTACCAAACATGTTTTGGATAATTTTTTACAAGCATCGGCAACGATAAATAATTTAATGCAAAGAGATCCGCAAAAAGCAAATGAAATTTTATTGGAAGGTATAAATCTTGATAAGGAATTTGTTGAGCGTGATTTGCAAGGTGATAATAATATAATGTTAGTTAGTTTTTATAGTTTGATTGCTTTAGGGGCAATTTATGGTGGTTTTTTTGGAATGAAAACAATTAATGAAACAGAAGGGAATTTAAGTGCTTACGGCATTAAACATGTTATTGTGCCATTTCATAAAATAAAAATAATTTTTCCTTCCATTACAGTAGATGTTTTTGTTCAATCAATGGCAATGATTTTATTAGTTTCCTATATGCTATTATTAGGAATTGATTTTGGTGATTATTTATTCTTTGTTTATTTAGTTGCTGTTTTCGGAGGGGTAGTTGGTATTGTAATTGGTGCTTTAATTGGGTTAAGTAGTCGTCTTGATGCGGTAAAAAAAGATAATATTTTATCAGCCGTTGGTTTTATGATGGCCTTTTTATCAGGGATGGTAATTGTTAATGTTAAACATTGGGTGCAAAGTGGCGCGCCTTGGTTGGCACAAATTAATCCTGCCAATTTAATTACTGATAGTTTATATGCTTTATATTATTATGAAACAATGGATCGTTATTATTATAATTTAATAACAATGGGCCTTATTACAATTGTTTTGTTAATTGTGATTAGTGTTTTTGTTAGGAGGCGACAATATGATAGTGTTTAAAAATTATTTTAAATTGTTGCGAAATGCCTATTTAACTATTTTTATATTTTTGGCAATTACTATTTTTATGACCGTTATTTTTACAATGCAAACACCACCACAAGAGGAGTTTCAAACAATGACGCCAATTATTACCGTTATTAATAATGATGATGGTGAAATTGCGGCCGGCTTAGTAGATTTTTTATCCGAAAAGGCCCAATTGAAAGATTTGGCAGAAGATGAAATTAAAGATGAGTTATTTTTTGCAGAAATAGCTGCTGCGGTTGTTATTAAAGAAGGTTTTTCGGAACAATTAAAAAAAGGTAAGGAACCAAAAATTCAAATAATACAATCGCCAGAGCGGGTTTCGGCCATTAATATTGGATTATTAGTTAACAAATATTTAAATTTGGCAAGTCTTTATTTGCAAACGGATTTAGAAGCAGCAGAAATAGTAGCATTGTTAGAGGAAGATCTTGCTGAAGAAGTAGCAATTGATTTTCAAAAAGACGAAGAAGAAATAACAGCATTAGATAAAACAACGGTATACTTTAATTTTGTTGGCTATGGTCTTTTAGCAGCCATTATTGGTAGTGTCGCTTTTATTATGAGAAGCTATTATGACATTAATATTAGAATGCGTTCTGCTTGTGCGCCCATTAGTCGGGCAAGGTATAATCAACAAATTATTATGGGCAATATTGTGCTTGCTACTTTCTTATGGTTTATTTTTATTTTAGTCGCCTATCTATTTTTTGGTAATCTGCTTTTTTCTTTAAATGCGAGTTTAATGATTATTCAAGCTTTTGTTTATGCCCAAGTTGCTTTAGCAATTGCTTATGCCATTGGTATTTTTGTTAAAAGTAGTGAAGTGCAAAACGGTTTAGCAACGGTAGTTCCTCTAGCATTAGCTTTTCTAGGAGGCGCTTTTGTTCCGCAATTTATATTAGGCGAGAATGTTTTGCGAGTAGCGCAATTCACCCCTTTGTATTGGTATGTACGTTTAAATGATATGCTAAGTGAATCAGGAATAAATAGTAACATTTGGCAGGAGTTTTATTTAACAATCATGATCCTACTTCTTTTTATGGTAATTATTTATGGGATTGTATTTTTCTTACAAAGAAAGTATTTACAATTTATTAATTAAGGCGAGGTTGAATGAAAAAGGAATTAAAGCAAGATATTAAAAAAAACAAGCAGGATATTTTAATAATTGATGTTGAAAAATATGGCAAGAAGAATGTTGTTGCTAATTTTCCGGAATTTATTAAACTACAAAAAAAAGTAAAATTCAGCAACCATCAGGATGTTAATTTTGATTGCTTTGCTAACGCTTGTAATATTTTTGAAAAACAAAAACAATATGAATATATTTATGATGTGATTTGTGATTATCTTGATGAACAATTTCAAAAAAATAATCACTGTCAATTTAGTAGTAATGTATGCATTTCAGGAAGGAATAAAGATTCTCATTATTATTTTTCTGGCTGTTGTCATATTTATCCTCGTAATAATTGGTATTGCAAGATTATTAAAAAAATTTTGAAAAGGCAAGGTATTTTAACATTGAATTTATCAAAATCAACAAAATGTCCGCATTTGTCTGGTAAAGAATGTCAGATAAAAGCAATTTCCTGCAAATTATTTACTTGCCAGTATTTAAAAAAACAAAAAATTGACTACAAAATAGATGATTTTTGGTTATTAAAATATTTTTTTAACAAAAGGCAAAAACAAATTTTACAATACAGTTTTTATCATGATAAAGAAGAAATAATTAAACAATTATTAAAATATATTTAAATGTAGAAAAATTTATTTGTCTATGATATAATGAAGACAAAGTTTTTGGGAAAGTAGGTGAAGAGCATGACTGATAAAAAAATAACTGTTTGGCATGATGATAAAGAACAAGAAGCGGAGATTATTAGTGTCTTTGAAATTCCTGAATTTGGTAAAGAGTATGTTGTTTATACTTTTAATGAAATGCGAAACGACAGCATTAAAGTTTTAGTTTCGACTTTAAGACGTGAAGGCGACAACTATATTTTTGAAAATATCGCCACGGAAGAAGAATGGAAGATATTAAAAGAGAAAATAAAGGAAGTAGCGCAAAAAGGAAAGGAAGTAGAAAATGAGTGAAGCAATAAAAGAACTTGATAAATTAGATGTAATATCAAAAGGATTTGATATTAATAAGAAAATTGAAATTAAAGGTGGTAAAGCAGTTAGTGTTAGCAGACGCATCTTAGAAGCCTTAAAAAATTCAATGTTAGAAGCTAATAAATGGATTGATGATACTTTTTTCTACGGTGATGAAGTAGAGGAAAAAGAACAAGAAGAAATTGCAAAAGAAGAGTCACCAAAAGAAGAAAAAATAACAGTTGAATTATCGGAAGAGAAAGAACCTTCACACACACCAGAGCAAGAATTGTTTATTGTTGAGCGGTATATTAAAACTTTTGAAAAAAAATTAGAAGAGGCTATTCAAAAAAATGATTTGGAAGGTCAAGAAAAATATCGTGGACTTTTAGCAGAAAAACAAGCAGAAGCAAGTCAAATTAAAAAAAGCATGGGAAAGAGTGAAGATAAAATTGAGATTGACAAAAAGGAATTGGATGAATTAAATTATTTGAAAAACGAAAAACAAAAGGTTGAGGAAGAAATTTTGAAACACCAACGAGGTGATGAGCAAGTCTTTTCAATAGCAGCACAATATCCAGGAGCAACAGAAGAAAGCTTGCGTAGTTATTTAAATAATCTTAAAAATAAAATTGAATCATTAGAGGAATTAATTGCATCTAAAGAAACATATGTCGCTCCATCAGAGGAGGCCGCAGCGAAGGAATCATATAAAATTAATAACAAAGGTGAAATTGTATTAGATGATGGGAAAGAGGATTTAGTTTCAGATGTTGAAAATGATTGGAGTAGGAAGGCAGAAGAAAAAGAGGTTGAAGCAAGTGAAGCGCCACATCTCCCCGAGGATGAGCTAGAAGAAAGAAGGGTAGAAGATGATGAGGCAGTGGAAAGAACAGATTCAATCGAATCCAAAGAAGCATCTCAAGAATTGTCATCAGATTATCATGCGTTAATGCAAGAAAGAGCTGAAGTTCAATCAGAACTAGACAAATTAAAAGATGTGTATTTTAGTGATGAAAAAGAACAACTGCGCAATTATCTTTTAGAAATTGATCAACGGTTAGATGATTTAGAAGCAAAAGAACAAGCGCAAGTAGAACCACAACCAAAAACGGAAGATAAAGAGGCAATATATAATCAATATCAAAGCTTAATGAAAGAAAGAGAAGCAATTGAAATAGAACTAGACAAATTAAAAGATGTATATTTTAGCGAAGAAAAAGAAAAATTGCAAAATAAATTGAAAAAAGTCAATGATGAAATTGTTAAAACAACTGTTAAAATGGTTCCGGATATATCGGAGGTTGAAAGTGATTACTATTCGCTTGAAGAAGAAGAAAAAGAAGCAGCAGCGACTGCCGATGAGGACTTAGAAGAAATGTTAGTGCGATTAGAACATTTGGCTGATGTATTAAGCGAAACAATTGAAAGTGTAAGACATAAATTATACGGTCAGGAAGAAGTAAAAGAAAAATAAAAATTTTTAAAGAAAGGAAACTTTCTTTTTTTTTTGCAAAAAAGTATTGCTTTTTTTTTAGAACAACGGTATAATGAATAATTGTGTAGATGCATTGATGTGCAAGGTTGCTGAAACGCCAGGAGGGGTTGTTGTTGGGAGAAAAGGCTAACCAGGTGTTTGCATGGAGCAAGTCTGTACAAGATATAGGCGAAGGGAGGAAAAAAAGTGGCAAATAAAAAAGTGCGAATTAAATTAAAATCGTTTGATCATCAAAAGTTAGATGCGGCCTGTGCCAAAATTATTGCTACTGTAAAAAGGACTGGTGGCGATATAAGTGGCCCGGTGCCTTTACCAACAGAAGTGGAAAAAATAACTGTTTTACGTGCCGTTCACAAATATAAGGATTCACGTGAACAGTTTGAAAAAAGAACCCATAAACGATTGATTGATATCACTAAGCCAAGCAAGGAAACAATTGACGCTCTAGCACATTTAGATATTCCTAGTGGTGTTGATATAAAAATTCAATCTTAAAAACAAAATTAAAATAGGAGGATAACATGAAAAAAGGAATCTTAGGAAAAAAATTAGGAATGACACAAGTTTTCACCAAAAGTGGAAAAATGATTCCTGTTACAGTTGTGAGTGTTGAACCAAATGTTGTTACACAAATAAAAACAATTGAATCAGATGGTTATGAAGCAATCCAACTTGGTTTTGATAGCAAGAGAGAAAAATTAGCTAACAAACCAGAGCAGGGACACGTAAAAAAAGCAAAAACAACACCTAAGCGCTTCTTTCGCGAAATTAGTGGTGTTGATACTAAAGAGTATACTTTAGGACAGGTTATTACTGCTGATATTTTCGCTCCCGGCGAAGTTATAGATGTAACAGGAGTAAGCAAAGGAAAAGGATTTCAAGGTGTAATAAAAAGACATAATTTTTCAATCGGACCGATGACACGAGGATCACATTTTCATCGTCGTGTTGGATCGCTTGGTTCAATGCAACCAAAACGAGTTTTTAAAGGGAAAAAAATGCCAGGACATATGGGTGTTGAGCAAGTAACAATCCAAAATTTAGAAATTGTTATGGTTGATGTTGAAAATAATGTAATGCTAATAAAAGGAAATGTGCCAGGACCTAAAAAATCGATGGTTTTAATTAAACCAGCTACAAAATCAGATGGTAAAAATAATGAATTTGAAGAAATAAATTTTTATAGTGATCATGTTGAAGAAAATCAAGAAGTTGCTACGGAAACAAAAGAAGTAGAACAAGAAGAAAATCAAAAACCAATTAAAGAAGAAATGGAAACAAAAGAAGCAGAACAAGAGGAAAATCAAACATCAAATGAAGAAGAAATAAAAGAAGTAGAGCAAGAAGAAAACCAAACATCAAATGAAGAAGAAACAAAAGAAGTAGCAGCAGCAGAAGAAAACGAAGAAATAAGCGAACAAGAAGAAGAAAAATCATCTTCAACAGAATCAGCTGAACAGGAGGATAAAAATGAGTAAAGCAAAAGCAATTAATCCAGCTGGCGAAAAGCAAAAAGATGTAACATTAAAAAAAGAAATTTGGGGTATTGAACCAAATCATGTTGCGATTCAGAATGCTATTAAATTATTAACGGCTTCTTGGCGACAAGGGAATGCCTCAACTAAAACACGAAGTGAAGTTCGTGGTGGTGGACGTAAGCCTTGGCGTCAAAAGGGAACAGGGCGTGCTAGACAAGGAACTATTCGAGCTCCACAATGGATGGGGGGAGGAATTGTCTTTGGACCAAAACCTCGTAGTTATGCTAAAAAAATGAATGTTAAAGAAAAGCGTTTAGCATTAAAATCAGCTTTAAGTTTAAAAGCAGCTAATAATGAAGTGTCAATTTTAATAGATTTTAAAGTTAACAGTCCCAAAACACAAGAAATGAAAAAAATGTTAAAGACTATGGGCATAGAAGGAAAAATGCTTTTGGTTGTTAATGATTTAACGGATAATTTAATTTTAGCAACGAATAATATTAAAGATATTGATTTAATCGAAGTGCATGATTTAAATGTTTATAGTATTATTAATGCCCCACAAATATATGTTACCGAAGAGGCATTAGGAGTTATTGAGGAGGTGCTTAGTTATGATAAATAATTATCGTGACATTATAAAATCACCAATTATTAGTGAAAAGGCAACCGGCTTACAACAAGTAAACAAATATGTGTTTAGTGTTGATATTAAGGCTAATAAGACTCACATTAAGCAAGCGGTTGAAAATATTTTTAATGTGGAAGTTGAAACTGTAAATACTATAAATGTTAAGCCAAAAAGGAAAAGAGTGCGACGTTATTCTGGTAATTATTTTGGCAAACGAAATAAAGTAAAAAAAGCAATTGTGACATTGAAAAAAGGACAAACAATTGAAGTTTAAAGGAGGACCAAGATGGCAATAAAAATATATAAACCAACAAGTAGTGGAATGAGAAATCGATCAACGCTAGTTGATAAAGAAGTTAAAAAAAATAAATTAATAAAAAAATTATCAAAAAAACTTACCAAAAGTGGTGGTCGAAATGTTTCTGGTCAAATTACGACGCGACATCGTGGTGGTGGTGCAAAACGGAAATATCGTATTATTGATTTTAAAAGAAATAAATTAGATGTTGAAGGAAAAGTAGCAGCAATTGAATATGATCCAAATCGCTCCGCTAATATTGCTTTAATTAATTATGTTGATGGTGAAAAGCGCTATATTATTGCACCAGATAAATTAAAAGTTGGTGATAAAATAATTAGTAGTGAAAAAGCAGATGTCAAAAAAGGTAATGCCATGTTACTTAAAAATATTCCCGAGGGCACAAGAGTCCATAATGTTGAAATGAAGCCAGGTAAAGGTGGCGAATTAGCACGTTCAGCTGGTTCTTCCGCTCAAGTAGTTGGAAAAGAAGATAAATATGTCCAAGTAAAATTAAGAAGTGGCGAAGTTCGTAAAGTGTTAGGAACTTGTCGAGCAACAATTGGTGAAGTGGGCAACAAAGATAAAGAGCTTATTAATTTAGGAAAAGCAGGACGCAAACGACATTTAGGTATTCGTCCAACTGTTCGTGGTTCGGTTATGAATCCCAATGATCACCCTCATGGTGGTGGCGAAGGACGGGCACCGATTGGTCGAAAATCACCGGTTTCACCTTGGGGAAAACCAACTTTAGGTTATAAAACAAGAAAACCAAAAAAAGCTTCGGATAAATTAATAGTTCGTCGTCGGAAAAAGAAGTAAATGAAAGGATGATATAAATGAGTAGAAGTTTAAAAAAAGGCGCTTTTATTGATGCTAGTTTACAAAAAAAAGTTGAAAAAGTTAAAGCCTCTGGAAAAAAAGAAGTTATTAAAACTTGGTCTCGTCGATCAACTATTTATCCAGATTTTATTGGCTTAACTTTTGCTGTGCATAATGGTAAGGAGTTTATCCCAGTATATATTACTGAAGATATGGTTGGGCATAAATTAGGAGAGTTTGCTCCTACTCGCAAACATGTTAAACATGGTGGCGAACGATAAAAATCAGTAAGGAGGATTTAGAATGGAAGCAAAAGCAATTGCAAAAACAGTGCGCATCGCCCCGCGGAAAGCTCGTTTAGTAATAAAATTAATTAGGGGAAAAAGAATTGAAGAAGCACAAGCAATTTTAAAAGGCATTAATCATAAAGCGGTGTTGATAATAGAGAAAACTCTAAATTCGGCAGTCGCTAATGCTATTAATAATAATGAAATGAAAAAAGAAGATTTGTATATAAAAGATGCTTATGTTAATGAAGGACAAACATTAAAAAGAAGACGGATTGGATCACGTGGTAATGTCGATCCGATAATGAAAAGAACAAGTCATATAACGGTGGTAGTAAGTGATGAAAAATAAAGGAGGGATTGTTGATGGGTCAAAAAGTTAGTCCAGTTGGACTTAGAATAGGAATTAATAAAGATTGGAATTCTTCTTGGTATGCCGAGGGAAGTGATTTTGCAAAATATTTGCAAAATGATATTGAAATTCGCAAATTTTTAGAAAATAAATTAAAAAAAGCGGCAATTGCCAATATTTTGATAAATCGCGATCAGCATAAAACAGAAGTAATAATAGTAACAGCAAAACCGGGTATGGTTATTGGTCAAGGTGGCGAAGGAATTGAAAAACTGCGTAAACAATTAGAAAAAATAACGAATGAAACAATTCAAGTTTCTATTAAAGAAGAAAAAAATCCTAATCTAAATGCTACATTAATTGCTGAAGATATTGCTCGGCAAATTGAAAATCGTGTTCATTTTCGAATGGCACAAAAGCGAGCAATGCGTAATGCATTAAAAGCAGGAGCAAAAGGAATAAAAACAGCTGTTTCGGGACGTTTAGCAGGAGCTGATATGGCGCGAACAGAAGGTTATACAGAAGGAATGGTTCCGCTTCATACTTTGCGTGCCGATGTTGATTATGCTCACAAAGAAGCAGATACAACTTATGGAAAAATTGGTGTTAAAGTTTGGATTTATAAAGGTGAAATTCTTCCTGAAAAAAAAGACAAGGGAGGCGAAGAAGATGGCGCTAATTCCAAAGAAAACTAAATATCGAAAGCCTCATCGCTTATCTTATGAAGGAAAGGCAAGAGGAAATCGTGAACTTCATTTTGGACAATATGGATTAATGGCATTAGAGGGCAATTGGATTACCAATCGTCAAATTGAAGCAGCACGAATCGCGATGACTCGTTATATGAAACGAGGCGGAAAAGTATGGATTAATATTTTCCCTCATTTAGCACTTACTAAAAAACCAATTGAAATGCGAATGGGAAAAGGAAAAAGCCAACCAGAGGCATGGGTTGCTGTTGTTAAAGAAGGAAAAATTATGTTTGAAATAGATGGCGTTTCTGAGAAAGTAGCGCGGGAAGCTCTTCGTCTTGCAATGCATAAATTGCCAGTAAGGTGTAAATTTGTGAAAAAAGAAAGTGGTGAGACTAATGAAAAATGAAGAAATTAGAAAACTTTCGCAAGAAGAAATTATTAAAAAAATAAGCGAACATAAAGAAGAATTGTTTAATTTGCGATTTAGTCAAGCTACCGGAAACTTAGAAAAACCTTCTCGAATTAGTCAACTTAGAAAAGAAGTAGCGCGCATGAAAACTATTTTACGTGAGCGAGAATTGGAGAAATAAGGAGGATTTTATGGAAAGTAGAAAAAAAGAGTTAATTGGTAAAGTTGTAAGTGATAAAAATGATAAAACAATAACTGTTATTGTGGAAACATACAAAACAGATACCAAATATCACAAACGTGTTAAATATTCAAAGAAGTTACGTGCTCACGATGAAAAAAATGAAGCAAAAGTGGGCGATAAAGTGCGAATTAAAGAAGTTCGGCCATTATCAAAAGATAAAAGTTATCGTTTAGTAGAAATAATTGAAAGTGCGGTTGTTCTTTAAAAGGAGGAAACAAAATGGTTCAACAAGAAAGTAGAATTAAAGTAGCTGATAATTCCGGGGCAAAAGAATTATTAGTAATAAAAGTTTTAGGCGGGAGTCGCGTAAAAGATGGCAACATTGGTGATATTGTTGTCGGGTCAGTGAAAAAAGCAGCCCCCAATAGTAATGTTAAAAAAGGAAAAGTAGTTAAAGCTGTAATTATTAGAACAAAATTTGGTTTGCGTCGGGAAGATGGTTCTCATATTCGCTTTGATGATAATGCTTGTGTCATATTAAAAGAAGATAATAAGACACCTATGGGGACTCGTGTTTTTGGACCCGTCGCCCGAGAATTGCGGGACAAACAGTTTATGAAAATTGTTTCCCTTGCTAAAGAAGTATTATAGGAGGTAAAATTATGAACTTGAAAAAAGGCGATAAAGTTATTGTTATAGCAGGCAAAGAAAAAGGAAAAGAAGGCAGTGTTATGAAAGTGTTGCGTAGCGAAAACAAAGTTATTATCGAAAATATTAATTTTATGAAAAAGCATCAAAAATCTGATGGCCAAAACCCAGGTAGTATCAAAGAAATAGAAGCACCAATTCATGCATCAAATGTTATGCTAATTGATCCAGATACAAAAAAAGCAACGCGAATTGGCAAAGCAACTAATAAAAAAGGAAAAAAAACACGAATTGCAAAAAAATCTAATAAGGAATTAGATAGTTGAAAGGGGATATTATGAATCACTTAAGAAAAAAATATAATGATGAAATTATCCAAAAGATGAAAAAAGATTTTAATTATAAATCAAATATGGAAGTGCCAAAATTAGATAAAATTGTCATCAATATTGGTGTTGGTGATGCTGCTCATAATAGTAAATTTTTAGACGGAGCAATGGCTGATCTAGAAACGATTACAAATCAAAAACCAGTCACAACTAAGGCTAAAAAAGCAATTGCTGGTTTTAAAATAAGAGCAGGACAGGCAATTGGTTGTAAGGTAACGCTCCGCGGTGAAAAAATGTATAATTTTTTAGACAAATTGATTTCTATTACATTACCGAGAGTTCGTGATTTTCGCGGCATTTCATCTAAAGCATTTGATGGGAAAGGCAATTATACTTTAGGAATAAAGGAACAATTAATTTTCTCAGAAATTGAATATGATGATGTTGTTAAAGCGCGCGGTATGGATATTATTTTTGTAACAACGGCAAAAACAGATGAGGAAGCTAAAGCATTATTAACAGGATTTGGCTTGCCGTTTCGGCAATAACTTTTAAAGGAGGAAAAAAATGGCAAAAAAAAGTAAAAAAGTAATGAAAAAACCAAAATTTAAAGTTCGCGAATATACGCGCTGCAATCGTTGCGGCCGGCCCCATTCTGTCTTAAAAAAATATGGAATATGTCGAATTTGCTTTCGCGAATTGGCATATAAAGGTCAGATACCAGGCGTAAAAAAATCAAGCTGGTAGATGAAGGGAGGAAATAAAATGATAAATGATCCAATAGCAGATATGTTAACGAGAATTCGTAATGCAAATCATGCCCGACATCAGGAAGTAGAAGTTCCAATGTCAAAAATGAAGGAAAAAATAGCGAAAATTTTAAAAGAAGAAGGTTTTATAGTTGATTATAGTATTAAGGAGCAAAACCCTAATAATATAATTGTTATAAAATTAAAATATGCTAAAAATAAAAAGCAAGCCGTAACAGGATTGAAAAGAATTTCCAAGCCAGGATTGCGAGTTTATGTAAACGCTAATGAAATTCCAAAAGTTTTAAATGGTTTAGGAATTGCAATTATTTCAACTTCGCAAGGAGTTATGACTGATAAACAGGCACGAGAAAAAAATATAGGTGGCGAAGTCCTAGCCTATATTTGGTAGAAAGCAAGGAGGATTACAATGAGTCGAATAGGAAAAAGAATTTTAACAATCCCCAATGGTGTTAGTGTCAATGTCGAAGGTAACAAAGTTTTTGTTAAAGGCCCGAAAGGGGAATTAGAGACAACCATTAACGAAAATATTAAAGTTTTAATTGATAATAATACTTTAAAAACAGAGTGTAGTGATGAAAAATATAATAACTTTTTTGGTACGGCTAATGCTAATATTAATAACTTATTAATTGGTGTTAGTGAAGGATTCACAAAAGTATTGGAAATGGTTGGAGTAGGATATCGTTTTACTTTAAAGGGACAAACTTTAGTAATTGCTGCTGGTTTTTCGAAGCCAAAAGAAATTACTATTCCCAAAGGAATTACAGTTGAAAACCCTAGTAATACGCAAATAATCATAAAAGGAATCGATAAATATCTAGTAGGAGAATTTGCCGCCAAGGTGCGAGCAACTAAAAAACCCGAGCCCTATAAAGGAAAAGGGATTCGTTATGCTGATGAATATGTTATTCGTAAAGTTGGAAAAAAAGCAACTAAATAAAAGGAGAGGAAGCAAATGATAAAAAAAGAAGAACGTAACAAACAAAGAAAAAAACGTCACATACGTTTTAAAGAAAAAGTTCAGGGAAGTGCAAATATTCCTCGTTTAAGTGTTTTTCGCTCAAACAGTAATATTTTTGCACAAATAATCGATGATGAAAAAGCTGTTACTTTAGTAAGTGCTTCTTCGATTGATAAAGAATTAAAGTTAACTAATGGTAGTAATATAGAAGCAGCGCAAAAAGTTGGCGAATTATTAGCAAAAAGAGCAAAAAAAGCGAAAATAAAAAAAGTAAAATTTGATCGTGGTGGCTATTTGTATCATGGTCGAGTTAAAGCATTAGCTGAAGCAACACGGAAAAATGGATTGGAATTTTAAGGAGGGTGAATATGCAAGAAAAAAAGAAATTTAAAGAACCTCGAAAAAAAACATATGACGAAGAAATAATTGATATTAGAAGGGTTACAAAAGTAACAAAAGGTGGTCGAAATTTTCGTTTTTCGGCGGTTGTTGCTGCTGGTGACCGAAAAGGAAAAGTTGGGTTAGGAACAGGGAAAGCTAATGAAGTACCCGAAGCAATTTCTAAGGCGACAAATAATGCCGTTAAAAATATGGTTAGAATAAGTTTAGTAGAAAATCGTACTATTCCTCATGAAATTACGGCAAGGCAAACTGGTAGTAAAGTTTTATTGAAACCAGCTTTAAAAGGTACTGGTGTTAAAGCAGGTGGTGCCGTTCGCTCGGTTGTAGAATTAGCAGGTATAAAAGATATTTTGACAAAGTCTTTAGGTTCAAGCAGTAAAATAAATGTTGCGCAGGCAACTTTTAAAGCATTAAAACAACAACGAACAATAGAAGAAGTTGCTGAAATCCGTGGCAAAAGGGTGGAGGATTTAGTATGAAATTACATGAATTAGAAGCAAATAAGCAAGCAACCAAAAACCGCAAACGAGTTGGCAGAGGACCAGGAAGCGGTTCTGGAAAAACAAGTGGCCGTGGTGAAAAAGGTCAAAAGGCTCGTAGTGGCGGTGGTGTTAAGCCATGGTTTGAAGGTGGTCAAACACCTCTATTTCGTCGCATTCCGAAACGAGGATTTTCTAACGCCCCATTTCGTAAAAGATATGCCGTAGTTAATGTTAGTGCTTTTGATAATTTTGCCGATGATACAGTTATTACATTAGAATTATTAAAAGAAATGGGATTAATAAAAAAAGAATTAAAAGGATTGAAAGTATTAGGTCATGGTGATCTTAATAAAAAGGTTACTATTAAGGCTCATAAAGTTTCGCAAAAAGCCCGCGAAAAGATTGAAAAAAAAGGTGGAAAAGTAGAGGTGATTTAATGTTCGCCAAATTAAAACAATTAGCAAGTCCCAAAAGTGCTGAACTGAGAAAAAGAATTTATTTTACAATTGCTATTCTTTTTATCTTTAAAGTGGGTACAACCATTATTGTTCCGGGGGTTGACCGTGCTAATTTACAAACTTCAACATTAGGATTTTTAGAATTAGTTAATATTATGGGTGGTGGCGCCATGGAGCAATTTTCTATATTTGCACTCGGTGTTATGCCTTACATTACAGCTTCTATTATTATGCAACTAGCACAAATGGATATTATTCCTGCGGTAGCAGAAATGGCGAAAGAAGGACATACGGGAAGACAAAAAATCAATAAAATTTCTCGCATATTGGGAATTGGTATTGCTTTTATTCAAGGTTATTTAATGTCCTTTGCCTTTGTTCAACATGGTACCGCCCTTGACTATATGCAATTTGCACTCGTCTTAACAGCCGGTACAGCATTGTTATTGTGGATGGGTGATCGTATCACCGCTAAAGGTGTTGGTAATGGTATTTCTTTGATTATTATGGCGGGGATTATTGCTAGTATGCCAACAATGTTTATGCAAGCTTGGGGAATTTTATCAGACGCCAGCACAGGATTATTATTGTTTATCACTTTTTTACTAATCTATTTAGGAATAATTATTGGTATTGTTTTTGTCGAAACGGCAAGACGAAAAATTCCAATTCAATATGCTAATAAGTCAACTAATTTTTCTGGCAAAAACTATATTCCTTTTAAATTAAATTCAGCGGGCGTTATTCCGGTTATTTTCGCTTCAACATTATTATCAGCTCCTGCTTTTGTTAGTGAATTTTCGGATAATGTCAGAATTACTAATTTTGTTGAAAATTATTTAATGATGGATAGTGGACCAGGTTTTGTATTGTATATTGGGTTAATTATTGCTTTTTGTTATTTTTATACACATTTGCAAATCAAACCAAAAGAAATGTCAGAAAATTTACAAAAAAATGGTGGCTTTATTCCTGGTATTCGTCCGGGAAAAGATACCATAGAATATGTTAAAACAGTGCTTAATCGTTTAACATTTGTCGGGGCGAT
>SL_3KL_010_SEDDRAFT_10001926_pt1 | contig 18977 bp, 14 predicted proteins | sample SodLakKL_010_SED_2_FD_10381 | JGI IMG/M metagenome (IMG submission 10381) | reverse complement strand
GCAATTGATTCATTATTCGGCCTCTACGAGGCCGTAACACTTAAGACATTGGCGCTTAGCTATCAATGTATGACCCCGATGGGGCCATACAAGATATGCGCCCAACCTGAATCATTTATGTGTGCTGCAGTGCACAAAACAGGAAAAGTAAATGATAATTGTCAATGGTTGATTATTAATTGTTAATTAAACGACAAGAAACAGTCAATTAAACATCAACAATTAACAATCAATAATTAACAATCAATAATTAACAATCAATAATTAACAATTAAGCAATGTCTTTCCTTTTGTCAAAAAACACATCCATAGCCACCAGTATGGCCATCATCCCCCAGAAGGGAACAGACGCTTTGTCGGTATCAAGGAAGTTATTAAGCAGTCCATGGGCAAAGTAGGTGATAAATCCGAGTGTGATACCAAGGGCCATTAAGCGCATTTCCCGCGTGGGTGCTTTTTTGTATAGCTTCACACCTGTGGCCAGAACGGCCAGTGAAAGTGCAATAACCAAAAGCATTCCGGGTAATCCGCTTTCAGAAAGCGGACCGATGTATTCGCTATGTGCATTGCCCAGGTCGCCAAAGTGGGTAGTGATGATGGTATAATCTTCGGATCGTTGAAAAGGAGCGTAAACAAACTGATAAGTTCCGGGGCCCCATCCAAACACCGGACGCTCTTCAAACATCCGGTAGGCGGAACGCCACCGGTTGATCCGTTCCAGGTTGGAGGCATCGGAGGTGATATTTGAAATGGACCGGACATGTTCGGCAAATTCACCGGAAGACTCCTGTTGGTTGCGCTCAAGATGCATGATGATCTCCGTCTGAAAAAGATAAAGACTTGCAAGAATCAGGATGATACCAGCCAGGATAAAACGAAACTGCACTCTGAATACAAGGATGATGAAACCGGCAAAAGCGACCATCAGGCTAACCCATGAAGCACGGCTATAACTAAACAGAATGCCCGCACAGAGTATTACAAAGATAATCAACGCCACCCGTTTCCTTAAGGCACTGTCTGCACGGTTAAATGTCATCACAATGAAGAACGGAGCCACCAGGGCCAATACTGCCGAATAGTGGGTATGATCATTAAAAAACGGCCTGACAACCCAGTAGCCTACATCGCGTTCAAAGCCCAGCTGGTAGTGTCTGACGGTTGCTATAAGTACCACCACAACCAGCGAGGTGGCAAAAAGCCACATGAAACGTTTCATCTGCTGCGGATGATCAAACAAATAGATCGCAACAAAATAGAAAGTTACAACAAACCACAGCCTGGAAATAAAAAACTTAAATGACACCAGGGGCATTTCACTGGTAATGGTGGTAACCAGTAACCACAGAAGATTCAGCAACAAGATGATGGTTACCGGGTGTTTTAGAACCCTCCTTTCGTAATGTTGTTCGTAAACCAGTCGGAACAAAAACAGGAACATCACGGCAACGACAACCGGCTCTGTCGGAATATCTATAGTAAAGCCCAAACCTTCGTGCACAAATTTGAAGGAGAAAGGGGTTAAAAATACCAGCAAATAAATCAGCTTGTCCAGTGAGAAAAAAAACAGCAGCATGATAACCATAGCAAACGGCAGGGCCGCGAGCCAATACACATCGATCAGGATCAATGCGATATTCAGGGCAGTAAACAAACTTGTGCCCAAATAAAGCCAGCTGAGTCTTTTTTCTTTAAACACCTTGACAGTTATGCGGATGGTTTGTGAACTTTTCTTTTTGTTTTGATGATGCCTTTGGTAAGGAGGTTTTCATAAACCATGAGGATCATGACACCCATGAAACCGGCAGCGAATGTGGAGACAAACAGGATCAGCCAGCGAACCGGATACACTTTCTTTTCTGCTTCAAAGGCATAGTCAAGCACAAACTTGAAAGGCACGAAGCTTTCCAGGTCCGCTTTTGCTTCCTGGTACCTTCGCTGAATCTGTATCACCTGTCCGCTTATACCCCATAGGTATGTTGAGGTGTAAAGATAGGCTCCGCCGTAACTGGCAACATTTCCAAGACTGCGTTCGAGCGCTTCTATCCCTTCGATATTTCCCGAGGAGATGTCTTTCGCCATCTGCCGGGCAAACATCATAGTTTGCCCTTCTAAGTCAAAAACCCCCTTTTGCATAATTGTCTGCAGGCTGTCTTCAATCACCCTGACCTGTCTTTCCATTTCCGCCAGCTGGTCTTTCGCCACATTGTATGCAAGTTGTGCGCGCCCAAGCCGGATCTCGTTCTGCACGGTATCGGCCAGGGCTGCCAGCTCATTGGCGATGTTGGCAGCCATCACAGGATCGGCGTCCCTGACGCTCACTTCCACAGCGCCATATTGCGTGCGCCTGATGTTGACATTCCCACGATACTCCTGAATGAGGCGTGTGCGACGAAATTGCGCATCCTCAGGAATTCCATAATGTGCCATCAGGTCAAAACGTTCAACAACCCGGTCGCGGATGTTGGCAGACTCCAGTACCTGTAAAAGTCGTTCAGCATCTTCAATTTCACCGTATTCAAGAAACTGCTTACCGGTGGGCGTTCCACTGGCAAGAACCGCTCGTGAAAGTGACGCGGTTGTTGTCGGAAACATCGTTACCGTAGATTCAAATTTCGGTGTAATAAAACGTGGAGAGGAGAAGATTGCTGCAGCCAGCGCAGCAAGGAAACAAACTACAAACAAGTGTTTCCACCAACGTACTATAAAAACAAACACATTGGTTGAATCAAAGATATCGGTTTTTTGCTCTTTCATGATTATTATATTGTTATAGATGATTCAGAATAAAAAAGAGTGTTTTGCAACATTTTTCTTGCAACCACAAGCATCGCTGCATATTTTTTCTATTAAAAATGGCTGCAAAGTTAAGCATATTTGAATAATTGGTAAATATGTCTTAAGCTAATCAGGCGTGTTCCAAGGGCCATTCCCAAACACAACACCCCCATAATAATCAGGTTATAGATCCAGAACAATGGGGACAGGGTTAGTAACAAGTTAATGATGATGGTTGCAATGGTGAACAACAACAATCTTTCCAGCAGAAAGTAGTTGGTTTTAATCCGGAAAAGATGTTTTACCACGATGATCTGAAAAACGGCGACCAGCATCTGTGTCATCAGGCTTGCAAATGCAGACCCAGTGGCTTGAAATCTCGGGATCAGTATAAAATTCAGCGCTATATTCAGCAACATACCACTGAGTGCAATTGAGTTAAGGTGCCAGAGGCTTCCGTTGGCTGTTAGCAGGGTACCAAAAATGTAGGTTGTGGATATCGCCAGGAAGCAGGTCATCAGAATGCCAAACACCATGGAAGATTCATGAATGCGCATTTCAAAATCCCACATGGTTTCGCCGGGATGCATCGGATAGAGCAATTCCATGATCTGCTCAGAATAAAAGAAGGCACCGTTGGCAATGATGATTGCGGGAGTAATGATCAGCGTAAAGGCAAGTTTCATCAGATGTTCGATATTGTCTTTTTGCTTGATCATCCTTGCAAAAATGGGGAGAAGCAACACGGCAAAAAGATAAGCGATCATGTTGGTGGCATCGAGAAGGCGGTATGCTGAAGCATAGATACCTGAAAATCTAGCTCCGTCAGGCAGCAGGCGTTCAAGCATTACGCTGTCGATGCGGTTATAGAAAGTCATCAGCAAAACAAGGATTGCAAAAGGGAAACTTTTCCTGATGATTGCAAGCAGAAATGGATAGTTCCAGTGAAAGCGCAGCAGTTTTCTTTGTGTACGCTGCAAAACCAGTGTAAAGGTGATCAGGGCCGTCAGTACATAGCCTGCTGTTTGCGCATAAATGTAGTACTCAATCTTAAATTCACGCACCACATTCCCCCAGAGCAAAACGGCACAAATAATGATCATCAATGAACGGTCAAGGACAGAGATGATGCTATCCGTCCGAAACAAGTGCAGTCCGCCAAGATTGGACCTCAGGTAAAGAATCAGGCTGAGCAGGAACTGGTTGATGGCCAAAAAGTAAAGCAATCTTATCTGCTCAGCGCTATATTGAATGAAAAGGGCACTGGTAAATGTGAAGATCAGATATACAACAAACAACAAAAGCTTAAGGACCAATAAGTTTGAAAGATACTTTGTCAGTAGGTGGTTGTTTTGGGCAATGTTTTTATTGTTAAAATTGGTGATGCCAAAGTCGAGCAGGATGTTAAAAAGGAAAGAGAAATTGAGCACGGCAAAGTAGAAGCCATACTCTTCGGCGCCAACCGTATTCTGCACGGAACGATCAATGCCAAGGATCCAGAATGGCTTGATCAACAGGTTAAGCACCAGCAATAGGGTAAGATTCTTAACAAATTTTCCCTGCATGCGGTTCAGGCGTTGTTGGTTAGACAATTGGCGTATGCTTCAGACAGCGGTAAAGGCTTAAGATGGTCTTCTGCTAATGTAAAGATAACGTCAAACCATCGGAATATATTAGGTCAATTTGTATTATTTTTGCATAATTTTTGTGTTATATACCTAAACGCCTTATTTTTCGTTATGAAAGCAACTAAGGCAGGCCGTTCTGTCGCGTTCCGTTTACACGGTATGAGGAAAGTCCGGGCAACGCAGAGCAACATACTTCCTAACAGGAAGCCGGCCGTTTTCGGCCGAGAGATAGTGCCGCAGAAAACAACCGCCTAAGTCCGGTGAAAGCCGGACCGGTAAGGGTGAAAACGTGGGGTAAGAGCCCACGCCTTGACCGGGTGATCGGTCAAGGGGGTAAACCTTATGTGTTGAAAGGCCAAATATACCGGGGCCAGAGGGTTGCTCGCCCGATCCCGGAGGGTAGGCCGTTAGAGGCGTCGCGTGAGTGACGTCCCAGACAAATGACAGAAGGCATCCAAGTGGATGCAACAGAACCCGGCTTACAGGCCTGTCTTTTTCTTTTTAATTTTTAGTCTGTTATGACAAGAAAAGTTATTTTTTTATGGATGATGCTGTTGACCCTTTCACTGTGTGGGGTTGCACAACAAACAGCCATCCACCAAGACCCTGAAGCTTCTTATCGAAAAGCACTGGAGCTATTTAACAAAGAGAAATATGGGGCTGCCCGCCAGCTTTTTCTTGAAATAAAAGGGCAAACAGAAAACAAAACCGGCGAGATCCATGCCGGGGCATCGCTTTATGCTGCTATCTGTGCTGCAGAGCTGTTTAACCCGGATGCCGAAGACCTGATCCTCAAATTTATGGAATCACACCCGACTCATGTCGGACAGCGATTGGCGCGATTTCACCTGGCAAACATCAACTACAGGCAACGTAATTACCGGGAAGCAAAAAAATGGTTCTCCACGCTTGAGGCCCGCGACATTGAACCCGGCAGGCGTGACGAATTCCTGTTCAAAAAGGGATATAGCCACTTCATGGAGGGAGATGAGGTGGAAGCCCAAACGATGTTTGCCAGAATCACAGACCGGGAGTCTTCCTTCTACAGTCCTGCATCCTATTATTATGGTCATATTGCCTACACAAAAGGCAATCACACAGATGCCCTTCAACGATTCAAAGCACTTACCGAAGATGCAGCCTTTGGTCCGGTTGTCCCCTATTATATCGTACACATTTACTTCCTGGAACAACGCTTTGATGAATTATTGGAAGTGGCTCCAGGCCTGCTGGAACAAGCCACACCCCGCCGCGTGCCGGAAATATCAAGGATCATTGGAGAGGCTCATGCTGAACGGGCTGAATATGAACTGGCAATCCCCTATCTTAAAACCTACATGGATGATGCAGGAACAGCTGCCAGCCAGGAAGATCACTATCAAATCGGATTTGCCTATTTTATTACAGGCGCTTTTGCGGAAGCAATCCCCCACCTTGAACGGGTCACAACAGAGGGAGGAGCATTGGCGCAAAACGCTTATTTCCACCTGGGATACAGCTACGTACAAACCAACCAGAAACGGTTTGCCAGAAACGCCTTTCGGGAAGCATACCAAATGGACTACATGGAGGAGATTGCCCAGGAATCGCTGTTTAAATATGCCCTTCTCTCCTTCGAACTTTCCTATGATCCATATAATGAGGCGATCCTGTCATTTACCAAGTATATCAATAAATATCCCGACTCCCCGCGACGTGAAGAAGCCTACACCTATCTTGTAGACCTTTACCTGACCACCCGTAACTACAAAGACGCACTTGAGTCACTTGAGAATACGACACTTGACACTCCCCGGCTGCGTGAAGCCTATCAAAGGGTGACCTATTTCAGGGGAATAGAGCTTTTCAATAACGGTGATTTCCAAAATGCCATCAACCATTTCAGGAAAACCCAGGTGCATCAGGAAAACAGGTTGCTCCTGGCGTCGAGTTTTTACTGGACAGGAGAAGCATATTTCAGGCTCGAACAGTACGACAATTCCAGGAGTGCCCATCAGAAATTTCTTGCATCGCCGGCTGCCAGGTCGCTGAATTATTTCAACCGGGCCAACTACTCTATCGGCTATACTCACTTTAAACAAAAGTCATACGCCGCTGCCATACCTGCCTTCAGGACATTCATCAGGGCAGGTGATGAAGACCGGAGATTGATTAACGACGCAGTGCTGCGTGTTGCAGACTCCTATTTCATCAATAAAGATTATCGTAATGCAATGGCTTTTTACGACAGGGCCATTGAAATGAACGTTCTGGACACCGATTATGCTGTCTTTCAGAAAGGGCTTGTGTTTGGTATCCTTGGCAACTTCGAAGAAAAGATTGCCACCATGAATTTGGTCATCAATGACTTCCCCCAGTCCACATTTGTTGACGACAGCAAGTATGAAATCGCCAATAGCTACCTCATCCTGAATAACAGCCAAAAAGCAGGTGAATACTTCGGTTATGTAATGAATCAGCATCCAAACAGTACTTATGTGCAAAGTGCCATGCTCAAAACAGGCCTTATACATTACAACAACAACGAAGATGAACTGGCTTTGAACATGTTCAGGGAGGTGATCCGGAAATTTCCTGCAACATCACAGGCACAGGAGGCCCTGGCAGCGATGCAGGTGATCTATGTTGATCTTGACCGGGTCGAAGAGTTTGTTCAGCTGACACAAGATTTAGGCATTGCAGACATTACAACGGCGCAGCAGGATTCACTAACTTATCAGGCTGCAGAAAACCGCTATCTGCAAGGAGACTGCAACAGTGCAATCCAGAGCTTCTCTAGTTACCTGGAACGATTTCCCGAAGGCTTCTTCGCTGTAAACGCGCAGTTCTATCGCTCCGAATGCTATTTCCGCGGTGATCAGCTGCAACGGGCGTATGAGGGATACCGGTTTGTTGTGGAAAGCCCCAGGACAAAATTTCTTGAAAATGCCCTGCTGCGCGCCTCCGGGATAAAGTTTCAAATGGGACATTTTGAGCAAGCACTCGGCTACTACAGTCAATTGGCAGAACATGCATCCATCCGCGCCAATATGTTAACTGCACGTACCGGTATCATGCGCTCCAACTACAACCTGGAACGACATGCCGAAGCCCTGGATGCAGCCCAGGCTGTTCTGAACATTGATAAAATAACGACCGAAGCAGAACAGGAAGCACACCTCATCAGGGGGCTGTCTGCAAAGCAGCTGAATCAGCATGAAATTGCCATCGAGTCACTGACAAAGACAAAAAACCTGACTGAAAACCTGAGGGCCGCTGAGGCAATGTACAATCTCGCCCTGATCACCTTTAAGCAAGGGGATTATGAAGAAGCCGAACAGCAGATATTTGAGTATGTCAGCAAGCTTACGGCATACGATTACTGGCTGGCAAGAACCTTCCTGCTGCTGGCAGACGTCTACCTTGAAAAAGACAACGCCTTTCAGGCAAAACATACACTGCAGAGCATCATCGATAATTATGACGGTGCTGAAATCAGAAGGGAAGCACAGAACAAACTGGACTTCATCATTGAAATGGAACAAAGCATGCAACAAATCAGGGAAACCGACACCCTGGAAATTGAATTTGGACAATAAAAAAGACAAAAACTCTCATTATGAGAAAGATAGCATATTATATCGCCATTACAGCAATTTTTGCACATCTGGCTGTTACCGATCTGTTGGCTCAAAGGCCGTTGGAAATTGACGAAATACAAGTTGTGGCGCCTTACGAACCCAGCATTTCGGACGCATTCAAGATCAACATAAATCCTGTTATTGCAGACACCCTTACGGTAGACATGGATTTTAATTATGCCATACAGCCTCGAAAGCTGGTTACCCGGTTTGTTCCTGAACAACTTACACCGGCCAGGATGCGTGGCGAACCGCTTCCCAGACTCTACAAAGGCTTGGTAAAAGCTGGTTATGGATCTTATCAAACGCCCTATTTTGAAGGGTTTTACAACACGCTCCGGTCGAACGAGTACGCACTTGGCGTCCACCTCAAACATCGCTCTTCAGGAAAGGATATCCAGGATTATGAACACAGCACTTTTAGTAAGAACAAAGCCCACCTTTACGGAACCAGATTCTTCAGGAACACCTCCCTGGACGGACAGGTGCTTTTTAACCGTGATGTGGTCAGGTATTACGGAATGCCTGAAAAGTTTGCCGGTCAGCCTGAGCTTATTCCCGACATAAACACCTTGGGAGATAAACAAAGGTTTGACTTTCTGTCTTCCAGTGTTTCTTTTGGCACACACCACAGCGATTCATCAAAGACAAGAATGCAATTCGGACTCAATCATTACTGGCTGGCAGACCGCTATGATGCTACCGAGCATCTTTTTGGAGCACAGGCCATGATTGGCAGAGAAGCCTCACGCGATCCCTTTGGATTGGCTTCAAAACTTTATCTTCAGCTTGATCTGTCGGCAAACTATTTTTACAACGAAAGAACATTTGCTTTCACACATAAGGATCATGCCGGCATATACAAAGTGGAACCCACCGTTTATGCTGAATATAATCACCTGAACCTGGAGCTGGGGGCCAACGTCTCTGTAGAAGACAACAACGGCTCATACTACATGCGCGCATGGCCGCTTGCACGGATTGAGGCATCCATAATTCCGCAGCGGCTGATCTTTTACATGGGGCTACAGGGCGGACTGGAAAGGCAAAGCCTGCGACAACTTACCCAAACCAACCCATTCATGAACCCCAACGGTTCGGAGCTCGCTTTCTCAAACCACCGATCAGAGATTGGTGGTGGCCTGAAAGGGTCAGTGAGGGATGTTGTGTCCTTCGATTTTTCCGTATCCAACAGCAAGATTGATAATTATCCCTTTTTCATTACCGGATTGTGGCCTTCCATGCCACCACTTGCATTCGATTCACGTTTCCTGGTCTCCTATGATGACATTTCTCGGCTAAACGTACGCGGATCGATCCAAAGCCGACTTGGCGAACGCTTGTCGGTGGGGGTTACCGGAAACTACTTCGACTATAACCTAACTGAATTGTTGCACGCGTTGCATAAGCCATCCTATACACTTGAATTCAACGCCAGGTACAACATTCAAGACAAGATCATTCTCAATGCCAACCTCATTGGCAGGGGCGAAACCTGGGGGCAAAACATAGTTTCAGTTGATCAAGAACCAGATTATTATAAACTTTATGACTTTGTACTGGATTCAAACGTGGGGATTGAGTATCGCTACACAAAGATCCTGTCGGTCTTTCTGAACTTCTACAACATCCAAAACCAATCCTACGAAATGTGGTCGTTTTATCCCACGCAAGGATTTGGAGTTCTTGGTGGTATCAGCTATGCATTTTAACCCATTTTGACCGGTTTTTTTAACCCGTTTCCCGTTATGATCCGCTCTTATTAACATTGAGGCGCAATATTCTGTTTTTTAACATCTTACAAAGTGCATTTTTGTTAAAAAAAAGCCCTTTTTTTCTATATTAACACGGGAAAAAAGGTTACCTTTGCATGTTATTAAAAAGAGATAGAATATGAAGGCACCCAATAAGCCTATCGAGGTTGAGAAAATTAATTATGACGCGGCCAGCATACAGGTGCTGGAAGGACTTGAAGCAGTAAGGAAACGTCCGGCCATGTACATTGGCGACGTTAGCAGCAAAGGTCTTCATCACCTGGTATATGAGGTACTTGACAACTCCATCGATGAAGCGATGGGAGGCTATTGCGATCAGATAGATGTAGTGATCAACGAAGATGGATCCGTTACCGTCATTGACAACGGACGGGGTATCCCCGTCGACATTCACGAAAAGGAGGGACGAAGCGCCCTTGAGGTTGTAATGACCGTACTCCACGCCGGCGGTAAATTTGACAAGGACACCTACAAAGTGTCGGGAGGTTTGCACGGTGTTGGTGTTTCCTGTGTTAACGCACTTTCACAGCATATGCTTGTTGAAGTGCATCGCGACAATAAGATCTATGTTCAGGAATACAGGCAAGGCAAACCGCAATTCGCAGTAAAACAAGCAGGAGAAACCGACATCCGCGGCACCAAAGTAACATTCTTTCCCGATGCCTCCATTTTTCAAACCATTACCTTCAACTACGAGATCCTGACAAACCGTCTGCGTGAACTGTCATACCTCAACAAGGGTGTACAACTCACCCTTACCGACATGCGTCAACGTGACGAAAATGGTCAGCCGGTTAAGGATGTTTACCTCTCAGAGGCCGGGCTGCCTGAGTTTGTTGAATACCTCGACGACACGCGGGAAAAACTGATAGAGAAGACCATCTGCATGTACACAGAAAAAACGGGAATTCCCGTTGAGGTGGCCATGCAATACAATGCCTCCTTCACCGAGAACGTGCAGGCATACGTAAACAACATCAACACCATTGAAGGGGGAACCCACCTGGCAGGTTTCCGCAGGGCACTCACAAGAACCCTGAAATCATATGCCGAGAAATCGGGGATGCTCGCAAAGCTGAAGTTCGACATCAACGGCGACGACTTTCGCGAAGGTCTCACCGCTGTTATCTCTGTAAAGGTGGCAGAACCACAATTTGAGGGTCAGACCAAGACAAAACTGGGCAACTCCGAAGTGAGTGGTGCAGTGGATCAGGCAGTTAGCGAAATGCTTACCCACTATCTGGAAGAAAACCCAAAAGATGCCAAAACCATCGTCAATAAGGTAATTCTTGCCGCTACTGCAAGACATGCAGCACGAAAAGCCCGGGAGCTTGTACAACGAAAAAACGTACTCAGCAGCACCGGCCTTCCCGGCAAACTGTCTGACTGTTCCGAAAAAGATCCGGCAAAATGTGAAATATTCCTCGTGGAGGGTGACTCGGCAGGCGGAACGGCCAAGCAAGGCCGCGACAGAAGGTTCCAGGCCATCCTGCCATTGCGCGGAAAGATCCTCAATGTAGAAAAAGCAATGCCACACAAGATCTTTGACAATGAGGAGATCAAGACGATATTCACGGCACTCGGCCTATCCATCGGTACCGAAGATGACAGCAAAGCCCTGAACATTGAAAGACTCAGATATCACAAGGTAATCATCATGACGGATGCCGATGTGGACGGTAGCCATATCGCCACACTGATCCTGACGTTCTTTTTCAGATATATGAGGGAAATGATCGAGCTGGGCTATATTTACATTGCAACACCACCCTTTTATCTTGTTAAGAAGGGGAAGGATGAAAGATATGCCTGGAGCGATGAGGAACGCAAAGAGATCATTGCCGAGTTTTCAAAGAACGGAAAAGAAAGCGGCGTGCACTTCCAGCGTTACAAAGGTCTCGGTGAGATGAATGCCGAACAACTTTGGGATACGACAATGAATCCAGAATACAGGAAGTTAAGGCAAGTGGATATTGAAAATGCCGCTGAAGCCAACCGCACCTTCTCCATGCTGATGGGCGATGAAGTGCCGCCAAGAAGGGCGTTCATTGAGAAGAATGCCAAATACGCGAATATCGACGCCTGATTTGGCACCGGTTGATAATAATGGCCACATGACCGATCGTCGTGTGGCCTTCACATATTGTCACAATTGGATTATTCGGCAATGTCCGAAAGCCATGAAAGAACCTGCTCAGATCTCGGACTTTCACGTGGCGACAGCACATCATGGATCTGCCCGTCTTCATCAATCAGAAACTTTTGAAAATTCCAGCTGATACGTACATCCTGCTTGCCGTTAAGTTCCTTTGTCGTCAGCCACTCGTAAACGGGAGCAACGTCACGCCCCTTTACCGATACCTTGGACATCATCGGGAAGGTCACACCATAATTCTCCTGGCAAAAAGTGATGATCTCCTCATTGGTTCCGGGTTCCTGATTCATGAAATTGTTGGCCGGGAAACCGATAATGGTGAAATTTTCGCCACCAAATTCACGATATAACGCTTCCAGCTCTTCATATTGCGGTGTCAGTCCACATTTGGAAGCAGTATTCACCACCATCACCTTCTTTCCTTTTAATTGCGACAGGTCAAAAGGATCCCCGAAAATGTCTTCAACAATAAAATCGTGCAATGACTGCGGCTTTTCAGCATCTTTTGCATGAATATCCATGGTGTAAAAAGAGAAAGCCGATACAATCAGCGAATAAAACAAAATATTTCCAATCGTTTTCATAAAGATCATTTTTATTGATTTCTAACTAACCTGATTATCAAAACCAGGAAAAGCATCTTCGAACATGCTTTCAAATAAAAACAACCAGATGTTTGAATTTGTTTTGGAGAAGATGTTATTAAAAATTAATTGTCATCCACAAATTCACACAAATTTCGACACAAATTTTCTCAAATTTTATAAAACAAGCACGGATCATACTGATGAGCATGATTTACGCGGATTAACCAATCACCAAATCAACGATTCACCAAATCAACATCTTTGTACATGATTTTCCTTTTCAAAACAGGGTATGCAAAAACCGAGAGGATGATGATGAGCGTTCCGGCATAAAAGCCTGCCGACATTTGTTCTGCTTCGGGAAAAAAGAAATGCGCCATAATGATTCCGTAAACGGGTTCCAGGTTAATCGACAAAACAACCGTGTAAGCTGAAAGCACCTTCATTACATGCACAATGGCAGCAAAGGCATAGGCAGTACAAATTAGTCCAAGCACCAGCAGGTAAAAGATATCCGGCTGAGAAAGGGAGAAGAAAGCAGGATTAAAGTCACCTGAAAATAATAGAAACACACTGATAAAAAGGAACCCGCCGATCATCTCATAAAAGCTAATCACGGTGGGATGGTGGCGATTGCTGATATTCCGGTTTAAGACAACAAAAAGACCATTAAGCAATGCCGACAACAGTGCATACAGTATCCCTTCAAGGTATTGAAATTCGTATTGAAAGATCAGATAAATCCCCCCAAGGATAATGATTCCGATCAAAACTTCGAGCCAGAAAATGCGTCTTTTCTGGGACAGGGGCTCCAGAAAGCTTGTGAATAAAGTAGTGGATGCAAAAACGCCGAGTGTTACGGAAACATTGGAAACTTTGATGGCATGGAAGAAAGTGATCCAATGCAAGGCAACCACCACACCTATTCCCAGCAGTGGCCATATCTGCTTAGCTTTTAATTGAAAAGGTATTTTCCTCAACAGAAAATAAGCCCATAATCCAACAAAAGCTATCAACATCCTGTACCATACCAGGTTGATAGCCGGTAACGTAATAAGGGCACCAAGGATGGCTGTAAAACCAAGCAGGATGACAATAAAGTGAAGTTGCAGATAATTGCCGGGCATCAAAGGCTTACCTGTTCTCATGGTATTGTAATTAAGATTCCCTGGCAATCATAAGTAACATGACCGGGAATGCAGGGTCCCTTTCAACATATACAAGATACATGCCTCCGCGCAATGAAGAGGTGTTGAAGTAAACTGAAACCTCTCCCAATTCGTCAACTGGCTGACGCAAAATGGCTTGTCCTTGAAGATTTGCCAAAACGACATATACACGTTCCTCAGCTTCTTTTTTAAACTCCACCCATAGATCATTGGCAGACGGGTTTGGATAAATTCTTGGGCCTGGGGTTTCGAATGACATCTGGGAGCCATAACTGGTCCCCATTATGTTTGTGGCATATGCACGAAAGAAGTACTCTGTTTCAGGTTTAAGACCTGTGATGGTGGTTGTGAAAGGGCCGTCGCCGGAACCTTCATTTGTAATCCCTTCGTGGTTATTCGTATTGGGATTCGGATCCCTGCTCCAAACTACACCTTTTTGAATGATAGGAACATCCCCGTCAAACAAAATATTTCCACCTGCAACTGCCCAGCTTAATGAAACCTCCTCTGCCTGGGTGGTACTTACAAAAGGTTGGTAAGCCATAGATGTAGCGAACATATTGTGCGTGCCGTATTTGACACCCTCATCTGTTTGGGCATAGGCCCTGATATGATAAAAGGTGCTTGGGTGCAATCCTTCCAGCTTGCTGGAAAACTCACCAAACCCTTCACCATCAGAAGTCATTCCATCATTATTGTTAACCGTTGGACTTCCTTCACGATTCCAGACAACCCCGCGCCCACTGACTGTCAACTCACCAAGGTCTTCAATAACTCCTCCCGAAACAGCTGTGGTGGTGGACACATTGCTGGCATTTAAAGTGATAATTCCACTATGGGGTGAAGGTCGGTAGTTTGCAATTACATGTTTAATTTCAAGAAGGGTTCTTGCGTTATCAGCGAACTGCGGGTTTCCGGTCATGCCACCCTGATAAGTAACATTAGGGTTAGAGAAATAGGGAACCTGCGTTGCATTTTGCCCATCAGCATAAAACTGGCCTCCAGCATAGCTCATTACGGAAACATAACGCGATGTGTCATTACCCATCCAGCGCCAACCGGCAGACCAGGTATTATCAGGCCAATTCGTCCATACTGTAGGCCCAGGTTGAAAATTTTGTTCTGCATGGTGATGCAACCCCATATTGTGTCCCATTTCGTGGATGTGGGTGTATCCCGTAGCAGCTTGCTGCACGCGTGTCATCGAAAAGGCAAGGTTTGGATCTCCGAACCGGTCTACAAGGAGCCAGGCAAGACCTCCTGTATCATCGGCATAAGAAAAAATGGCGGTCAAGTCTGCACTGTGTTGATTACGCCAGATATGCACCTCGTCCATATAACCTGAGAACTCGTTACCAAAAGGGTTATAATGGGGTGCCGCCGTAAGGCGTCTCAAGTCCACATTGGATGACCCACTTTCCTGGTAATTGACTCGTTCTGAATGTACCAGCGTCGCAACCATTAGAGTTTCACTGTTGTCGAGCACCAGCTGTGCATTTGCCATGGCAACGGCTATAACATTCTCAATACCTCCACCGCTGCCTTGTGCCCAATCTTCCGCATGAGGAGTATATACAACCATAACACCAATGTTTGCCACATCCTCCGGTCCGAGATCATCCTCCTTGAGTTGATTCTTGATTCTTTCCCTTTCCTGAATGTCTTTTTCATTTATCTCCTCAGGTATCAGGGGCGGACTGCTTTCAAGAATGTCACGATCCTTTTGATCCATCTCAATCAAATAATGTTGATATGTTTTCGGATCACTGATGATTTTATAGAATTTTTGTTGCTCTGGTAAGAATATGTGTCCAAGACTTCGGCTCCCGGTAGTGGCAAGCACCATATAACCCTCACCGTCAGACAGCACGGCGGTTATGGTAAAGGTTCCGTTTACATTGGCTTTTGCTCGTTGCACGTGGGCTTCAAAAACCATATCTTCAAATAAGTTCAGATATATGTGGTCATTCTCGCGGACCCAGCCGCCGCCTCTCATCCTTTCATCTATGCGAATCTCAGCATACCGGATCACCACATCGCGTGATTCAAAAAAATGGAGTTCATCCTGAATCTGATCACGCGTACCAATGTGTTCTGAAATCAGTGGGATTAACATCCCCGGTTCTGCCTGAAGCTTTTCAAACTCGATCCCCGCCATAACGCATCGCTCGCAAGCCTGAAGCGATTTCTGTTGAACTGTGGCGGTTAAAACAGCTATCGAAAATAAAAGAAATAAAATATTCTTTTTCATTGAGATCAAAAAATTTGGATTCAAAAAGTTGAGCAAGATACAAATTTTTTGCGAAACAGGCCTGTTTGCGAGGTTTCACAACCCAGGCACAAATTACTGTAAGGCAGAATCTATCAACCTTACAGCGTTATTCAACCGATTTTCTCCATCACCCATTACAACATGATATGGGAAGTTGTAGTTTTCTAACTCAAGACGATACCAGTCAAAAAAATAGGATCTCAATTCCGGATGCTCTCTTTGCATATCGGGTTCCCAGGGTAAATCCACATCGCACAACAAGAAAAGGTCATAATGGTTGCTTTCGATCTGGTCCAATATCCAGGGATCACAGGAGTCATACTTGTGTATGCTCCATACTTTTGTGACTATCAACTCGGTATCGCAAAAAACAATGGGCTTTGCGCTCATTTTCCCGGCTTGGTCAACGATCTTTTGCTCAATGGCGAGCTGGCCTTTAGCAATTGCCAGAATGTCGTCTTGCTGGTAAGGCCTTCCTAATTGATCAATGTAGGCTCTCGCATGTTCCGGAACAAACAAGCCTTTGTAATGATTCGCCAGGTCGCGGCACAATTTGCTTTTCCCGGTGGATTCCGGACCGGTAACGGCAACTTTCCTGATGGCTGTCAAACTACTTCTCCTTTTTCAAATGCCCATCCACGATCTTCAAAACAAAAACACTTTTTCCGTTCTCCTTAAAAGAGCGTTCGATCTCATCGGTAAGTGCATTCATGATGGTACCGTAATCGCCAAAGATCTGCGTACTCATTCCGCTGACCTGCACATCAAGGCCATTATAGCCCTTCAGTTGTTTTACGAATGCTTTGATCTCTGGGACATATTCTCTGCCAAGCGGATATAAGCTAATTTCTACTGATGTTTCCATATTCATTAAAAAATTAATGGATAAATACAAAACGATTTTGTGCAGAGCTTCACATTCTGCAACTACACAAAAATACAAAAAAATGGCAGTCCCTGTTTGGGAAATGAGCAAAGCAGGGTCGGATCTAGAAGCGAACCAGGCTGGTTCTGATTTCAGGTACGATCATCTGGATGAATGCTACATCTTCCATAGCGTGGCAGGTGTTGCAACTGGCCGCAAAACGGGTGAACGACTCCATGAACGCGTCTTTGTCGCCGGCTTCAATGGCTCGCATCAGCCTGGGAGCTGCCTGATCCACAAACTGTGCGGAAGATGCTTGTCTTTCAGGGCGGCGAATGAACCCTTTTTCAAGACTACCCAACATTTCGTCCAATTGGTATTCAGCATAGCCCCAGTTTTCGTCCACGCCGGCCCAATAGAGTTCATTGTAGCGATAGTTGGTTTCCATCATAGTCTGATCAAAACCTCCAATCTGATTTTCAAAACTGTGTACAGCTTCCTGAACCGTTTCCCCGGCCCAGCGGCTTTCGATCGCCTGATCGCCTTGCTGTTGACATGCACTGATCATAATAGTCAGGATGATTGTAACACTTGCAATTACCGATAATCTTTTCATAGCAAATTTGGGTTTATGGGGTTAACAATTAATCTGTCAGATCCAGTAAGAAGGCATATTCTCTGGCAAGCTCACGAAGTCGTTGAAAACGACCCGATGCTCCGGAATGCCCAGCCTCCATGTTTGTATACAGTAATATTTTCTGATCGCCGGTATGGTAGGTCCGTAATTTTGCCACCCATTTGGTAGGCTCCCAAAACTGTACCTGCGAGTCGTAAAGCCCAGAGGTAACAAAAAGATTTGGGTAAGCTTGTTCCCTGATATTATCATAAGGGGAGTATGATAACATATACTCGTAATAGCTCTTTTCATTGGGATTGCCCCATTCATCGTATTCGCTGGTTGTAAGAGGTATGGTTTCGTCAAGCATTGTGGTAACGACATCCACAAAAGGCACCCCGGCAATCACCCCCTTAAACAGCTCCGGTCGTTCGTTCACAACCACTCCCATTAGCAAGCCACCCGCACTGCCTCCACTGGCAAAAAGCCGGTCAGGACTTGTGTATTTCTCTTCCACAAGAAAATCAGCGCAGTCAATGAAATCATTAAATGTATTCCATTTATTCAGCAGCTTCCCATCCTCATACCAATGGCGACCCATTTCCTGGCCGCCTCTCACATGTGCAATGGCATAAACAAACCCCCTGTCGAGCAAGCTAAGTGCATTGATGTTAAAACGGGGATCAGCGCTGGCACCATAAGAACCATAACCATAAAGCAACAGTGGATTGCTTCCGTCTTGTGTTATTCCTTTACGGTAAACGATAGTCAGTGGTACATCAACACCATCGCGGGCTTTCACATAATATCTCCGTGTTTCGTAATTGTCCGGGTCAAAGTCGCCAAGCACCTCTTGTTGCTTAACCAATGTTAGTTCACCTGTTTCCATGTTGTAATCATAGGTGCTGTTGGGTGTAGTAAGTGAGGTATAGTTATATCGCAGAATCGGGGTCGACATTTCCGGATTGATGCTGATATGTGCAGTGTAAGCTTCCTCTTCGAAGGGCAGGTAATGGCTTTCTCCGGTTATTTTATTGATGATCTGCATCTGGCGCAATCCTCTCTCCCTCTCTTGAAGCACAAGGAAGTCGTCAAACAGTTCCACATTTTCCAAAAGCACTTCGGGACGATGGGGTATCACCTCCTGCCATGGTTTGTCAGCACATAGAACTTGCCATTATAAGGCCATACACGATAGCGCAGGTCGCGCCGGCGGGGCTGGAACACCCGAAAATTACCCCCGGGGTCATCCGCGCGAAGCAGCAGCACCTCATTGCTCAATGTTGCATTTGAGTTGATCATCAGATAGCGGTTGTCTTTGGTGCGACTTACACCGATGTAATAATAGGTGTCATCCATCTCTTCAAACACTACCTGCGGAGGTTCCCCATTATGGACATTGAACCGGTTGATTCTGTAATAACGCAGGGTTTCAGGATCGATAGAGGTAAAGAAAACCGTCTGGTTGTCGGCAGCCCATACAACATCTCCGCCGGCGTACTTTATTTCGGT
>SL_3KL_010_SEDDRAFT_10001925_pt1 | contig 18979 bp, 17 predicted proteins | sample SodLakKL_010_SED_2_FD_10381 | JGI IMG/M metagenome (IMG submission 10381) | reverse complement strand
TCACCGCTTACATCCGGCATTACGCTGCAGCAAGCCTGCGGCACCAGCCTGCAGGCGGCACTGATGGCAGGCGGTCAAATTGCTGCCGGCCAGATCGACTGTGCCATTGTCGGCGGCACCGATACCACGTCGGATGCACCCGTTGTCTTTCAGCGACGCTTTGCCCAGCGTTTGATCCAGTTGTCGAGAGCCCGCAGCTTCGGTGACAGGCTCAAGGCGTTCAAGGGATTTCGCCCCGGTGAGCTGGCACCGCAGCCACCGCGCAACTCCGAGCCGCGCACCGGCTTGTCCATGGGCCAGCACTGCGAACGGATGGCAAGGGAATGGGAAATTTCGCGCGAGGCCCAGGACGAACTCACCTTCGAAAGCCATCAGAAGGCGGCCCAGGCCTGGGAATCCGGCTTTTTCGACGACCTGGTCACGTCGCATGCCGGTGTCATTCGTGACAACATCGTGCGCCCGGACACGTCGCTGGAAAAGCTGGCCAGCCTCAAGCCGGCCTTCGATCGCTCATCGAACGGTACGCTGACCGCCGGAAACTCCACCACGCTGACCGATGGCTCGGCCGCGGTATTGCTGGCCTCGGAAGAGTGGGCCCGAAAGAACGACCTGCCGGTCACGGCCTGGCTGACCTTTGGCCGTACAGCGTCGGTCGATTTCGTCAACGGCGATGAGGGCCTGCTGATGGCGCCCACGGTGGCTGTCTCGGAGATGCTTGAGCGTGCCGAACTCAGACTGCAGGATTTCGACTTCTACGAAATCCACGAGGCGTTCGCCGCCCAGGTGCTGTGCACGCTCAAGGCCTGGGAATCCGAACGCTACTGTCGTGAGCGTCTGGGCCTGAACGAGGCCTTGGGAAGCGTCGATACCCAGCGCATGAACGTCCACGGCGGGTCGGTGGCCATCGGTCACCCGTTTGCCGCCACCGGAGCACGCATTCTGGCCACATTGGCACAAACACTGGAAAAGGCCGGTTCAGGGCGCGGCCTGATTTCGGTGTGTACCGCCGGCGGCATGGGTGTGGCGGCCATTGTCGAACGCGGCAATACCGGCAGCTCAGGAAACGCGAAGAAGGCGGCAAAGAAGAAGGCCGGCAAGAAGAAGACTTCGAAAAAGAAGACCTCGAAAAAGACCGCGGGCAAGAAAAAGGTCGCCAGCAAGCCCGAGGACGATAACGCAAACGAGCAGGCCACCAAAAGCGACGACTGAGCCTCATGCTCCGCCGCTCTCCCCTGGCCGGCGCCCTGGCCATCCAGGTCGCCGTGGTCGTTGTCGCGATTGGTCTGGCCTGGCTGTTCGGGCTCGCACCCTGGCAACGACTGCACTGGTCTGCGGCAGCACTGACCTGGTCAGTTCTGGCCACCCTGCCCCTGGTGGCCATGCTGCTGGCCCTGCCGCTGGCTCGGTGGCACTGGACGCGGGAAATCAGCCGGTTGATCGAGCAGTTCATCCTGCCCCTGTTCACCCGCGCACCTGTCGGCAGCGTGATGCTGGTCGCAGTCCTCGCCGGCGTCGGGGAAGAATTGCTGTTTCGCGGGGTCATCCAGGATGGATTGGCCATCCATTTCGGACCCGTCATCGGGCTGATCCTCGCCTCGTTGCTGTTCGGCCTGGCCCATGCGGTCACGCCTGCCTACTTCATCATCGCCAGCTTCATGGGGGCGTATCTGGGCTGGCTTTATCTCCACACCGGCAACCTGCTCGTGCCGATCATCGTGCACGCCCTGTATGACTGGATCGCGATCCGTTTTTACCTCTGGAACCGCGCGCGGCGCACTCCCGGATCCGATGCCCCCCGAATGGAGGGCGACAACTGAGGCTGCACCAGTCCCCGGATTCGCTATCGCGTTACCAGGGCCGGTTCAGCGGCCAGGCGCCCCAGCGACATGAAACTGTCGAGCTCATGGAGGACTCGTGTGAGATGCGTCAAATCATGGTATTCATTCAGAGAGACTCGTTGCGCAAAGTGGTTTCAGATGTTCGGCTGACTGGACTTGACCGCCAGCACGGGCAAGAATGAAGGAATGGGATGGATCACACGCAAGTTCGACAACCTGGGCAGTGCCTGTTGCGGTGCCGGTGGCGGCATGGGACTGAGCCAGGCACCTGCTTTTACCCAGGCCTACCTGCAACGACTTGGCGGACACCTGGATGAAGCCAGGCGCACACTTTCAATGGTCGAGCGCGGAGAATGGCTGCAAAGACTCGGGGTGGCTGATCGCGAGGAAGCGATCACCGAGTTCGGCCTGCGGGTCAATGAACTCGAGCAGGCCTTGACGCGATTTCCCAGGCACCGCCACTCTTGCAACCACTGGTGATGATGCAGTATGCCGAAAGCGACATCGCCCAGCGCGCCTGGGAGCACTTCACCCCGGCCATTCCCGTCGATGCCCCCTCGCTGGTCTATACCGGTGCGGGCATCATTCTGGCGCTACTGGTTTACGAACTGATCAAGGCGCCCGCTGCCCTGTTCCGGCGCAAGGCACCCGCAACCGGCTGATCAAGACCCTCGGATCGTCATGCTCAATAATCGATTCGGGGAGTAATGCGCCTCGTGAGTCAAGACAAGCCATTACCCTTACAATCCGCAAGACAAGCATCATGGAGTCAATCGTGAGCAGATTTCAGAATATTGCCCTCGTATTTGCACTGGCCGCAGTCCCCTGACCCATGCGGCGAATTATGAGGCCCCCGAACTGATGATGCGTTCCGGCCCGGGCAGCGCCTATCAGATCCCGGTCGGCTCTTCCTGGACGAGCAAGACGCCCAGTCTCAACAATGAGGGCCAGGTCGCCATGAGCATCAATTCCGTCCCGCCCCAGCTCAACGCCGGGGTCTGGCTGGGTACCCTTGAAAGCGGTGGAATTATCGACATCGCTTCCGGTGACGATGACCTCTACACCGACGTCGACCTCAACGAGCAGGGCCAGGTGGTCTGGACACGCAACGAGTCCAGCCAGGATGGCATCCTGATGTACGACCCGGATGAGGATGAGACGGTCTACCTCACCAATGCCCCGATTGGTGCTTCAGGCTGGACGGCTGTATCAGTCAATGACTCCGAGGTCCTGGGGTATCGTGCAACCTTCGGATTTCAGGGCAGAGCATGGATCAGCTGGGACAGTGACGGTGGTGACCAAATGCATCTGGCCGAAACCGACGTCGACAGCGAAAGCCCGTATGCCTTTCTCTTCACCCCGAGCCTGAACAACCAGCGCCGGATTGCCGGCAAGGCAGCCATCAACACCACCAGCACCAACCAGATCGTCATCGTCGATGATGACGGCACCATCGAGATTCTGGCCGAAGACAGCGAACTGGATCCGGGCAGCCCGTTTTCGAATTTCAACAACAGTGTCGGTTTCAACAATCAGGGCCAGGTGGCCTTTGTCGCCCAGTTGAGCGCCGGCGGCAGCGGCCTGTTTGTCGCCGACAGTGAAGGCTGGATGCAGTACGCACTGGTTGGTGAAGACGGTCTGGACAGCCTCGAAGCATTTTCTCCCGTATTGAACGACGACGGCCTGGTCGCCTTTCGCGGCTTCAACGACAACGGTGAGCGTGCCATCTGGTTGGCTGACGGCGAAAACGTGACCGCCATCGTGACCGAAGGGGAAATCGTCGACACCGACCTGGGGCCGGCGCGCCTGCAAAGCCCGGACAATGTCGGGGGACCCAACTTCGGCGGATCGGTCAGTATCAATGATGACGGTCAGGTCGCTTTCGTTTCCCTGCTGACCGATCCCGACTCCAGCGCCGTCAGCCTGGGGCGCGGCCTGTTCCTGGTCAGCCCCGAGATACCGGCACAGCCGGAAATCAGCCTGGAGAAAACGGCCGATCCGATGATCTACACCGAGCCCGGAGACATCGTCAGCTACAGCTACGTAGTCACCAATACCGGCGACATTACTCTTTCCGGCCCGGTCACGGTCGACGACGACCAGGAAGCGGTCCAGTGTCCGGACGGCGATCTTGATCCGGACCAGTCGATGACCTGTCACGCCGAGCGCATTATCTCGTCGGAAGATGTCGAGGCCGGATCGGTCACCAATACGGCGATCGCCTCGGCCGATGGCGTCGAGTCCGAAGAGGCCGTCGTGACGATCAGAACAGCGTTCATCTTCGACGACCGCTTCGAAGTAGTCACGGACTGAAACGGAACGTTCCCGACGGGGCACCACAGGGCTCCGTCGGGTTTCCGAGCAGCACCGAATGACTCAAATGGCGGAAGGAAGCCAGAGGCTCAGTGTCGGAACAGAAACCAGGATGAGCACGACAAGCACTGCCGGCACCAACAGGACCCGCGTGGCTGCCGACATGGATTCATTTCGCATTTGCGCCTGCGCAACAGGCAGCAGGCCACGACCGAGCAGCAGACAGGCCTGGACACGACACCCAGATGCAGCGGCGCCATGCCGAGTGCCAGGCCTAGAGGGATGGTCAGAGGTGCCAGCATCACGAGGCCGGCCTGAACTCCCAGCACCAGGCCGCCGGTAACCAGCAATACAGCCAGAACGGCGAGAGAAACGAAGGGAGGGCCAAAACCATTGCTCAAGGCCTTCAACACCCCGGTATCGTGAAGTATGGCAGCCCAGGACATCGCCAGCCCCAGCATCAGCAGCATGGCGGCCGAACTGACGACCGCGCCGCTTATCGAATCCGGCAACGCCTTCCAGGTCAGCTCTCGCCATGCAACAAGGCGCGTGACCAGCACCCAGACCAAGGCGATCAACACCGTCTCCATGAGCGTCAGCCAGCCCGAAACGATGGCTGCAAGTGAAAGGGCCAGCATCGGCAGGTCCCAAAGCAACGGGCCGGCCGGCTGCACCGGCCTTTGCACGGTGTCGTGAATCCGCTGCAGTCGACGCCTCACGCCGGGAAGACATGCCATTGTCGTCGCCGCCAGGGCCGCGGGGATCAGTGCTGCAATCAGCAGTTGGTCGGCGCCGATCGTTTGACGAGGCGCCACCACACTCGAACTCACCGTGTAGAGCATGGCTGGAACGGCCATGGCCATGGCAAGACCGCAGGTCACGACGAGCACCGAAACCGATGCCAGCATCAGCCAGGCCAGGCTGATCCCGGCTGGCAATGCGTTGACCAGCGATGAGAGCAGCCTCCCCCAACGGTGCAAGTATTCACGACCGAGCAATGCAGCAATGACATGGAACACGACTATGGCAAGCAACTGGGGGTGATCGCCCAGCTCGATGAAGCCGATGATGAACAACCCCGGCTCGAGTTCGGCCCCCCGAAAAGTCACCAGTGCACCCAGCGCGATGACCGCAAACAGCGGCACGCCAAGGGCGATCATGAAAACGAGCACCGGGGCGATCACTTGAGAGGATCCAAACGCCGCTGATCGCTGGTCGGAATGGGACCGGCCAGTGCATGCGCGCCAAACCTTGCACTCATCACCGCAAAGCCGGCCGGCACGATCACCTGCACAAGCCAGGCGGGCACTGGGCCAAAGGCCAGCTGGTTGAACTCCAGCTCCAGCACAACCGCCTGCACGCCGTACCAGGCCAGAACCAGGCAGACCACGGCGGCGACAAGGAATACCAGCCGCCCAACGATTCGGGTTCCACGCGGTGGCAGCAGAGACTCAAGCGCACGGACTCGCATGTGCCCGCACCGGCCCGCCGCAACAGCGCTGCCGACCATGACCAGCCACAGCAACAGTGCCGACATGAGGTCATCGATCCAGCCCGCCTGCAAGCCGATCAGGCGCTCGAAAACCAGCGTCACCAGCCCGGTCAGAACAACCAGCAGCAAAAGAGATACGACAGCGCCCGACTCGATCAGGGCAATCAGTCGTCTGGAAGAATCACCGGCCGGTCCGTCGCCACCTGCAGGCGCGCGATTCACGGCGCCCTGACCACCAGCCCGGCCGCCTCGGCAGTGTTCTGCAGCAGGGTGGCCACGGTCATCGGTCCAACTCCACCCGGCACCGGCGTAACCCAGCCGGCACGTGCCGCCACCGGCTCGAAATCAAGATCACCACGCAGCTTGCCGTCCTCGCCCCGGGTGATGCCGATATCGACAACGATGGTGCCCTTCGCGATCCACTCCGGATCGACCAGCCCGGGCTTGCCCACGGCCACGAACAGCACCTCGGCGTTGCGCACGTGCTTTTCGAGATTGCGGGTAAAGCGATGGGCGATATTGACCGTGGCGCCGGCCAGTAACAATTCGAGCGCGAGCGGTCGGCCGACGATATTCGAGGCCCCGATGACCAGCGCATCCAGGCCCTTGGTATCGATGCCGTGCGCGGCCAACAGGGTCATCACCCCGCGCGGCGTGCACGGCCTCAGGCCCGGGTCGCGAACCGCCAGACGTCCCATGTTGACCGGGTGAAAACCATCGACATCCTTTTCCGGCAGGATCCGGCGGGTCACCTCGCGTTCGTCGAGATGCGCCGGCAGGGGCAATTGCACCAGGATGCCGTCGACGCTGTCATCCTCGTTGAGCGCATCGATCAGGGCAAGCAGCTCACCACGACCGGTGCCATGCGAAAGGCGATGCGTTGCGGAAACCAGCCCGGCGCGCTCACAGGCCCGGATCTTGTGGTTGACATAGACCTTCGAGGCGGCATCGTCGCCAACCAGTACCACGGCCAGTCCAGGTGCACGGCCGCCACGGTCAACATGGGCAGCCACGGCAGCGGCCACATTGGAGATCAGGCGGTCGGCTACTGCCCGACCGTCAAGAATTTGGGCATGCGTCTTCATATGGGCTGACATTGTATGATAGGCGACGGTCAAAGTCTGATTAACAGCGAGGGAGTATCAGTGAATCTGTTCAATCATCACTTCATCGACCTGGAAGGCAATCGTCTTTATCTGGACCGTCACCGGAACCTGCCATTCCTGGTCGTCAACATTGCCACCGAGAGCCTGTTCACTCCGCAACTGGCTCGCCTGCAATCGTTGTACACGCTCAACCGGCCGGCCGGTCTGCGCCTCCTGGCCATTCCATGCAACGATTTCGACGAGGAGCCACGTGAGGAGGCGGAAATCGCGGAATTCCTGCGCGAGAATTACCCGGTCAACTTTTTTGTGACTCAACGCTATGCCGTGAGCGGATCCGACATGCACTCGCTGTTCCGCGAGATGCTCCAGGAAAAATCGGCCGCCATCCTGCCGCGTGGCACCTTCCACAAGTACCTGTTTGACCGTCGCGGGGAACTGGTGGAAGACTGGAAGCCCAACATCCTGCCCGATGACCCCGGACTGATCAACACCATCCAGAAACACCTCACTGCCAAGAGTCTTTGAGGTCGCTCAGTCCGGTTTCGACAAATGCCTGCAAGCCGGACAGTCCGGATCGGGCACCAGCCGGGTGGTTCGAAAACTTCCGGCCAGCGCGTCGAAATGCAACAGCCGAGAAACCAGCGGCTGGCCGATGCCGAGCAGCAATTTCAGGGTTTCGGTGGCCTGCAGGGTGCCGATGACACCCGGCATCACGCCCAGCACTCCCGCCTCGGCGCAGTTAGGGGCGTCCTCGGCGAGGGGTGGTTCCGGAAACAGGCAGCGATAACAGGCCTCGCCGCTGGTCGCCGGATGAAACACGGCCACCTGCCCGACGAAGCGCAGCACGGCACCGTAGACCAGCGGCAACCCGAGACGAATGCAGGCGTCGTTGAGCAGGTAACGTGTCGGGAAATTATCGGAGCCATCGAGCACCACGTCATGGCCGGATAGCAGCTCGTCGGCGTTATCCGCCGTCAGCCGGGCGGTGATGGTGCGTATGTCGATATCGGGATTGAGAGCATGCAGCCGCTGGGCTGCCGATTCGGTCTTGGCATGCCCCACCAGGTGATCGCTGTGCAGGATCTGCCGCTGGAGATTGGAGCGTTCAACCACATCGTCATCGATCAAGGTGATGTGCCCTACCCCGGCGGCGGCCAGGTAAAGGGCAGCGGGAGAGCCCAGCCCCCCGGCCCCGGTGATGAACACGCGGCTGTCGAGCAGCTTTTTCTGCCCCGCTTCCCCGATTTCAGCGATGGCCAGATGACGCTGATAGCGTGATCGAGCGGCATCATCGAGCAAGGAGGGGCGACTCGAGGGCAAACCACGCGTACGCCATGCGTTGTATCCGCCCTCGAGATTGAACACGTTGGCGTAGCCCATCTCCGCCAGCGCATCGGCCGAAATGGCCGAGCGATCGCCACCGGCGCACATCAGAATCAGTGTGCGGTCCGCTTCCGGAACATGCTGGCCGATGTCCAGCTCGAGCATGCCCCGTTCAATCAGCAAGGCGCCGGGAACCGTACCCTCTCCTGTCTCCCAGGATTCGCGGATATCGATGAGGACAGCGCCGTCCTCGAGCATGTCCCGGGCTTCGTCCGGCGACACTTTCGGCACCCGTTGCCGGAGCCGGTCGAGGTAGCGACCCAGTCGGTCAGCGTTTTCGTTGCTTGCGTCGGACAAACTTCTTCAACCGTCTGCGTTTCTGGATCTGCCGGGGTGAAAGCTTGTTGGTGCGCCCGGCATAGGGGTTTTCGCTCTCACGAAAGACCAGGCGTACCGGCACCCCGGTCAGGTCGAAGTGCTTGCGGAAAGTATTGACCAGGTAGCGACGATATTGATCCGGCACATGCTCGGTCCGGTTGCCGTGAATGACCACCCGGCTGGGAAAATGACCGCCACCGTGCGCGTAGCGCAACTTGGGCGCCAGTCGGCGGATGGACGGCGGCGGATGGGCCTCGACGGCCTTTCTGAGCACCCGGGTCAAGGCCGATGTCGACAACTCGGCCATGCCGACTTCATTGATATGCTCGATCGCACCGGTCAATTCCCCCAATCCGCTGCCATGCAGCGCCGACAGGGTGACTACCGGGGCAAATCGTGCGAAGTCCAGCCGCTCGGCGACTTCGACCAATACCCTGCGCCGTGCATTTTCATCGATAGCATCCCACTTGTTGAGCACGATCACCAGTCCGCGTCCGGCTTCCATGACGTGACCGGCCAGGCGTGCATCCTGTTCGGTGATGCCTTCCAGGCTGTCGCAGACCAGGCAGACGATGCGTGCTTTCTCGACCGACTGCAGGGCCTTGATGGTACTGAAGCGTTCGATGCCCTCGTGGCTGCCGCGACGACGCCGGATGCCCGCGGTATCGACCAGGTGATAAGTCACACCGTCACGCTCGACGGTCGCATGAATGGGATCACGCGTCGTTCCCGGCACCGGCGTGGCCAGGGCCCGTTCTTCGCCCAGCAGACGATTGAGCAAGGTCGACTTGCCGGCGTTGGGTCGACCGATCAATGCCAGCCGGATGCCGTCTTCCGGCAGCGCTTCGAAAGCCTCTTCGTCGGGCACGTGCGCCGACAACACACGCTCCAGGTGACTCAATCCATGCCGGTGACTGGCTGCGATGCCACAGGCTTCCCCCATGCCCAGTTCGGCCCCCTCGGCCACCGCCATGTCCCGATCGATACCATCGGTCTTGTTGACCACGTGGATAACCGGCTTGTCGAGTGAACGCAACTCCGAAGCAATCTGATGATCGATCGGCAGGATGCCGGCCCGGGCGTCGGTGATGAAGACCAGAATGTCAGCTTCCTTCATGGCCTGGCGGGTTTGCACCTGGGCGCCGCTCTCCACTTCACCCGCGGCCTCGTCCAGCCCACCGGTGTCGATCAGGATGACCGGTCGACCGTCGATGACGGCACGACCATAGATGCGGTCACGGGTGACGCCGGGCGTATCAGCCACCAACGCATCACGCGTGCGCGTGAGTGCGTTGAACAGGGTCGACTTGCCCACATTGGGCCGGCCGACGATGGCAACAACCGGCAAGGAGGACATCGCGGGAAACTCGGGTTGTCTGGTTATCAGTCGATCGGCCCGGCTCGCCAGGCGGTCAGCGTGCCATCCTCGTCGAGCAGGTAGAGCGTGTTGCCGACGACCAGGGGCGCATCCGAGGGCGGATTGCGGCTGGCCCGCGTGCGTGCAGAGAACTCGCCGCTATCGACATCGTAGAAGTGCATGTAACCCTCCATGTCGACCACGACGAGCTGGTTGCCGAAAAACACCGGCCGCGTCAATTGTCGACGCTTGAGCTGTTCGTCACGCCACAGCGTTGCCCCGCTGCGCCGGTCGACCAGCCAGACCGCATCGTCGCGGTCACTGGCGGCCAACTGAGTGCGCCGCAGGCTCAGCCCGGAATGGGAAGACACATCCTTGACCCACAGCATTCGTCCGGACTCCAGGGCCATGCCTGCCATCCGACCGCGGTAGGTCACGACATAAAGCTCGGTGCCGACAATCGCCATGGGGCCATCGATATCACTCATGCGCTCAAGCTCGGTGCGCCCTTCCGGCTCACTGACACGCTGCTCCCACAGCACCGTGCCGTCGGATACACGCAGACCGCTGACCATGCCGTCGTCGTAGCCGATGAATACCTGGCCGGCCCGTGCCAGTGGATCGCTGGTCCCGCGCAAGGTCAGCAGGGGAACGCTGCGATCATGAATCCACTTTCTGCGGCCGTCGTCGGCGTCGAGGCCGAATACGCGACCATCGATACAACGCACGACGACCACACCGTCGTGCAAGACCGGATACGACAATACCTCAGACGAAAGTCGGGCAGTCCAGCGACGCTCGCCGGACTCGGCATCCAGCACCACCATCTCGCCATCGAAGGTTCCGAGCAGAACCAGTCCGTCCTGCACGACCGGGCCGGCCGACAGGGCCAGATCCGTTTCGAACCGCCGTTCGATCCGTCCACTTTCTGCATTCACAGCGGTCACCCGGCCACGATGATCGCCAACCCACAGTCGACCGCCCTCATAGTAGGGACGCAAATTGGGCATGCTGCGGTTCACACCTCTTCCGGTGTTGGCCGACCACAACCTCTCGACTTCCGTCGTCGGCGTGAATTCGACGAGTTCGGCCGGGGCCAGCTGCCCATCGTCACGGGAGAAAATGCCGCAACCGGAAAGCAATGCGACTGCAAACAAAAGACTCGTTGTACGGAGCACTGACCTCACGAGGCATCCTCTCCAGCCAGCCCGGTGGCATCGATCTTCATCTGAAGCAATTGCGGATTGCCACCCTGATCCGGCTGCTTGTCCAGGGCTTCCTGCCAGGCCAGTCGGGCTTCGGCAACACGCCCCCGCTCGAACAACAGGTCGCCACGGGCTTCCAACCAGGCAGCGGCGAAACCGTGTGGTGCCTCGCCGTCAACCAGTGCCAGCGCCTCCTCGATTTCCCCCCGGGCCTCGAGCACACGCACCAGGCGCAAGGTGGCCACCGGCCACAACGAGCGCAGACGGCGGTCGTCGAGAACTTCACGGTATATGTTTGCTGCCGGAGACAGCTGACCGTCGGCGACGTAGGCCGATGCCAGATGCATGCCCGCGAGGCCAACGTAGGCATTGCGACCCACCGAATCCCGCATGACCTGGAACTGTTCCTCGGCCCCCGCCAGTTCACCCGCCTGGACCTCCTGGCGAATCACTTCGTAATACTCGGACGCCAGCGCGCGCTGGCCGGACTGGTGATCCTGCCAGTAGCGGAACCCAAAGATCCCGCCGAAGGCCAGTACCAGCCCCATCACGATCGCCGGTGCATACTCCTTGATCCACTGACGTACGCGTTCGCTCTGTTCATGTTCGTCGTAAAGCTCTACGGCCATGTTTCGTCATTCCCTGATGATGATGAATTCAAAATCTTCAGCCGACCATGATAGATCAGTCTGAGCCTTCTCCGGCAAGCAGTGCCTGCAATCGGGAACCAATCGCATCCAGATTGACCATTTCCTGCTCGCCGCGTTCAGCACGCAGATCCTTGATCGCGGCCTGACCGGCCTGATACTCCGCCTCGCCCAGAATCACACAGAAACGGGCACCGCTGCGATCAGCCCGCTTGAACTGGGCCTTCATGCTGCCGCCCCCCAGTGCGACCGCCACGCGCAGACCCGGCACTTGCTCGCGCAAGTCCTCGGCCACGGCAAGCATGTCAGCCGGCGGCACACGCGTGACGACAAAAACCTGGGGAACCTGGGACTGCTCAACGCCCGCCGACTCCAGCAGGGCCAGAAGGCGCTCAACGCCCATGGCAAAGCCGATGCCGGGCGTCGGCTTTCCACCCTGCATTTCGACCAGATCGTTGTAGCGCCCTCCGGCACAGACCGTGCCCTGGGCACCCAGATCATCGGTAATCCACTCGAAAACCGTCCGGCAATAGTAGTCGAGCCCCCGAACCAGGCCGGGATTGACCGTGTAGTCGATCCCCAGTCGGTCGAGCAAGCCACATACCTCGTCGAAATGCTCCCGCGCCTCCTGGCCGATGTCGTCGATCAGGCGTGGCGCTTCGGCCATGATCGCCCGGGTGCGCTCATTCTTGCTGTCGAAAATACGCAAAGGATTGGTGTCCAGTCGGCGCTGGCTGTCCTCGTCCAGCTCGCCTTGATACGGCAAGAGGTAGTCGATCAGTCGTTGCCGGTAGCGCTGCCGGTCCTCGCGATCCCCCAGCGTATTGATCTCCAGACGAATTCCCCGCTTCAGGCCCAGGCGGCGCCAGATGCGTTCCCCCAGGGCAATCAACTCCACATCCACGGCCGCGGCGTCCAGCCCGAACACTTCCGCGCCGAACTGGTGAAATTGTCGCTGGCGGCCCTTCTGTGGCCGCTCATGCCGAAACATCGGACCCTGGTACCAGACCTTCAGACCGGGTGTATGCAGCAGGCCATGCTGGATCGCCGAGCGCACCACACCGGCTGTCCCCTCCGGTCTCAGGCTCAGCAACTCACCGTTGCGATCCTCGAAGGTATACATCTCCTTTTCGACCACATCCGTGGCCTGACCGATGGCACGAGTGAAGACCTCGGTGCGCTCGAGCATCGGGACCCGGATTTCGTGGAAATCGTAAGAAGCGAAAGTGGACGACACCTGATCCTCGAGCCAGCGCCACATGGGCGAGCACTCTGGCAGGATATCGTGCATGCCGCGAATCGACTGGATGTTGTTCATGATCTGCCTTCAATACGGAATGAGCCCGCCGTTGGCGGGCTCGGTGGAAATTCCTGGCGAGCGATGAGCCAGTCTTGCCGGTCAGCGCTCCACGCCACCATCAGCCAGCAGCCGCAAGCGCGCCACATCACCGCGATCATGACCATCGAAGGTCACGACTTCATCCGCGATCATCAGGCGAACGGAACTGGCTCTCCCCAGTAGCAACTGGAACGGAGCTTCGCCGCGGTAGCTGCGGCTCTGGCCGGCACGCAGAAGATCGTACTCGAGGCGCTCACCATCGGCTGCATGGATCTCCACCCAGGAATCTTCGAGCAACTCCACCGACAATTCCATGATCGCCACATCGTCCTGCTCGGCCGTCACTTCCAGCAGTTCCGTCGCCGGCAACAACAAATCCTGCGACCGGGTGTCATCTGCCTGCTCGCTCTCTCGAAGCGGGCGCACGGCCGCCAGCGGAAGCGCGGACGCCGATACATGACCAACCTCGCCCGATTCCTGCCCGGCATTCGATTCGTCCAGGGCCAGTGCACGGGCGATACGGCCACGATTGTGTCGCTCGCCGTTATTTTGCTCATCCGCGATCACCGGCTCGCTGTTCTCGGCCACCGGATTGCGTTCCATGATTCTCGAACCACCCTCGATGAAGAAGTAAAGCAGGGGCGGAACGATTACCGTGGTTACAAGGACATACGTTGCAATCCTGAGGTATCGCTCGAACTTCCAACCCTGGTGGTTGACCGGAAGCACCTTGCGCAGTTCGGGCAATTCCTCTTCCTCGCTCACCGCGGCCAACAGCGTCGGAGAATCCAGCCCCAGAATCCTCGCGTAGTTGACGATATAGCCACGGCGATAAAGCGGAGACAGACGCTCCACCCTGCCATGTTCGATATCCTCGATAATCATGCCGGGCAGGCGCAACTGGCGACTGACTTCGTCTATGTCCTTTCCGGCCTCGATTCGGGCCTTGCGCAGTTCTTCCCCGATTTGAACATACGCACCGACCTCTTCCTTGCTGGTTTCGCTGGTCGTTTCAGTCATTGTCTTGTACTTGTGTTCTCAGTTCTCTCGCTTCCCGGGAATCGGGAAAGCGCTCCTCCAAAATACTTGCATAGTGCCTCGCTTCGCTGGCATTACCCAGGCTGTACTCGACACGATAGCCGAGCAGAAGCGCACCGGGCTCGGTTTCGCCGGTGGCTTCGAATCGTTGCAGGAAAGCACGCGCCCTGAAGGCGTTGTCTTGCTGGTAGTAAAGCTGCGCGAGGTGGAAAAGTGCGCCCGGCAGCTCCGGGTCGATCTCCAACGCGCCGCGCAGATGGTGTTCGGCACGTTCCAGCTCGCCGGAACGGCGGGCACAGGCACCGGCATTGAGCTTCGCCACCTCCGGAGTGGCGTAAAAGGGATCGAGCAGCGCCCGTTCGAACATGCTCTCGGCATCGGCGTAATCCCCCCTGCGGCACCGGAATACGGCATAACTGTTCAAGGTCGCTCCGTCGTTGGGGGCATGGCGAAGCGCCTGGCGATAATGCCGTTCGGCCTGGGAGCTGTTACCGATTTCCTCGTAGATCATTGCCAGCGTGACGATGGCCGGCACGTGCGCCGAATCGTGACGCAAGGCGGTATTCAGCTTCTCCATGGCAACCTGCAGCTCGCCCCGCTCGAGATAGCCGATGCCGAGCCGCGTATTGACTTCAGCGGCGCGAACCGGGCTGACCCGATCCATTCCCGCGCGGGTCGTCGGCCCGGTGTCCGGACTCGTGGCACACCCGGTCAGCACCAGTCCGACAAGCATCGCAACCAGGAGACCGGCCGTGCGCATCATGAGGCCACCGCCTGCCTTGCCAGCTGCTGCTGGACCAGTTGACGTCGCTGGCTGGGTGTTAGCAGTTTGCCGATCAGTTGCCCGCAGGCGGCATCGATATCCTCGCCGCGGGTCTTGCGAACCGTGGTGATCAACCCGGCCGCCCGGGTGATCTTCTGAAATTCGTAAATCGCCTCCTCGCTGGAACAGCGAAACGGCGTTCCGGGAAACGGATTGAAGGGAATCAGGTTGATCTTGCACGGCAGGCAACTCAGTCGCTTCACGAGTGCACGGGCGTGCTCCGGCCGGTCGTTGACCCCCTCGATCATGGTGTATTCGAACGTGACCGAACGGCGATGGTTTCCCGCCGTGTAGCGTTTGCATGCCGCAATCAACTCCTCGACCGGATACTTGCGGTTGAGCGGCACCAGCCGGGAGCGCAACTCGTTTTCCGCCGCATGCAGTGACACGGCCAGGGCGAACTCGACGCCCTCGCTCATGCTGTCGATGCCGGGAATGACGCCAGCCGTGGAGATCGTGACCCGGCGCGATGCCAGGCCGTAGGCAAGGTCATCTCGAAGCAGGCCCAGCGCCGGACGAACAGCCTCGAGATTCAGCATCGGCTCACCCATCCCCATGAACACGACATTGGTGATCCGGCGTTGTCCATGCCGTTCGTGACCCAGCGTCGTTGCCGCCTGCCAGACCTGTCCGATGATTTCCGCCGCAGACAGGTTGCGACTGAAACCCTGCGTGGCCGTCGAACAAAAAGTGCAGTTGAGCATGCACCCGACCTGGGAGGAAATGCACAATGTGCCGCGATTGGGCTCGGGAATGTAGACGGTTTCGACGGCGTTACCTCCCTCGGTCGCCATCAGCCATTTGACCGTACCATCATCGGAACATTGCTCGCTGATGATGCGGGGTGGCTCGATCTTCGCCCGCTCGGCCAGTCGCTGGCGCAGGGCCAGCGACAGGTCGGTCATCTCATCGTAATCGGTGACGGCTCGCTGGTGGATCCACTGAAGCATCTGGCGTGCCCGAAACGGCTTTTCGCCAAGGTCAACGAAAAACCGCTCAAGGCCACTTCGGTCCAGCCCCAGCAAATTAACTTTTTCTTCAGGCCCTGCGGGCATTTGCGATCAATCTCTGATAATTACCGTGAGTATATCTCATCATCGCCAAAAAAGAAGGCGATTTCCTCTTTTGCAGTCTCTTCGGCATCCGAACCGTGCACGGCATTGGCGTCAATGCTCGTGGCGAAGTCGGCGCGAATGGTGCCGGGAGCGGCCTGGCGGGGGTCGGTCGCTCCCATCAACTCCCGATTACGGGCAATGGCGTCTTCCCCTTCCAGCACCTGGACCATGACAGGACCGGAAGTCATGAATTTCACCAGATCACCGAAGAACGGCCGCTCGCGATGGACGGCATAGAAACCCTCGGCCTCCTCGCGAGAGAGGTGCTTCATGCGGGCCGCCACGATCCTGAGCCCGGCGCGCTCGAAACGGGTGTATATCTCGCCGATGACATTCTTGGAGACGGCATCCGGCTTGATGATGGAAAGCGTGCGCTGCATGGATACTCCTTTAAATATTGTTAAAGATGCTGGCTGCTGAACGGTGGAATCGAGAACGGCTGGCACCCCCGCGAACGTCGATCGCACCAGGTCCCAACTGTCTGACGCACGGGATTGTGCACAAGCTGCGCATTGTATACGGGATACCGGACAACTTCTATCCACAAATTCCGTGAAGCTGCTCACAGTATCGCTTCTCTCGGACACCGAACTGCCCCCACGGCAGGCCTCGCTGGGCTAGACTCGCACCATCATCAGGAATTCGGCAGATGCCCTTCATCCAACACGATCGAAATTCAATGCATGTCTCTGTTTCCTGGCCATGGCTTACCGGGACACGCGCACAATGAACGAGCACCGAGAGAACGTGCTGCCCTGGCACCTGCTCTCCGGCATGGTGTTGTTACTCGTTATCTTCCTGCTCGGCTGGAGCATCCTCGATGACGCCCGGTTTGCCGCGGAGCGAATCGGTGTCTACATCAGCGAGAGCGATGACGGCATCCTCATCGACCTGGTCGAATCGGGCCTGCCGGCCGACGATGCCGGCGCCCGTGCAGGTGACCTGGTCGTCGCGGTCGAGAATGACCCGGTAGAAGACATTGCCACATTGTCCGAACTGTTCGATCGCCATCACCAACCCGGACAGGCGCTTGCCATCACGGTACTTCGGAACGGGGACAGCGTCCACCTGCAACTGGTGCCCGGGACCTCGCCGGACCTGGTCCGTCTGCTCGCTCAACTGGTGCTGGTCGCAGCCTACCTGGGACTGGCGGCTCTGGCCGCACGCCACCAACAACACGATCTTCGCGCTCGCCTGCTGATGGTGTTCGTCACCCTGGTGGCGATCGAACTGGCCATGCCAGCCGGCTACATGCTGGGTGAAACCGGTACATTGCTCATCGTGCTGACGTGGATGGGAATGACCGGAATCCAGATTGCTGTCGAACTCCACCTGGTCAGCCTGATTCCCGAACGCCTGCGGTTGCTGACAAGGCATCGCTTCATCATTCCCGGATTCTACATTCTGGGCGCGCTGATCAGCCTTGTTCTCACCGCAGTCATCCTGCACCAGTGGTGGAGCGAAGACGATATCTACTCGGAGTTACTGGTGAATCTGCAGACCGGGATCCTGCTGGCCTGGGCCATTGTGGTTCCGGGCATACTCGCCTGGCAGGCCTGGCAGGCGATCACCCCCCGGGGGCGCAACCAGGCCATGCTGGTGCTGTTCGGACTTTTGCCCTGGGTGATATACATCTGGGTTTCCAGCCTGTGGAGCGGTTGGGCTGAAGTCGACATCCGGCTGACCTCCCAGATCGAGAACTTCGTGCTTCTGTTCTTCCCGGCCGCGGTGTTCGTGGCCATCTTTCGCTTCGGGCTGTTTGATATCGAGCAGATTGTACGTCGCGGTGTGGTCTACAGCGTCGTTGCAGCACTGGCGCTCGTCGTTCTATACACGTTACTCACCGCTGCACTGCCGTGGTTCACACATACCCTGGGCGAGGAATTCGGTCTCTGGCTGGTCACCGGCATCGCGGTCGGCTGCGGCATACTGTTTCGTCCCCTGCGAGTTACAGTCGAACGCCTCGTTGAACACGGCTTGTTCCCGGAGCGTCGTGCCCTGCGCAAGCGCCTGATCGAGATTGCCGGATCGCTCTCACAGCAATCGAGCATGGATGGATTGCTGAGCCGGCTTGCCGAGCAGTCGCGCGAGACCCTGGACCTGGCCTGGACCGCCGTGGTGACAATCGAGCAGCACGGCGTCGAACAACAAAGCGCCTTCAGTGAAGAAATGGACGAACGACGACGCCAGGACCTGTCTCGACTGCTCAGTACCGAATCACCGGTTTTTCTCTACCTGTCGCGCAGCAAGCGCCCGGTCAGCATTCGTCGACTCAAGCATCATCTCGGCGATCAGGGCCATGCGCTGGAACGCATCGGCGCCGAGGCGCTCGTACCGTTGTATTTTCAGCGCCGCATGATCGGCATCCTCTGCCTGTCGAGCAAGCGCAACGGAGAACTGTTCGTGCGCGAGGAACTGGAACTTCTCGACCTCTTCTCGCACCAGGTCGCGGCAAGCTTCGAGAACCTGCGCCTGTTCCAGGATGCCACCTACGAGGAGCTCACCGGCCTGCTCCGGCGCGAAGCCGTGATGCGTCAGTTGCAGGCCGAGAGTGCCCGGGCCGTACAAAGTGCCCGAGCGCTGAGCGTGTTCATGATCGATATCGACCATTTCAAGCCGATCAACGATGTCCATGGCCACCTGTTCGGCGACCTGATTCTCCAGCGCGTGGCCGAAGTGATGCATGACAGCGTTCGCGCCGTGGATTCGCTCGGCCGTTATGGTGGAGAGGAGTTTCTACTGATCGCGCCGGATACCGACTCGGAAGGTGCTCACCGACTGGCCTCCAAACTGCGCCAGGCCGTCTACGATCTCGAGTTCAGCGCACCGGACGGAGATTCCCAGGTGCGCGTCACCATTTCGATTGGCTTCACCACCTCCAGTGCGATGCAGACCGACCCCAATAGCCTGGCACGGGAACTGCTCTCAAGGGCCGACAAGGCCGTCTATGCCGCCAAGAACAGTGGCCGAAACCGGATCATGGAATTCACCGAAGCCCCGGTCGG
>SL_3KL_010_SEDDRAFT_10001924_pt1 | contig 18984 bp, 16 predicted proteins | sample SodLakKL_010_SED_2_FD_10381 | JGI IMG/M metagenome (IMG submission 10381) | reverse complement strand
ATTAAAATAATTTCCTGACCTTTTTTAAGTTTTGTATCAGGTTCAGGGTTAATAATCATATCTCCTTTTTTCTTAATCGCAATAACCGTGCACCCGGTTTTTTGGCGGATATCAGATTCGATGAGAGTTTTACCCGCCAGGCTTTTTTCAACTTTATGATTAAAAATATTCACTCCTTCAGCCAGCATCAGTACATCCTGCCCTTCCATAATATTAAAAATAGTATTGGCTCCCATCGATGCATAAGACATCACAAAATCAGCCCCGGCCCGGTGTAACGTGTTAATATTCTTTTCGAACGTCGCACGGGAAATAATCTGCATTTTCGGACACAACTGCCTGCAATAAATGGTCAGGTAGATGTTCATGTCATCATCATGAGTTGTTACCAGCGCAGTATGTGCCTCTTGCAAGCCGGCCTCTTTTAATACTTCTAAATCGGCCGCATCTCCTAAAATATATTTTTCGGGATCTCGAATTCGATCGGGGTTTTTATCAATAATCCGGTAATCAATACCGCGCTCTCCAAGAGCTTTTGCGGCAGCACGCCCTACCCTTCCCGCACCAATAATAACCACCGGTTTATCTGATACGTGGTAAATACTGAGCACCTCATCGTACCTGCGCAGCTGTTCAACGGTACCTGCCAAAACAAGAACTGTTTCCGGATTAATTTCGGTGTCGGGTTTAGGCTGTTTAAAAACTCCCCGCTCCCATATACCAACAATATTTACCCCAACTTTTTCGCGAAGGCCGCTCTCTTTAATGGTTTTTCCAATCAAAGGGGTATCCTGTGCCGTTGCCTCGCCAATAACAAGCCGGTCTATATGGCCAATAACATGAACTCGTGCATTTCCGCCCAGGGTTCTTCTTGCAAGAGATTTCCCAAGCATCTCACCCATCTGTATAACGTGGTTTGCCCCGGCCATCTGTAAAATATCAATGGAATCGGATGATGTTACTGTAGCAATAATCTTTACGCTTGAACTATACTCGCGAACCGTAAATGTTGTATTTGTATTGATGGTATCGGTGCCATTAGCTACCACCATCGAGCAGTTCTTCACCCGAAGTTTGGCGTAGGTTTCGGAATCATCCGGAGCGGCGTGAACTACTTTTATGCCTTTATCAGATAGCTCCAGCGCTTTTTGAAGATCGGGTTCCAACACGGCATACTCAATATTGTTCATTTCGAGTTTATGAATCAGCGATTCCGAAACCGCATCAAGATGGGTGATAATTACATGCCCATGAGTGTCTTCGGGGAGTTCCCGGGGAGCACGTGCTAAATTTTGTGCTTTTAGCCACGGTGCGTAAAAAAACTCGATAAACGTAAATGGCAGCATCACCAGCAAAAACAGTACACCGGAAAAAAGCACAACCATCGAAAAAAGCCGTCCGAGGTCCGAATGGAAGATAATATCACCAAACCCGAGCGTAGACATCGTTACCAGGGTCCAGTAAAACCCACTCAACCACGAGTGATCTCCCCCCTGGCCCTCCAGATGCATAATGTATTGGAACAAGACACTGTAGGTAATATATAATGCAACCAATAAGCCCAGAAATTTGGCAAGCTGTTTAACATTTTTTCGCGCTCGGCCGCTATCCAGGAAAAATGCCAATTGGGAGGAAAAAAACTTCATAATATCTATATTCTCGGTTATTTTAATGACACAAAATTATCCACTCGACAACACAATTCCTAAGTTCATTTTTTGCCTTCATCCACAATATGTAAATTTATAGATCTGCACTGGCAATTCTATACCCGAAATCGTTACTTTTGACCTGCCATTATCCGGAACCTAAACCTGTCAATTCTCACGCTCTGTGAATCGTTTTTTCACCTGCTTCGTTTTATTATTTTCGATTTTTTTGGTCCAGCAAGTCGAAGGACAAAGTTCGTCTGATCTCGCTCCAATACCCAACGTATATCTGGATTGTGATGCCTGTGATGTGAACTATGTGCGTACCAACATCACATTTGTGAACTATGTTCGCGACCAGGACGATGCATCGATATATCTTGATATTGATGATCAGCGAACAGGTGGTGGAGGTCGTGAATACATTCTTCGGTTTCGAGGTATGCAGCATTTTGAGGGAATTAACGACACCCTTCGCTACGTCTCTTCCAGTACCGATTCGGGTGATGAACGTAGAGTTGGGCTTAATCGCCACATCAAAATTGGGTTGATGCCGTACGTAACCCGAACGGTGGCAATTCGTAATCTCGATATTTTTTACGAAGAACCTGATGATGCAGATGATGATACCGATGATATTGATGACCCCTGGGGAGGCTGGGTATTTGATGTGAATCTCAGATCGAATATGAACGGGGAGGAAACAGAAACTAATTTCGGGTTATACAGTGGATTTGAAGCAGAAAGAATTACCGCTACGTGGAAAATACGGGCCCGGGCACGGGGTGAAATTCGACGACGAACCCTCGACCTGACTGACGAAACATTAAATATCAATCGAGATTGGGGAGATTACTGGTCTATGGTAGGTTACAGCCTTACTGATCGCTCCTCATTAGCACTTTTCAATCGGGCACGATTTAGCCGAACCGGTAACATCGCTCTTGAAACATACTTGGCTCCTGCTATAGAGTACAATTTCTTCCCTTATGAGGAATATCAACAGCGCCGTTTTATTGTGCAATATCAACTAACTCCATCCTACAGGCGCTACTACAACACCACAATATTTCTAAAAGATTCAGAGTGGATAATGTCACAGGAGATCTCCACTCGTCTGCGATACGATCAAAGCTGGGGACGGATTGATATACGTCTCTCCGGAATGCACTATTTCCACGATACGTCCCTTAACCGAGTTGAGATCAATCCATCCTTCAATATTCGAATTATCCGTGGACTATCCGTTAATCTATCCGGCAGATATAGAATTATTAATGATCAGCTCTCTCTCGAACTGCCTACGGATGTAGATCCAAACGATCCCGGAGAAATTATACGTGGAGCACAACGGCCTACCTCTTATGATTACAGTATATCATTCGGTCTTTCCTATACCTTTGGATCTATTTATAACAATGTGGTAAACCCGAGGTTTTAGAATCTTGTCTATACGTCCTACTCTTTAACCACGTTCTACTTCAGTAATACGTATGTATCGTCATAGCATCGGTGCAGGAGTTTAAAAATTTATTAAGTCGTTGTTTTTTTAAACCTGTTTAAATTCCCCTAACCGGTTGATGCTAAATGGTTAATTGATATTCACCTCTGACTTTATATTTTACAATACACTGATTATTTATTGTACAAATAGGGTAAAACTCTATCACTATGCTTCTCAAATTACTGGTTACATTTCTATTTATTTTTCAGTTTTCCGAGCCGGCAACCGACAATAAAGCCTCCGAAATCCTCGAGGAAGGCCTTGAACTGGTTCAACAAGAAGCCTACGAAGATGCCCTGCTTATTTGGGCTGATGCCTACAGCACGCTGGAAAATCCAAGTCCTGCAATTGGCAGAGAGTTTGTAAAAGTAGCTACTGAACAGGGTATCAATGAATATTACGAGCTTGCATCCATTGTATACTTTTGGGGGCTAACCGCCGATGAATTTGAACCCACAAGTGAATCCCTTCAGTTAGAAATTTCCACACTGGAGCCGTTAATGGATGAGCAAGAGTATGATGAAATCTATTCCCTGTTTGAAAACGAAGATCCGGAGCTCTATGAACGGTTAACCTCTTTTTGGCAACGGATGAATCCGACGCCGGGGGCAGAACATAATGCCAGAATGATTGAACATTGGGAAAGAGTAGCTTACTCCCTGGAAAATTTCACCCGAAATGAATCTACCTCGTTCGGTACCGATGAGCGGGCTCTCAGTTATATTCGATACGGTGAACCGGACCGCCTTCATGAAGGCCGGTTAGATGTTACCCGGGGCCAGGTTGTATCCCTTAGCTCCATGCTCGATCCCAATGCCGATTCGCAATATATGGCCAACATCATCATGGATATTGGCCTGCAGCCTGAGTACGAGCTTTGGATTTACAATCAACCCAACCCCGAGATGAGGTTTAACCTGTTTAAGTTATTTGGTCAGCACCCCAATAGAGGTTTTGGCCGGGTCAGCCAGGTTGAAGATTTTATCCCATCTCAACACTTTTCATTTAACCCCGACAGATATCGAATGCAAAGTCTTGAAGGAGACGCTTCACCGGCCGGTATTAACCTTAATCCCGGTATGATCTACCTATGGTACTTTTACGAAGAGTTAGCCTCTCTGGAGCCCTATTTTGCCTATCATTTTCACACCATTTCATCCGAATGGGAATCTGCTGAGATGCATCTCGATGCCCGGGAATCAGGGCAAAATCCAACTTCGGGAATGTATGCCGGCCAACTGCAGATGCAGCGCAACCAGGTATCTGCCCTGCGGGATTTAAACCTTGCCCCGCCTGAGTTCTCTACACACGAAAATAATATGCCGGAAATTCCTGTAGAAGTATTTCAATACCGACTACTTGATGAGCAGAATCAACCCGTATATGCCACGTTTATAGAGAGCAAACCGGGGCAGGCATTTTTGCAGGATTTTGGATACAACGAGGATCGAATGGACCCCACAGGTAATGCAGAACCACAACAGCTGTTCAATCATTACGAGCTAACTCATGGACTGCAACTACTCTCTGAAAATCAAGATGTTATATCAGAGCAGCGTCAACCTACTGAATTATTGATCGATTTTGAGGAAGATGAACCGAGCCGATCTGTATTTGTCATTCCGCATATTTCGGAAAGCACAATCCAGATTTTATCTGCTGAACTTCACAACCGCCATCCCGAATCATCCCGGCGAATTGAGTCATCTTTTACCTCATCACTGCGTGGATTGGGGAAAATTGAGATCAATCAACCTGAACCGCTAAATACCGATCCCGATAAGCTGGAGGTTTCCGACCTAATTCTTGGGTTTGAACTTCAGGATGACCCCAACCCAAATGCTTTTCTGCCATTTGTAGTAGCAAACAATAAAAAAATTCCGGCTGATGAAGAGCTCGTTGTACGCTTTGAAGTTTACAACCTGATACAGGATGAGGAAGGGTTTGCTCACTTCGAACTGGATTATGAAATATCTCCTGAAACCGGAGGATTTCTATCTCGTGGCCAAGAAGAGGAGGCTTCGTTAACTCTTAGTTTTGAACCGATGGACAGTAGATTTACGGAAAATATTCAAATTTTAACCGCTGATCTTGACACCGGTGTATACCAGCTTGAAATGACATTCTCCGACCTTCATTCAGATCAACAAGTTGAACGAAAAGTAGAATTCGAAATCATCGAATAAACACTATGAGCATCAAACACTCATTTTTACTTTTTTGGGCTTTCGGATTGATAATACCCTTAACCCAATCACTTTCTGCTCAAACCTCAGTTATTGAGGGGATTGTTGTGGAAGAATCAACCGGCGATCCTATTGTGGGAGCAAATATTTTTATTGCGGAAACAGCCATCGGTACCACTACCGATCAACTTGGAGCATTTTCATTCGAAACAGATCGTACGGATGAGGAAGAGTTAACAATCAGCTTCGTGGGTTATCAAACAAAAACAGTACCACTCGATTTAACTCAAGAGCAGTCAGAATTCCATTTCCATATCGAATTAGAACCGGATCAATATAAACTCGATGACATTGTTGTAGCAACGGATAATACACTCTGGCTTGAAAGTTATGATGACTTCAGGCGAGAGTTTATCGGCAGTGGTTATTTTGCCGATTTAACAACCATTGAAAATCGATGGGTGATCGATTTCACCAGGGAAAGTGGTGGGGCGCTATACGCCAGAGCCAATTATCGTAGAAAACCGGGCACTCGGCTACCGCCTTCAGATCGACATGGAAGATTTTATATGGAAGCTTAATAGTGGCGAAGGCCATTTCTATTTTGATATCGATTTCCGCGAACTCGAGCCTCGCAACCAGGCAGAATATGAACAATGGCAAAATAACAGGCAGCAAGCATATACCGGCTCTCTTCAGCACTTTTTCAGAAGTCTTTATCGTGATGAACTCTCAAGAAATGATTTTGAAATAGTTCAACAGGGNAGTACACAAAGTGCAGATATTTATCCTCAAGATCGAAACACCAATGTGATTCAATTGCTAACCCGCCACCGAATTCCGATGTCAAAATTTAACCGTGAGGTAAAGGCTTTTTATATGCGTGGCCCCGTTGATGTACTGTACGGACAGCGATCATTTCGGCAAGACACTAGGAAGCGAGCCGGGCTCAGGCCTGAAATTAACAACCTCCTCTTCTTAGTCCGCGACGACGGTACTCTTGTAAATCGCCAGGCCATCAGCGTTGAAGGATATTGGGCCAACGAGCGAATTTCTACTATGCTTCCCTCTAACTACCGGCCTTGATCCATTCAAACTTTACAATGTTGTGAACTTTCAGGAAGTAATATTTTGTATTCTATCGCAACGATAATTGGTAACACTCTGCGATAACAAAAGTCCATGAAAAAACTCCTGTTTCTTTTAATCATTTTTGCAACATTTATGAGCTGCACATCCCCTGAAGATTCTATTCCACAAGATGCTCAATCGGTAAAACCGTTGCTTATTGGAGATTCAATTCCTGATGTATCCCTGCAATCAGCCGAAGGTGAATCTATAAATCTTACTGATTTTAACAGGGAAAATACGCTATTTATTTTCTATAGAGGTGGATGGTGTCCATTCTGCTCAGCAGAACTCTCTGAAATTGCACAAATAGAAGATGAATTATATGAACGGGGAGTTACGGTAATAGGTATCAGCCCGGATCAACCCTCTTACCTACAGCAATCAATGGATGATATTGAGTTTGATTACAAACTCCTTTCCGACAGTAACATGGCCGCGTCGAAGGCGTTTGGTATTGCGTTTCAAGTAGATTCAGAAACCGTTCAAAGCCTAAAAGAAAACGGTATGGATATCGAAGAGCGATCCGGACAAAATCACCATCTGCTACCCGTCCCGGCAATCTTTCTTACCAATGATGAGGGCGTTATAGAGTTCCAATATGTGAACCCGGAATACCGCACCCGAATTGATAAAGATGTATTGTTAGCCGCTGTGGATGCGATGATAAAATCGTGACATTATAAGGCTGTAGATTCCATCCAACTCTTTGTATCTTTCAAAGATGGAAAAAGAAGTAAGTACAGACAACCGAACCGACCTAAAATCTCTTAATACAGACGAACTGAAGCAGTTCTGTGACGACCTTGAACTGGCTGATTACCGTGCCGACCAGGTCTACCAGTGGCTCTATCAAAAAGGGGCGTCGTCGTTTGATGAGATGACCAACCTCTCCAAGGATCTCCGTGCCAAACTGAAAGAGATCGCCGAAGTTCCCCGTATTACAATTCACAGCCAGCAGGAGTCGAACGATGGAACCATTAAATTTCTATTTCAGCTCGATGGTCCCGAGGGATATAAAGTTGAGGCCGTGATGATTCCTGATTTTTACCCGGATGGCGCCGCAAATCGACTGACCGTCTGTGTATCATCCCAAGTGGGCTGTATGTTCGGCTGTTCATTCTGTGCAACCGGGAAAATGGGATATTTCAGAAATCTGTCTCATGGCGAAATTGTAGATCAGGTGCAGATTATCAATGAAATTGTGGAAGAGAAGTTTGGTAAAAAGATCACCAATATTGTCTATATGGGGATGGGCGAACCGCTTCACAATTTTAAAGCGGTTGTAGAATCTGCCCGGATCATTTGCAATCCGCTCGGGCTTGATCTCTCACCAAAACGAATTACCGTATCAACGGTTGGGCTTACCAAGCAGATTAAACAGCTTGCTGATCTGGAAACAGGTGTTAACCTGGCGATCTCTCTGCACGCTGCTGACGACGAAAAGCGTGATGAAATTATGCCCATCAACAGTAGCCTGAACCTTACTCAGCTCGAAGAGGCCGTAAAATACTACCATCAAAAAACAGAGAAACCACTTACCTACGAATATCTCCTTTTTGATGAGTTTAACGACTCCGCTGCCGATGCCAAGAAGCTGGCAGACATTGCACAGTGGGTGCCATCAAAAATTAACATCATTATGTATAATAATGTGGCGGGTGTAGCACTTAAGCGTGCCCGAGAAGAGCGACTGGATCGATTTATGCAGATTCTTACTAGTCGCGGAATCACGGCTACCGTACGGCGCAGTCGCGGGGATGATATCGATGCAGGCTGTGGCCAACTTGCCATCCGTGAAGGCCAAGAGAAAGGGAAGAGCATGGCCAAGGCTTAGGTTTACAGATGTACTTCAAGCTTACCCCACTGTAATTGCAATTCATGAATTGCAATTACAGTAAAGCTTACAGAGAGCAAAAGCCTTAATTAATCAGGCTAAAGATACGCTCAAACCTTGGGAGCCAGCGTTCTCCATCCCATGAAAAGTAGACCATACTCGCTTTACCAATTATGTGGTCATCGGGTACAAAGCCCCAATAACGGCTGTCTTCACTATCATCACGGTTATCCCCCATCATAAAATAGTAATCGCGCTGTATGGTATACCGGTTGGTCTCTTCACCATTTATCACAAAGCGATCGCCATCTTTTTCAACGTCATTACGTTCGTAACGCTGTAAAATATCTTGATACAGGTGCCAATTATCTTCAGAGAGTTCTACTTCCTTGCCCTTATATGGAACTGTAAACTCTCCCAAGCGGTCATGGTTTGTATATCCCTCTGAAAAGTTGAAGTTTCGGCGGCTAAACGTATCAAAATCATCCGGCAGCACAAAAAGTTCAACGGAGTTTATTTCCCCCCACTCTCTCATCTCATCTGCCATGGAGGGTGTCATATTAATGATGTGTGTACCGTTACCGGCTTGTACAATGGATGCTCCGGTATCTCTCACTTTAGACGGGCTGAGCCGAATTCTTTCGCGTACTTCTACCCGATAATTCTGCATCATCGTTTCGTACTCTTCCGATGGTTCTCCATTTACGTAGAGTATTTTTTCGTCGATCTCAAGAACATCACCGGGCATTCCCACAGCACGCTTAATATAGTTCGTCTTCATGGAAACCGGTCCGCGATCTATCGGGTAATTGAACACAACGATATCTTCTCGTTCAATTTCGGTATACCCCGGCAGACGAACCCACGGCACATCAACTCCGGGCATATAGATATCTGTAAAAGGAACGGAAAGCGTCATTGGACTACGCGGACCGTATGCCAGCTTCGATACAATCAGAAAATCACCGGTCAGAAGCGTCTTCTCCATCGATGGCGTCGGAATACGGTAGGCTCCAAAAAAGAACGTACGTAATATAATGGCTGCAATCGCCGCCCACACTAAAGCATCTAACCATTCCCGTGCCCAGTGTTTCGCTTCTATCTCTTCATTTTTTGCTTTGTCAGGATCGTTATCCCAAAAACGAAACTTGTCTAAATACCCTTTTTCTTTGCTCAACGTAAAATTTTAATTAGTTAAATGAGGCTGGTCGGTCAATCTGTTCCCGGTTGAATTCACCATCTTTATACTCTACCAAATACCACTGTTCTCGCTCAGGAGAGTAGAAATAATCAGTAAATGATTCCATATCACTCCCCTCGGTCATCAATTTACGAGTAAATGTCCGTTTTACCTGAGGCATTAAATCGATGTATTGGCTGGCACCCACATACACGAGACCATCTTCAAACGGCCCGTCCAGGTCCAGCACCATCATGGGTATTTCACCATCAATAATAAACCAGTATTCAAACTGTACCGCCTTACCCGGCCGGTAGTCCCGTTGATTAATCAAATCTCCAATTCTCTGTGTGGGATCACCATACACAGCCTGCAGACGTGAGCGTAGTTCTATGGTGGGAATTCGATCTATCGTGGTAGGATTATATAGTCCCTGGCCTGTCCAGTTAATATCATTAAATCGATCCTGAAACTCAGCCCGTTCAGAGTGAGATACTTTTTGAATATCGGGATCTTCAAACTGGGCATATGCTCCCGCCGAAGAAACCAGGATAATTACAAGTGTGAGTATTGAATGTTTAATTTTCATAATTCTTAATCGTTATCATCCATCGATAGAACAGCGAGGAACGCTTCCTGCGGTATTTCTACAGTTCCAACCTGCTTCATCCGCTTTTTACCTTCCTTCTGCTTCTCGATCAATTTTCGTTTTCGGGATACGTCACCACCATAACATTTAGCTGTAACATCTTTACGCAGAGCTCTGATAGTATCACGAGCAATTACCCGCGATCCAATAGCGGCCTGTATCGCTACTTCATACTGTTGTTGAGGAATAAGTTCCTTCAGTTTAGCACAGACTTTTCGGCCATGTTCATACGCATTATCGCGGTGAGTAATACTTGATAACGCATCGACCGGATCACCGTTCAACAGAATATCTAAACGAACCAGATCCCCCTTTCGGTATTCGATAAATTCATAATCGAGCGATGCATATCCTCGAGTGCCACTCTTTAGCTTATCATAAAAATCAAAAACCACTTCAGCCATCGGCAATTCGTACGTAATATCTACGCGGTTCCCCTGCATAAATATCTGATTTAAATAAATTCCCCGCCGATTCTGGCATAGCTTCATCACCGGACCGATATAATCAGCCGGTGTAATAATACTCGCTTTAATGTAGGGCTCCCAAACCGTCTCCACCATTCCGGCATCGGGCATCTCACTCGGGTTTTCAACCTGAACCCGTTTCTTCTCCCCTTTAAAGTCAGTTTCAACTTCGTACTGCACGTTTGGTACCGTGGTAATAATATCGATATTAAATTCCCGATCGAGGCGCTCCTGCACAATTTCCATGTGTAACAGACCAAGAAATCCGGCACGAAATCCAAAACCAAGTGCCTTTGAGGTTTCGGGTTGATAGGAGAGCGACGCATCATTCAGCTGTAATTTCTCAAGGGCCGATCGCAGATCCTCAAAATCCTCCGATTCCGTCGGAAAAATCCCGCTAAACACCATCGGTTTCGATTCCTTATAGCCGGGAATAGGTTCATCTGCGCCATCTTTTTGATGGGTAATTGTATCCCCCACCCTAGCATCCTGCAGTGACTTTACACTACCAATTACATATCCAACATCACCGGCCTTCAGTACTTCGCATGGTTTCTTTTTTAACTCCAGGTAGCCAATCTCCTCAGCATCATACTCCTTATCAGAGGCCATAAAAAGAATATTATCGCCCTTTTTAAGCGTCCCCTGCATCACCCGAACGTACGCAATAGAGCCGCGATAGGTGTTAAAAATAGAATCAAAAATAAGCGCCTTCAGCGGTTTATCCACCTCTTGCTTAGGTGCCGGCACTTTTTCTACAATCTCTTCAAGCAGCTCCTCAACACCATCTCCGGTTTTCCCGGAAACGTGCAAAATATCAGAGTGCTCACAACCAATCATATCTACAATTTGTTGCCCCACACCCTCAACATCCGCACCCGGAAGGTCAATTTTATTCAGAACAGGAATAATTTCCAGATCCTGCTCAATCGCCTGGTAAAGGTTGGAAATTGTTTGAGCTTCAATTCCCTGTGCAGCATCTACAATAAGAAGTGCTCCTTCACAAGCCTTAAGTGCGCGCGAAACTTCATATGCGAAATCAACGTGGCCTGGGGTATCAATCAAGTTAAAAATCACTTCTTCACCCGAGGGACGTTTGTACTTCATCCGGATGGCGTGGCTCTTAATCGTTATCCCACGCTCCCGTTCCAGATCCATGTCATCCAGGACTTGCTCCTGCATCTCACGTTCCGTAATTGTACCTGTACGCTCCAGAAGACGATCTGCGAGCGTAGATTTCCCATGATCAATATGAGCAATAATGCAAAAATTCCGAATTTGGGTCATTATCTACAGAGATGCTAAAATTTTCAAAGCAATAAAGATACAAAATTGTAACGGAGTCTGCTCCGCGATCGTACCTTCGCTTTTAATTAACTTAGATGTGTTGGTTTATTCTTCAACCGGGCTTAAAAGCTCAACGTGAAATCGAAACGTCTCTTTTTCGATCGCCATGGTATCATAAATTTCACGAATCAGTTCAAAAACCACATCAGGATCTCCCTTTACACTAGTTGAAAGGTAATTTACATCAACCTCTACATCATGCTGTGCAGCCATTTCAAGCAGGTCTTGAACCTGCTCTTTGGGATGATCGGTATAGAGAGGAATATATGTGAGTTGGGCTATTGTTTTCATACGGTACTTTATGTTCTTAAAACTTGTTTGATGGTTAAAATAACCTGTATATCACTCACAAAAAAGCAAAACATCACAGCCATAACTACAGTTTAATTTTTTTCGGAATGATGAACGCCTCAAATCAGTTTTTTGCACTTTGTAATTGGTTAAATACAATCAAAACTTCTATTTTTAGGCCATGCAAAAACAACTCCATATCATTCCGCCTCATCTAGGCTGTCATCATCTGCACAGCCACGGGTATTTTGCATAAATACTCTCCTGTACCCGCCCAAAACCACAATTTTCCCCAAAACTTATTTATTCTATGAGAACCCTCGACTCCACGACATCCTTACGTATCGCTGTCCAAAAAAGCGGACGTTTAACCGATAAAACCTTAAAACTTCTGGAAGGGATTGGGCTAAAATTTGATGACTACAAGCGAAGCCTTTTGGTTAAATGCCTCAACTTTGATGTTGAGTTACTGCTAATCCGCGATGACGATATCCCTGAATATGTGCAAGACGGTGTGTGCGACCTCGGTTTTGTAGGAGCAAACGTTGTTGCCGAAGATGAAGCCGATGTCACCATTTTAAAAGGCTTGGAATATGGTGTCTGCCGGCTCTCCATTGCTGTCCCAAAAGATGGCAGCATTAAAACCATCAAGGATTTTGAAGGCAAAAAAATTGCCACAAGTTACCCGGTCCTCACAAAAAAGTTTTTTTCTTCGAAACAAATTGACGTTGACATTGTAACACTGTCAGGATCCGTGGAAATTGCTCCTCGTCTCGAAATTGCCGATGCAATTACTGATCTCGTTTCTACCGGTGGCACGCTCAAAGCCAACGGGCTTACAGAAATCGAGAAAATTTTTGATTCCGAAACGCAGCTTGTTAAAACAAACAAGCCGCTTTCGGATGGCAAACAGGCGTTGATTGAGAAATTTTTACAGCGGATTGAGGGGTACCAAAAAGCGGAAAAAAGCCGCTACATTATGATGAACGCCCCTGAAAAATCCGTTGATAAAATCAAAGAGATCATCCCATCCCTTAAAAGTCCCACCGTTATGCCCCTGGCCGATAACGGTATGGTGGCAATCCACACGGTCATTACAATCTCTGCATTCTGGAACCTGATGGAAGAGCTGAAAGCCGCCGGAGCTACCGGAATTGTGGTACTGCCAATCGAAAGCATGATCGCGTAGATCTAAATATTAGTCTGGAATCAAGATTCGTGATTATGAAAAAGTATATCTATAAAGATCTTTCCGGCGAAGACATTAAAGCGCTTATAAAGCGTCCCAAAATGGATTTTGCGTCCGTATTTGGACAGGTACAACCCATTTTAGATGATGTTGAAAAAAACGGGGATGCAGCCATCAAAAGTTATACTAAGAAATTTGATGGCGTATCACTTCAGTCGGTTGCTTTAAATCCTGATTCCGTCACCGTTTCCCTCAAACCGGAAATTCAAACTGCTATAGATAAAGCTTCCGAAAATATTTACCGTTTCCACCGCGAGCAGTTTGCAATGGAGCTTGAAGTTGAGACTATGAACGGTGTGATCTGCAAACGGGTGGCAAAACCGATTGAGCGGGTTGGGTTATACATTCCCGGTGGAACAGCACCGCTGCCATCCACCACCATGATGTTGGGTATTCCCGCCATGATAGCCGGCTGCAAAACCATTGTAATTGCCACTCCGCCCGATAAAGACGGCAACGTGCCTGAATCCGTTCTCTACATCGCCCAAAAAGTTGGGGCAAAAACGGTTCTGAAAGCGGGTGGTGCACAAGCAATAGCAGCAATGGCGTATGGTACGGAATCTATTCCGAAAGTGGATAAAATCTTTGGTCCCGGGAACCAGTATGTAACGGCGGCAAAAATGGTTTTGCAAAACAGCGAGGCAATGGTATCCATCGATATGCCGGCCGGGCCTTCTGAGGTTTTGGTGATTACAGACAACACTTCCGATCCCGAATTTATCGCCGCCGATCTGCTTTCTCAGGCGGAGCATGGATCAGACAGCCAGGTGGTGTTGGTCGTTACAGAAGACACCGATCTGGAGGCTATAAACGCTGCCACTCAGCAGCAGTTGGAAAAACTGCCCCGTAAAGAGTTTGCCACTAAAGCACTCGAAAAAAGCTTCACGGTTGTAGTTGGGAACAGCGAACAGGCAATGGAGTTTTCAAACCAATACGCGCCGGAACACCTGATCATCAACACAAAAGATGAGGATAAGCTGGCTGAAAAAGTCACGAATGCGGGATCTGTATTTATCGGGCAATGGACCCCCGAGAGCATGGGTGATTACGCCTCCGGGACGAACCACACGCTGCCGACCTACGGTTATGCCAGAATGTACAGTGGCGTATCGTTGAACAGTTTTCAAAAGTTTATTACGATGCAGAAAATAACTGAAGAGGGTCTCAAAAATTTAGGCCCCACCGTGGAGACTTTGGCTGACGTCGAGGGGCTTCATGCCCATAAAAATGCTGTTAGTTTACGATTAAAAAAATTAGGTAAGAAAAGTTGATTATGGCAATAAAAAAAGTCCCCTATTGAGAGGGGAAAAGTGAGTGCTGAAGGCAAATCCGGTTAGCACGATCGAGGGGTGTGTCCTATTTAAGGGCCTCGATGCTTAATCAACACACCCCTAAATCCCCTCTCAAGAGGGGGCTTTTAAACCCATTGCTTGCAAAAAATAACCAATCATTAATAACCACCAACCAATGCCCATTACCAATATCGAATCCCTGATTCGCGAAAATATTCGAAATTTAACTCCCTACCGTAGTGCCCGGGATGATTATAACGAAGGTACTTTGCTGGATGCCAATGAAAATAGCTTAGGATCATCCGTCAGAAATTCCCTGGATCTGCATCGATACCCGACCCCCACTCAAGATAAACTGCGCAAAAAAATTGCGGAGTATCGAGGAGTGGATTTCGAAAATATTTTCCTGGGCGTTGGCAGTGATGAAGCGATTGACTTGCTGATGCGAATTTTTTGCGAGCCCGGTGAAGAGTCCATCATCATCACCCCTCCCACTTACGGGATGTATAAGGTATCTGCAAATATCAATAATGTAGGCATCAAAGAGGTTAAGCTAACTGAAAAGTTTCAGTTGCAGCCCAACAGAATCATAGATGAAGTGGATGATTCCACAAAAATGCTGTTTCTCTGTTCGCCCAATAATCCCACCGGGAATGACATGAAGCGAACCGACCTGTTGAAGCTGGCCACAAAATTCCCGGGGATAGTTGTTGTAGATGAGGCGTATATCGATTTCAGCAAACAGGAATCGATGGCTCACATGGTTCAACAGTATCCCAACTTAGTAGTTCTCCAGACCTTCTCTAAAGCATTTGGACTGGCCGGAATACGGCTGGGAGTTGCTATTGCCGGGCCACAAATTATCGACTATATGATGCGTGTAAAAGCGCCATACAACATCAACAAATTGACAGCCGATACGGCTCTCCAGGCGTTTGATAACAAAGAGCTGTTGAATTTCAATATCGAGAAACTGCGCGAAGAACGGGATTATGTTGCGGAGCAGCTTAACTACAGTGATGCAGTTGAGAAGGTCTACCCTTCCAATTCAAACTTCTTGCTTTTTAAAATCGACCGGGCTAAAGCTGTATACGAGAAGTTGGCTAAAAAAGGTATTATTGTGCGATACCGAGGCAACGAACCTCTATGCGAAGACTGCCTGCGGGTAACAATCGGTATGCCCGATGAAAATGTGAGGTTTCTGAAAGCCCTTAAAAATATTGTTGAACACGAATTGTCATAAAAGGCATAAAAAGAGATCAATATCCCACAAAGGGAGTTTAACCAATAAGTTCTTACAAAGATGAAAATCAACATTAACCCGAACGCTTTACAATCTGATAGCGAAACTCTGCTACCCGCAGGTGCGCTCTCTGGGATGAAATACCTTACAGAATCCGGTGTGGAGCTACAATTTGATCAGGATCCACTGACCGATCAACAACTGAATTTGATCGAAAATGAGGGGGTCAAAAACTCCTCAATCAGTGATTCTGAATTGGATGGAATCATCAAAAAAGAAGGGACCGAGCTGCATTTTGAATATGCCGGAGAAGTTGTAGAAAAATCCTCTGACTGGACAAATTTAAGTCGGGCTATTCTCTTTCCGAGCCGTAAAGCCGAAATNANTCGAAATACCAAAGAAACCGATATTTCTATCTCCATCAATCTGGATGGAACGGGCGAGAGCAATATCAGTACCGGGCTGGAATTTTTTGATCATATGCTGGATCAAATTGCACGCCATGGGCTTATTGATCTTGAAATCAACTGCGAGGGAGATCTGAAGGTGGATGAACACCACACAATCGAAGATACGGCAATTGCATTGGGGCAGGCGATACGCGAAGCGATCTCTGAAAATAAAGCCGGAATACAGCGCTACGGGTTTGTTCTGCCAATGGATGAGGCGCAAGCTACCGTGGCTATTGATCTATCCGACCGCCCCTTTTTAAGGTGGGAAGTTGANCTGAAGAGAGAGTACGTTGGCGACTTCCCAACAGAGATGTTGGAGCACTTTTTTTACACGCTGGCAATGAACGCAAAAGCAACTCTGCACGTTAAAGCAACCGCTAAAAACGAACACCACTTAATAGAATCGGTGTTTAAAGGGTTCGCAAGAGCACTTCGTTTTGCAATTAGTAGGAATGAACGAATTCGGGGCATTCTCCCCACCACTAAAGGAACTATTTAGATATAAGCGAAAAGGTGAAACCCACATATTATGTTGGCTTTAAATAAACCAGATCCTTAGCTCTCTTTTTTAGGTTTTAATTTTTGTACCTGTAGGAATTATGATAGGAATTATTAAGTACCAAGCCGGAAATTTGGCGTCAGTTTCAAATGCATTAAACCGGCTTGGTGCAGCTCATTTTATTACTGATGACCATAACGAGCTGGAAAAAGCAGATGGGATCATTTTCCCGGGCGTGGGTCATGCCGGGGCAGCTATGGATGACCTTCGATCACGCGATTTGGATGTGTGGCTAAAAAACACCACCAAACCGGTATTGGGTATTTGTCTTGGAATGCAGCTTTTATATGAATCATCCGAAGAAGGTGACAGCAATACACTTGGATTGATTCCGGGAGAACTTAAAAAGTTTGACGCTTCAAAAGCTAAAGTGCCTCATATGGGCTGGAATCAATGTAAGCCAAACATTGACCATCCACTTCTAAAAGGGATCAGCGAAAAGCAGTTTCTCTACTACGTTCACGGATATTACGCTCCCATTTGCAAAAATACACTGGCGAGCTGCAACTATATCAATGACTTTACTGCTGTCGTAGCAAAAGACAACTTTATGGGTGTACAGTTTCATCCCGAAAAATCTGGGCAGGTTGGTTCGCTTTTGTTGCAAAACTTTGCTGATATGGTAAATATCAAATCAGAAATTAACTCCTGAGGCTCTGGACTAAATTTATTTATTTCCTGATTCCCCTCCCCTTCCTCCTCCCAAATTCATATCATTGAGAGCCATTTTTGAATGCGACATTCACTTAACAAAAGGTAGATTTTTCAATTTTAAAAGCTATTTGATATATGAAAGTTATTCCCGCTATTGACCTGCTCAACGGAGAAGTGGTTCGCCTAAAAAAAGGGGACTATGATGAAAAAACCGTCTATAATAATGATCCGGTAAAAGAGGCCGGAAAGTTTAAAGATGCCGGGTTTGACCATATACATGTTGTGGATTTGAATGGTGCCAAAAGCGGATCTTTTGAAAATCTGCCCCTTATTGAGCGGATGATAAATCAGCTCGGTCTTTCAATTCAAACCGGAGGTGGTGTTCGCTCTTCTGATGATATAAAGCAACTTCTGGATGCTGGATTGAGCGGTATTATATGCTCTTCGATGGCGGTTAAAAAGCCTGCTGAATTTTTGGAAGCCATCAACAACTATCCTGATGAGATGATCCTTGGGCTGGATCTTAAGGATGGCAAAATGGCTTATGGCGGCTGGTTAGAAACGAGTGACACTCCAATTGAGGAGTTCATCAACCCGATGATTAAAGCAGGATTGCAGACCGTATTAAGTACCGATATTTCGCGAGATGGTATGCTTAGTGGTCCTAATGTGCAGATGTATGCAGATCTTCAAAAGCGGTTTCCTACTTTGAACTGGATTGCTTCGGGCGGCGTATCTAAACGGGAAGATTTGGCAGAGCTTCAAAAGCATGATCTATACGGTGTAGTTGTGGGCCGGGCATATTACGAGGATAAAATCAGCCTCGAAGAGATGAGTGATCTGCACGNAAAGTAATGATAACCGCAGGGTATACAATAATCCTCAATCGAACATTAATAAAGAANGATAACCGCAGTGGCACGGTGGCGCAGGGAAATACAAAAAACTCGATGAAGATTTTATAATACAATAGTAATTTCTCAAGGGATTAAGTTTTTTAAGCTTAGCTTTTTCAATCATTCCTCAGCGTCATAGCGACACCGCGGTTCATACCCCGCTTCTAAAAATTGCTCTTGATTTGATAAAAAATGATAACCGCAGTGGCACGGTGGCGCAAAGATTACAGTAGTATTTAAAATTTACCCCTTCTACAGCTTATTAACCACACGTTTGATACCATACTTCATCTTGGATGATTTAAAGTTTAATAGATATCCAAGTTTATTATTTGTCAACCTCAAATAGGTCAAAAGCTGAGCCAAATGTACATCATTGAGCTTATCCACTGTTTTTAGTT
>SL_3KL_010_SEDDRAFT_10001923_pt1 | contig 18987 bp, 14 predicted proteins | sample SodLakKL_010_SED_2_FD_10381 | JGI IMG/M metagenome (IMG submission 10381) | reverse complement strand
ACCGGAGGCCAGGTTGCAGCACCTGTTTTCCGTGAAATCGCAGACAAAATTTATGCTGCCCGCCTTTTTACCCCGGAAAAACCACCACGGGAGCATCTGATAGCACGCTCAGTACCATCTTTCCGGAATGCTTACCATGAAGACATGAAAACCATCTATGCCGAATTGCATGCACACCTGAGAAATGATGTGGCAGGCAACTATGTCAGAACCATTGTACATGCGGATACTGTTGAGCTGCAAGAACGTGAGTTTGTGGAAAACCTGGTACCTGAAGTGGTGGGAATGGGGCTGAGAGATGCAATGTTTGTATTGGAAAATGCAGGCCTGAGGGTCCGGTTCACTGGCAGAGGAATGGTACGGACGCAAAGCATACGGCCCGGGACAAGAATAAGCCCGGGAAGCATTATTTATATTGAATTATCGTGAACAAAGAATAGAAATTGCTATTCCCGGCCAATGTGCAACAAGACACAGATATATAGATGAAACGCCCATTACAGGATTATTTGACACACAAAAGGATGGTTATGGGAGCTGGGAGCTGGGAGCTGGGAGCTGAGAGCTGGGAACTGAGAGCTGGGAGCTGAGAGCTGGGAACTGAGAGCTGGGAGCTGAGAGCTGGGAGCTGAGACTTAAGGGACTTAAGGGACTTAAGGGACTTTAGAGACTTTAGAGACTGAGAGATGGGGTTTGACAACTGAGAAGCTAGGAGGATTCGCGGCGGTAAAGGGAACGCCCTGAAGGGCAANTTAATTCAGCCCGGTGGCAACGCCCTGGGTAAATGTGGGCAAAACCCCAACTGCGCCTTGAAGGGGCAGCTTAAACACCAGCACAAAGAGCCAGACTGCATATATAAAAGAAATTATAAACACATGAAAAAAACACCAGGCTTATTAACGGATATTGTCTATAAAACCGGAATTACCAAAACATCCGGAAGCATGGAGAAAGATATTTATGATGTGGTATCAGATTCACGGTCTGCATCAAAAGGATGCCTGTTTGTTGCTGTGAAAGGCTTGACGGTCGACGGACATGATTACATTGAAGAGGCCATTAACAAAGGTGCAAGTGCCATCCTGTGCGAACGCATTCCGGATAAAGTGCGTGAAAATGTCAGCTATATAGTTGTAAGCGAAACAGCAAAAGCATTGGGAATAGCAGCGGCCAATTTTTATGACCATCCATCACGAAAACTCAAACTCATCGGTGTAACAGGAACCAATGGAAAAACAACCGTAACAAGAATGCTTTATGAGGTGTTTAAACGGCTGGGGCACCGGTGCGGTCTCATTTCTACCATCAGCAATGTTGTGCATGAGAGGGAAACCGAAAGCTCACTGACAACGCCCGATGCAATAACCATCAACAATCTGTTGCATCAGATGGTGGAGGAAAAATGCGAGTATGTGTTTATGGAGGTAAGTTCGCATGCACTTGCCCAGTCAAGGGTAAACGGTATCACTTTTACAGGCGCTATATTCACCAATTTTTCCCACGATCACCTCGATTATCATAAATCAACAAAAGAATATCTGAACAGCAAGCAGATGCTGTTCAACGATCTCGAAGAGGATGCATTTGCCTTAACCAACCTTGACGACAAGAATGGGCTCATAATGGTGCAGAACACCAAAGCCGACCGCAAAACTTACAGCTTGCAAGCCATGGCCGACTATAAAGGAAGGGTTCTGGAGAACAGCTTCTCAGGCTTACATTTACAAATCGACGACCGGGATGTTTGGTGTAACCTGGTTGGTAAATTTAATGCTTACAATGTTCTTACAGTTTATGCAACCGGTTGTATCCGGGGTAAAAATAAAGAAAACCTGCTCACTGCCATTTCTGCCAGTAAAGCTCCCGAGGGCAGGTTTGAACTTATAAACGGAAACGATGGCATCAAGGGTATTGTGGATTACGCGCACACGCCCGATGCATTAAAAAACATCCTGGAAACGATCAATGAAATCAGAACAGGCAATGAAAAGCTGATCACCGTGCTTGGATGCGGCGGCGACAGGGACAAAACCAAAAGAGGTCCTATGGCAGCCATCGCAGCATCACTGAGCGACAAAGTGATTTTTACCAGTGACAATCCCCGGTCAGAAAATCCGCAAAAGATCATCAACGACATGAAAAAAGGACTTGACCTTGATCCGGCCCTAAAGTCAAAATACCTTGTGGTTACCAATCGGAAAGAAGCCATAAACGTGGCATGTGTGATGGCCACAAATAGTGATATCATATTGGTGGCAGGTAAGGGTCATGAAAAGTTCCAGGAAATTAAAGGGGTAAAACACCCTTTTGACGACAAACAAATTTTACATCATTTATTAAACAGATAACAATGCTGTATACCTTGTTTGAGTTTTTGGACCAGAATTATGACATTCCCGGAACGGGCGTATTCCAGTACATTTCCTTCCGTGCGGGCATGGCTTTGATTCTGTCATTGTTCATAACCATGATTTCGGGCGGCAAAATCATTGCATTGCTGAAAAAAAAGCAAGTGGGAGAAACCATTAGGGATCTTGGTCTGCAGGGACAAAGCGACAAAAAAGGTACCCCAACCATGGGAGGGTTGATGATGATCGCTGCCATCATTGTTCCAACACTGTTGTTTGCAAAACTCAACAATGTTTACATTATTTTGATGATCATTGCCACCTTGTGGCTTGGATTCATAGGCTTTATTGATGATTACATCAAGGTTTTCAGGAAAGACAAACAGGGATTGCACGGCAAATTCAAAATTCTGGGACAGATTGTACTTGGCATCCTTGTTGGGGCCACAATGTTTTTTCATGAAGGGGTTGTAATCAGGGAAAAAGCGGAGATCCCCCTGGAATTCATCAGCACAACCGAAATACTTGAACTGGACGCTCCGCCAAGAGTGGATTCGCCTTTCCCCATGGAGTCGGTAAAATCCACCAAAACGACCATTCCCTTTTTCAAGGACAATGAATTTGACTATGCCGTATTGCTGTCTTTCCTGGGTGAGGGATATGAAAAATGGGCGTTCCTGATTTTTATCCCCATTGTGATATTGATTATTGCGGCCGTATCAAACGGCGCAAATATCACCGATGGTCTCGACGGGCTTGCCACCGGCACTTCAGCTATCATTGGGGTTACCCTGGGTGTTCTTGCTTATGTATCAGGGAACGTTGTATTTGCCAATTATTTGAACATCATGTTTATACCCAACACAGGTGAGTTGGTGGTGTTTATAGCCGCATTTGTTGGGGCCTGCATTGGATTTCTATGGTACAACACCTATCCTGCACAAGTATTCATGGGCGATACCGGCAGCCTTTCCCTGGGAGGCATCATTGCCGTTTTTGCCATCGTGATCCGAAAAGAATTGCTGATCCCGATTTTGTGCGGCATTTTTTTCGTGGAAAGCCTCTCAGTAATCATTCAGGTGACCTGGTTCAAAATCACCAAAAAACGTTTTGGAGCAGGGCGGCGGATATTCCTGATGGCGCCCCTGCATCACCATTTTCAGTTGAAAAACATGCACGAAGCCAAGATCGTGCAAAGGTTCTTTATTGTTGGGATTATCCTGGCTGTTTTTTCTGTGATCACATTAAAATTGAGATAGTTAGTTAAAAAAACATATATGCGCACCCTCGAAAAGGCTTTATTAAAGAAACCCGGGCAAAGCAATGGCATGGTAGANACCATTGCCAATCATTACCCTGGTATCAGGAAGCAAATGATCAAAGAAAGCCTGGGCGGCTTCCCAAACCTGGAACACCGCCTGGAAGAAGTAGCTACCATAAGGGGCATCCGGTTTGTCAACGACAGCAGGGCAACCAATGTCAATGCAAGCTGGTTTGCCCTTGAAACCATGCATTATCCTATAATCTGGATCTGCGGGGGAAAAGACCCGGGTAACGACTACACCATGCTTTCAAGGCTGGTAAAGCAAAAGATTAAAGCAATCATCTGCATCGGAGCTGACAACACCAATATGATGAGGTCTTTTCAGCACATTGGCATACCAATAACCGAATTACCGGATATGGAAGAAGCCGTTAAAATAGGATATGAACTCGGCGAACCCGGCGATATCGTTTTGCTTTCACCGGCATGCGCCAGCTTTGACTTTTATGAAAACTATGAACAAAGAGGGGCTGTGTTTAAACGCGCTGTATATGCATTGTAGGCAGCCATAATAATGGTTGCTTCTTTCATCATAATAATGAATGAAAAAAGAACATAAACTGAAACCCATGCATAACCTGCTGAAAAAATTCAAGGGAGACCGAACGATCTGGCTGGTGGTAATATTTCTGTATATTATCTCCATCCTTGCGGTTTACAGTTCAACAGGTACATTGGCTTACCGTTTCAGGGCAGGAAATACCGAATACTACGTGGTGAAGCATTTTATCATCATTGTTTTTGGATTTGGACTGATGTATCTGGCGCACAATGTGAGATATTCTTATTACTCCCGTTTTTCACAACTGGCGCTTATTGTAGCCATTCCGCTGCTGATCTTTACTCTTTTCAAGGGAACCGCCATTCACGAAGCGCAGCGCTGGGTCACGGTTCCTTTTATCAACCTTAGTTTTCAAAGCTCAGACATTGCCAAATTGGCCCTTATCATATACCTGGCAAGGGGGTTGACCCGCAAGCAAGCGGTAATCAGTGACCTTCACGCATCATTTCTTCCTTTAGCCATACCTGTGATTCTGGTTTGTGCCCTCATTTTACCGGCCAACTTCTCAACAGCGGCCATTTTGTTTATTACATCCATGATCCTGATGTTTATCGGTCGCATCCCATTCAAATATATTATGGGAATTACAGGCATAACCATTGTGGGAGTGGCCTTTTTTGTGGCTGTTTTGCTGGCCATGCCCGACAGTGGCCGGGCACATACGTGGCAAAACCGTATCCATTCATTTGTTAACAAAGAAGCAGGAGATACATACCAGGCCGACCAGGCAAAAATAGCCATAGCCAGCGGTGGAATTGTGGGGAAACTGCCCGGCAATTCCAGCCAGCGGATCTTTTTACCCCAGGCATATTCAGATTTTATCTATGCCATTATTATTGAGGAATACGGGTTGGCAGGCGGGTTCCTGGTCCTGCTGTTTTATCTGATATTGTTGTATCGGGGAATTAGAATTGCCCATAAAAGTCCGGGCACATTCGGAGCCCTGCTGGCAGTGGGGCTAAGTTTCAGCCTGGTATTCCAGGCACTGATCAATATGGCGGTTGCCGTAAACCTGCTGCCTGTTACGGGTCAGCCGCTGCCACTGATCAGTATGGGCGGAACATCCTTATGGTTTACGAGCTTGTCCATTGGCATTATTTTAAGCGTGAGCCGTAAAGTGGAACAAATAGAAAACGAAGAGCTTAACCATGCAGAAGCAATCACAACAGGCTGAACCACTGAGAGCAATTATTGCCGGTGGCGGAACGGGAGGGCACGTATTCCCTGCCATAGCCATTGCTTTGGCCCTGAAGAAAAAGTTGTTCAACATCCAGATACTTTTTGTGGGTGCCAAAGGTCGCATGGAGATGAGAAAGGTGCCAGAAGCCGGTTTTCGTATTATCGGGTTGGATATTGCAGGCATCCAGCGCCGGCTTACATGGAAAAATATACTGGTGCCGTGGAAACTGTTGAAAAGTATCCTGGCAGCCAAAAGAATCATCAAAAGATATAAACCCGACATTGTTATCGGAGTTGGAGGCTATGCAAGCGGACCGGTGCTTTGGGCAGCTGCAGGACAAAAAATACCCATATTGCTGCAGGAACAGAACTCCTACCCCGGCTTAACCAACAGGATACTCGGGAAAAAAGCACAAAAAATCTGCGTCGCCTATGAGGGACTGGATACATATTTCAAAAAGGATAAAATCTATCTGACAGGAAACCCCGTGAGACAAGATATTGCAAATATTGAGGGAAAAAAAGCAGAAGCTTTGACCTATTTTGGCCTTTCTGCCAAAAAACCGGTTTTATTCGTGACCGGCGGCAGTCTTGGAGCCCGAAGCATCAACGAAAGCGTACTGTTGCATCTCCAATTGTTTGCAAACGAAGGCATTCAGCTTATCTGGCAAACAGGCATTCACTTTATCGACCAGGCCATGGAAGCCACGAAAAGCCTGCAGGACGCAAAAATATACGTGGCAACCTTTATCAACAGGATGGACTATGCATATGCTGCATCCGATGTGGTGGTCAGTCGTGCTGGCGCCATCGCTGTATCTGAAATATGCCTTGTTCGCAAACCTGCTATATTGATCCCTTCGCCCAATGTAGCAGAAGATCATCAAACCAAAAATGCCATGGCACTGGTAAATCATCATGCCGCAATCCATATTAAAGACAGTGAAGCCCGCGAAAAATTGGGAGAAGAAGTGCTTAATCTCATTTCTGATGATGAAAAGAAACATCGCCTGAAAGAAAAAATGGCCGGAATGTCGTATCGCAATGCCGCCGACATGATTGCAGGAGTAGCACTTTCAATGATTCCAGCAAAAAAAACAATAAACTGACACAGAACACAATCAAACGAAAACCAAATAAAACCGGTAACACAACAACCAACCAGCAAACAGGAGCAACGGAATTGAAACCATTAGACCAAATAACAAATATTTATTTCCTCGGGATTGGAGGTATTGGCATGAGTGCCCTTGCCAGGTATTTTCATCAACGGGGTGTAAATGTTTGCGGATATGACAAAACACCAGGCCCGTTGACTGCTGCGCTCGAGAAGGAAGGAATCGAAGTCACCTATGCTGATGATCCGTCAACCATCCGGATGATGCCGGAGCTCGTGATACGCACACCCGCTGTGCCACTCACAACCACTTTGCACCAATACTTTCTCAATAATCACATTCCTATCAGAAAAAGAGCGGAAGTTTTGGGCATCATATCAACAGGCATACCAACCATAGCCATTGCAGGAACACATGGTAAGACCACCATTGCTGCCATGATAACCCACATTTTCAAAACCGCATCCGTGCCTTGTCTCTCCTTCCTGGGAGGGATTGCCACTAACTATAACACCAATTTCCTTGGAGAAGCACTCCCGCAGTGGATGATTGCCGAAGCAGATGAGTTTGACCGTTCGTTTTTACAACTGTCGCCAACAATGGCATTGATCAGTGCCATCGACAGTGATCATATGGATATTTACAAAAATGAGGAAGCACTCCTGGAGTCATTTTCATTGTTTGCCAACAGGCTTCCGTCTGACGGAATCCTCATTGCCGGTAAAGGCATTCCAGGGCGGATAAAATATGAAAAGCCGGTGTTCGAATATGGCCGGGATTACGCTGCGGATTATTACCTTGAAAATGTTTACGTGGACAAGGGGCATTACCATGCGGATATGAAGGGATTGGTAACAATCCGGGATATGCAGATCGGACATCCCGGCAGGCATAACCTGGAAAATGCACTGGCCGCAGCAGCTATAGCCCATCAGGCAGGCATAGCACCGCAGATCATCAAAAAGGCATTGAACGGTTTTCTAGGAGTAAAACGGCGCTTTGAGATCTGTCTGCATACAGCCAATATGGTTTATATCGACGACTATGCGCATCATCCGGAAGAAATCAACGCATGCATTGCATCAGCGAGGGAAATGTGGCCGGACATGAAAATCACTGTCGTGTTCCAGCCCCATCTGTATACCAGGACACGCGATCTGGCTGCAGAATTTGCCGAAAGTCTCTCCAAAGCAGATCAGCTGATATTGATCGACATTTACCCCGCCAGGGAAAAACCCATTCCGGGTGTTGATGCCACCATGATCCTGAATATGATTAAAAACAGCACGGCACTGTATTGTAACAGGGAAAAACTGACGGATGTATTAAAGGCAATGGACATTGAAATACTGATCACCATGGGTGCAGGCGACATCGACCGGTTTGCAGAACCCATCAAACAATTATTAACCAACCGGGCAATGTCATGATAAGAAAGATCATCCATATAGCAGGAGTATCGCTTGTATTGGTAGCACTGGGTATGTTGCTTTCGTTTTCGGTAAGCAATAATATGCAGACCGTATGCACACATTTTGAAATCAAAGTACGCAGTCAAAGCGGCAACTATTTCATGCATGCAGGTGACTTCCGGACACTGATCGTTAAGGATATCGACACCATTGAAGGAAGGCACATCAGTCCTGAAAAGCTGCAAACCGTTCATACGTTGATCCATAGTATGCCATTTGTGAAGCATGCCAATATTTACAGGACGATCAACAATGAGCTGAGGGCCGACATCAGGTTGCGTGATCCGCTGATGCGCGTGATCAACCGCCACAACCAAAGCTATTACGTGGACACCCAAGGCTATATGTTCCCATTATCAGGAACACATACTGCAAGGGTGATGATTGTCAGCGGGCATGTGGGGGCCGTTTACGAAGCAGGAAAAAACATTCGTAACCTGGACGAGGATAAGGATCAAAAGCACCGGGATACAATGAACGATTTGTTTCTGCTGGCATCTTATATCCATCATGATCCTTTCTGGAGAGCACTCATAGACCATATTGCAATTCTTGAAAACGGAAAGTTTGAGATGATACCAAAAAATGGGGTACACATCATTGAGTTCGGATACGCAGACAACATAGTGGATAAATTCAACAAGCTTCGGTTTTTTTATGTAAACGGTTTGCCGGAAATAGGCTGGCATTACTACAACAGGATTAATTTAGAGTTTAACCAACAGGTCATCTGTTCAAAATAAATATGTTATGAAATCATCTGAAATTATCGTTGGTTTGGATATTGGATCAACCAAAATTGCTTGCATTGTGGGCAAACAAAATGAATATGGGAAAGTAGAAATATTGGGTATGGGCAGGGCCGACTCATTGGGTGTGAACCGGGGGGTGGTTGAAAACATTCAATATACAATTAACTCCATAGAAAAAGCTGTTGCGGAAGCCAGTAACAGTTCAGGTGTTGAGATCAAGGTTGCCAATGTTGGCATTGCTGGACAGCACATCCGCAGTGTGCAGCACAGGGGCAACATCATGCGTAATCAAATCGATGAAGAGATTGCGCAGGAAGACATCGACAACCTTATCGAAAACATGTACAAGCTGGCCCTTCCTCCGGGAGAGGATATCATACATGTGATACCACAGGAGTATATCATCGATGGTCAGCAGGGAATACGGCAGCCTGTGGGCATGTCGGGTAATTGCCTGGAGGCCAACTTTCATATCATAACCGGCAAGATTGCCGCAGCAAAGAACATTGAAAAATGTGTCACCAAGGCAGGCCTGACCATTTCCAGCATGATTCTGGAGCCGCTGGCTTCGTCGGAGGCTGTTTTGAGCAGCCAGGAAAAAGAGGCCGGCGTTGTCCTGGTGGATATCGGTGGCGGCACCACCGATCTGGCTATATTCCAGGACGAGATCATCAGGCATACAGCAGTTATTCCCCTGGGCGGAAATGTGATCACGGAAGATATCAAGGAGGGTTGTTCCATTATCCGCAACCAGGCAGAAGCGTTGAAAATACGCTTCGGCTCCGCCCTGGCCAGCGAAAACAAAGATGAAGAAATCGTTTCCATTCCCGGACTGAAAGGAAGGGAACCAAAGGAAATATCATTGAAAAACCTGGCACATATTATACAGGCAAGGATGGAAGAGATCATTGAACATGTATACTATGAGATAAAGACATCCGGATTCGAGAAAAAGCTGATTGCGGGTATTGTGCTCACCGGAGGAGGCAGCCAACTGAAGCATGTGGCACAGCTTACTGAGTTTATTACAGGAATGGATACAAGGATCGGCTATCCAAACGAGCATCTTGCCAGATCCCCTTCCGGTGAAATAGGCAGTCCTATGCATGCTACCGGGGTAGGTTTGGTGATCAAAGGCTTTCAGGACATCCAGGGAAAAAAGAAGCGAAAGAAAGAGATCACACAAATTAAAGGACCAAAAATTAGTCTGTTTGAGAAGATACTTACATCAGGAAGAGACTTTTTCGAAAAAGACAATGTTGAATAAGAAAAACAGGAAATAACCGAAAAGAAATTGGTAATCAAAATAATCGATAAAATTTTTGTGCTATGGATTCAGATATCATAAATTTTGACCTGCCAAAAAACCAGAGCTCCATCATCAAAGTGATTGGTGTGGGCGGTGGTGGCAGCAATGCAGTAAATCATATGTTCAGTCAAGGCATAGAAGGTGTTGACTTTTATGTGTGCAACACCGATGCCCAGGCATTGGATATGAGCCCCGTTCCCAATAAAATACAACTGGGAGTGCACCTTACTGAAGGGAGGGGGGCTGGAAGCAAACCTGAAGTTGGGCGAAACGCAGCCCTTGAAGACATTGACCGTGTGAAGAATATCCTTGAAAGCAATACAAAAATGTTGTTTATCACGGCCGGTATGGGTGGAGGAACAGGTACAGGAGCAGCACCTGTTATCGCCAAGGCATCAAAAGAAATGGGTGTGCTTACGGTTGCTATAGTAACCCTCCCTTTTGCTTTTGAAGGCAGAAAGCGAAGACAGCAGGCAGAGGAAGGGATCAGGCAACTTTCAGAGAATGTAGACACCCTGCTTATCATATGCAACGACCGGCTGCGCGAACTGTACGGCAATCTGACCGTAACTGAAGCCTTCTCCAAAGCCGATAACGTTTTGACCACCGGTGCCAAAGGCATTGCCGAAATTATCACCCTGCCAGGAAATATCAACGTGGATTTTGCCGACGTACATACGGTAATGTTTGAAAGCGGTGTGGCCATCATGGGGAACGGTGTTGCAGAAGGAGAAAACAGGGCCATCACTGCGGTTGAGTCCGCCCTCTCTTCACCATTACTTAACGACAATCAAATCAAGGGCGCCAAAAATATCTTGCTGAACATAACCAGCGGGAAAGAGGATGTTCTGATGGATGAGATCATTGAAATTACTGATTATATTCAGGATGAAGCAGGATCAACTGCCGAAATAATCTGGGGGCTGGGCAAAGACGAAAGCCTTGGGTCAAATATCAGTGTTACACTGGTTGCAACGGGCTTTACAGGAAATGAACTGGTTGACGATTTAAGCTCCGTTCAAAGAGAAAAAAAGGTCATGCCGCTTAAGGATCAAAGCCCACCAAACAACACGCAAAAAACAATCGAGTGGGAAGGACCTTTCAATGAAGAAGAACCACCTGGCGAAATGCAGCTAAAGATGAAACCTGCTGCGGATAAGAATACTTCCTCAGAAGAGCATCAAAAACCGGTAACCAAAACCGTAAAAGAGGAAAAACTGGAACAGTTCCGTAAAAACCTTATGGAACAAAAGGCATTCTCTGAAACACCGGAATCTGCAAAAGGGCACATCCTCTCTGAAGAAGAAATGAAGGTCAAAATAACCGAACGGGAAGAGCGTCTGAAACATTTGAGCATCCAGCTTAAAACACCGGAAGGATTGGCTGACCTGGAAAACCAACCAGCCTTTGTCAGAAGAAAAGTGAACCTCAGCCCCGTACCGGCAAGCAATGAAACGCAAATTTCCAGGTATACCCTCAAGGAAACAGATGACCATAAAACACAAATAAAGTCAAACAATTCATTTCTGCATGATAATGTGGATTAATTTCGCCAAAAACCGGCATTTGTTTTTTATGTAAGCGCTTTTTTGATATAAACCGCATGGCTGCCTAAAGCGAAATGTTTTTTTTATTACCTTTGCACCATCGGAAACATCAAAAGAACAAGTGATCATGAAACATCATCTCAAACAGATTGCCATACTGGGTATGTTACCCTTGCTATTGCTCATACATGCCTGCAACTCGGATGACCCCGATGAAAGAGCAATCAGAGACAGGGAAAAAATCCTGGAATACCTTGAAGAAAATGACCTGGACTACTATGAGCTGGAATCAGGTGTCTTTATTGTTATTGAAGAAGAGGGTATCGGATCCAATCCCAGTGAGAACAGCACAGTAAGAATGAGTTATCAGGGATATCTGCTCAACGGAGAAATATTTGATTCTGCCACAAATGTGAATATTTTCCTGCCGAATACCGTCCGGGGCTTTCGAAAAGGAGTGGTGGAGTTCAAAAGGGGCGGCAAAGGAATCATCCTGATACCCTCAGCCCTCGGATATGGCACAACAGGCACGGGAACAGTACCAAGAAATTCCGTGCTGATCTTTCACGTAGAAATTATCGACTTTACCTAGCACCCGTGAACCGCTAAATATTTGTTAACAAACAAAGCAGCAAAATAAAAAACCGGGAAGTTTATGCAGATCAGTAAAACACAGCAGGCAGGCTGTGGCAATGATTTCTCTGATCCATATCACACAAATTGTTTCCGATTACAATTGTAGTTTTCCAATCATTCATTTAATAAAAACAAAAAAATGGCCAGTAAGAAAAATTTGAAGAAAGACATCAATTTTTTGATTGATGAAGTAATTGGGACTTGTATGATACGGCAAACCCTCCGGGATGAAAAAGTGCAGGGAGAAATGGACAACCTCATTAAAGAAATGCTGGAATACAGGGAAGAGATGCTGAACAAAGTAAACAACCCGGAGATTGAAAACGGTGATGGGAAAGCGCTCAAAAAATACTATAAATCACTGTACGGCGAATTGCTGGAAAAAGTGAACGAAGTATTTAACAAATTGGATGTAGACATGGAATAAACATGCCATCTTAACCGTTATCCAAGGGCGCAGATGCGCCTTTTTTGCTATGCACCAGTCTGTTATTGCCAAAATGGGATGATCTGTAAACATTATACCATGACCGGTCTTATACGATAACCAATCCACGAAACCATGAGAAACACAAGAACAAACCCGGGAAAAGGCAAACATCAAAAACCCAAACGTCCTTTAAAACAGCCGGCACATCACCAAGCGGCTGATCCGCGCATACGCCTGAATAAGTTCATTGCCAATGCAGGCGTCTGCTCCAGGCGCGAAGCGGATGTGCTTATACAAAACGGCGCCATTACCGTTAACGGGGAAATAGTTACCGAAGTGGGAACAAAAGTGATGCCCGGCGACAAGGTAATGTATGGCAACCAACGGCTCAACCATGAAAAAAAAATATACGTATTACTCAACAAACCCAAAGATTACATTACCACCGTTGATGATCCACAGCAACGCAAAACAGTTATGCAAATTATCGGCAGAGCCTTTAGTGAGCGTCTTTACCCGGTTGGCCGCCTCGACAGGAATACGACCGGTCTCTTGCTGCTGACCAACGACGGTGAACTGACAAAAAAACTAACCCACCCATCCAACACCATAAAAAAACTATACCATGTGCTTCTCGACAAAAATCTGAGCAAAGCTGATATGCTCAAAATTGCAGATGGAACAAAACTTGGCAAAGATGTGGTTGTACCGGACAGCATCGCTTATGCCAATCCTGAAAACAAAAAAGAAATTGGCATTGAACTGCACTCGGGGCAAAACAGGGTGGTAAGAAGAATCTTTGAACAACTTGGATACAAGGTCATGAAGCTTGATCGTGCAATGTTTGCAGGGTTGACAAAAAAAGACCTGCCCAGGGGAAAGTGGAGGCAACTGACAGAAAAAGAAGTAGGCTATCTGAAAATCATGCGCTAGTAATATTATGGGTAAAAGCAAAAGAAAACAACCTGGTCTGATGGGTCAGTTCATCCGACTTGCCATGCTAAGCGGTGCTGTTTTTATTATCCTGCTGACGATTGTTATCGGGCTGCTTGGATACATATACCGCGACCAGATTAAGCACACCTTCCTGCTTGAACTCAACCGGCGACTGAATGCAGAGATCTATGCCGAAAATATCCGGATAAATTTATTCAGAAGTTTTCCCAAAGCATCAGTGGCTTTTCAAAATGCCGGACTGGTGTTCAATAATGAGACCCATGGCAACGACACCCTGCTGCATGCAGCAACCATTCAGCTGGAGTTTAACGTTCCCGACATCCTGAAACGCGATTTCACAGTCACACAGATAAGCGTTTCCAACGGATACTTTCACCCGGCAGTATTTGAAGACCACTCAACCAATTGGCAGCTGTGGGATCAGTCCCCCACCACTGAAGAAAGAGATATCCGTTTTGACATACAACGCCTGAATATTCAGAACCTTTCTCTCGGCTTCTCCCACCACCCCGAAAACCATCTGATCCAGTCACACATTGAGCGATTGCGCTTAAGAATAACTGCCGAAAGCGGAAACATCAGCATCAGGGCCGGAGGCAATATGACCATCAGCGAATTTATAATCAGCCAAGTCACCATTCCCGGCAACAAACCAGTGAATGTGGATGCCCGGATCGACCTTTTTGCAGACGGCAATATCCATATCAACCAAACCCATCTCACCTGGAATCATCATAATTTCATTATTGACGGGCAGTTTGCCCGGGGAGAGGAGGCACTTCGGATCAGAACATCGCTAACGGGAAAAAACATCAACGTGCATGACCTTTTGCCCGACCTGCCTGCAAACTGGCAGTCTATCCTGCAAAAGTATGAACCCAAAGGCATATTGAATGTTGATGCCACATTTGAAGGCTTTATGGGGAATGGCCACACCCCCCTGATTCAATCCGCTTATTCTCTAAAAAACGGGAGTTTCGTTTACCCGGATATGACCCTCAAAATAAAGGTCAGTGAAATGGCCGGACGGTTTACGAACGGCGGAAAGCAACACACGGCCGACAGCCGGATCCATGTGGATCGCTTCTCAGGAATCCTTGATAACTCAACCATTTCCGGATCATTTTCCATAATAAACTTTGAACAACCTTATCTATCTTTCGACTTAAACGGCGAGATTAACGGAAGCGACCTTGTTGGTTGGCAGCTGATCGAACCGCTGAACTCCGCCGGCGGCTCTGTCAGCTTACATATCAATTTCGCCGGCAGAGTGGATGAAAACAAGCAGCTTGCGCATCAAAACCTGCTTGACGCCACCATATCAGGCTATTTGGATTTTCGTGACTTTGACTTCACACTCAAAAAACGTCCTGAACTGCCCTATCATGCGTTCAACGGCAAAATGATATTCAACAACAACTACCTGGAAATAGAAAAGCTTTCAGGAGCTGTTGCAGACAGCGACTTCCTCTTTAACGGACGAATGGTAAACTTTCTGCCTTATGTCTTTATCCCCGGCGAATCCTTGGTAATCATGGCATCCCTGCAGTCAGGTTACATTAACCTGGATAACCTGCTCCGAAGTGGTGATACGGAAGCCGGCAATGGGTTCAGGCTTCCGGAACGCGTGAATCTTGAACTCGATGCAAGCATGGACAGTTTCCGGTTCCGTCTTTTCAGGGCCAATAAGATGACAGGATCGCTAAGGTTAAACAACCGGCAACTATTTGCCGACCGCCTCTCATTTCATACAATGGATGGAAGGGTAATTATGCAGGGAGTCCTGGATAACCGGAAAAACAACCTCATTCACATGTACTGCAATGCCAACCTCAACCAGGTGGATATCCACCAGCTGTTTTATCAGACAGGAAATTTCGGACAGGAAAGCATCACCAAAGAAAACATCTACGGAAGGGTGAGCTCCGAGCTGTTTTTCAGCGCAAACTGGGATTCCTATCTGACCATTGACTGGCAGAGTATGGAAACAATCGCAAACTTAACAATACATGACGGTCGTTTAGTCAACTACCAGCCGATGATCGCACTGGGCCGTTTTATCCGGACCGATGACCTGACAAATGTTTCCTTTTCCACCCTGCAAAACGAAATACACATCAGCGACCGGCGAATCACCATCCCTCAAATGGAAATTAATTCCAGCGCGCTGAACCTTGAATTGTCGGGAGAGCACACATTCGACAACAAGATCGACTACCGTATGCAGGTCCTGCTATCCGACCTGCTGGCACGTCAGCATCGCGAAAGGAGAAACCCCCAGGAACAATATGGTGACATCATTGACGATGGACTTGGACGTACCACATTGTTTTTAAGGCTTACCGGAACGGCCAGTGATCCGGTTTTCCGGTACGACCACCGCGGGGTTCGTGAAAAAATCATGGACGATCTCCGCCAGGAAAGAGAAACATTCAGAGATATTATCCGCAGTGAATTCCGTTTTCTGTCGCGCGAAAAAACCGATACAACCAACCAGGAAATACCCGGTGAAAGAGCCAAAGAAAGAGAGCGTTTGCGGAAACAGGAAGAAGGAGAATTTATTATCGAGTGGGAAGAATGGTAGCATTACGGCACCGCCCATCAGTCAGGGGATAAATATTGCAGGTTAATTTTTTCTGCATGTTACCGGCCCATATAACCGGGGTCAGTCAGAACCAACAGACCGCACAACAGCCGTTGCCTCCCCTGAAACCGGCCATGAACAACCCATAAACAACACCGGTTACCATGAAATTGAAAGCATCATGATACCTTTTGGTGTCAAAGATATACTGGAGGTGGTTCCTGCATCAAACCAACCCACAACCCTTCATGTATCAGGCCTCCAAATTCCTTCAAACGCGAAAAAAAACCTTTGTATCCAGGCTTATGAATTGCTCCGGCGAGAAAAAAACCTGCCAAATGTCAGCATTTTTCTTCACAAAATCATCCCTCCGGGATCGGGTCTTGGTGGTGGCAGTTCCGATGCAAGCTTTACGCTCATGTTGTTAAACAATTTGTTTAATCTTGGGATGTCCGTTCAACAACTCGCTGATCTCTGCAAAAAGCTTGGCAGCGACTGCCCCTTTTTTCTGTATGACCAACCCATGCTGGCTACCGGCCGGGGCGAAATTCTGAAACCTCTGCAATTGCCTCAGTTGAAAAAATATACAGCTGTTGTCATAACACCGGCCATCCATGTGTCCACAAAAACAGCGTATAGCATGGTAAAGCCAAAAGCTGCCACCAAAAACCTTGAGGAAATTGCCAGCCGGCAGGTTGAAACATGGCAGCAAGATCTTGTAAATGATCTTGAGGAACCCGTTTTTCGTTTATATCCCGAAATCAGGCAAATAAAAGAACAGCTGTTGGCGTCCGGAGCCGTCTGCGCCTCCATGAGCGGAAGCGGCTCGACAATCTACGGGCTGTTTAGTAAAGCTCCCACTGAAAAATATCTCCAAAAATTATTCCCCTCCTTTCAGATCGATGAAGTAAAAACCGATGTTTTCCAAAAATCATTATTTTTGTGCCCGTCCCAGGTTCCTTTGCATTAATAAGAATCATACATTAACCCAAAAAACAAAGCCATGCGTATCCTTACATTTTTCTTTGCAATTTTCTGGCTGTTGAGCATTCCTGCCAACGCCGATGATCACCTCACCACACACAATATGTTTGACCTCAAAACAGTGGTGGAGGTAGCCATGTCGCCCGACAAAAACTACATCGCATTTACAGTTAACGTGCCCCGCCCTTTTACCCATTCGGCCGGCACCGATTATCGCGAACTGTACGTCTATGATCTTCGCAACAACGAGATCCTGCCATTTATGACCGGCAACCGGCGTGTTTTCAGCATCGGCTGGACACCCTCCGGGGATGCTGTTACCTTCAGGGCAAACCTCCCCGACCTGCCACACATGCAGGTCTATGCCATGAGCCTCCGCGGTGGTGAACCAAGAGCCATTACAGAACACACGTCCAGTGTGTTTCAATATGCTTTTATTGATGATGACAATCTGGCATTTGTCTCATTGTCGCAACAGAATCCCATGCTCCGCGAATTCAGGGCCAAAGGCATCGAAATAGAAGTGTATGAAGAAGAATGGGTCCATCGCAACCTTTATGTGTATAACACCTCTACAGGTAACCTGCGCCAGGTAACCCATGACGTCACGGTATTTGACTTTGTGCTTAGCCCCGACGGTCGTTATGCTGCTGCAGCCATTGCCCCGCGCAACCTGGTTGATGACAGTTATATGTTCAAACGCATTCACCTGGTGAACATGGAAACCGGCCACCTGGAAAAAATAATGGACAACCCCGGCAAACTCGCAAACATGGCGTTTAGCCCCGACGGCAACAAACTGGCCTTCCGCGGAGCAAGCAAACTGGAAGACTCAGTGGAAGGAAGCCTGTTTGTGTTAGACCTCCAAAACCTGCAAGCCTTCGAAGACCTGCAAAATCTGGTGGAGGGTATGGAATTGTCGGTAATTGATTTTGCATGGATGGACAATAACACCCTGCTTTATGCCGCAGAAGAAAGTGTGGACATTGTGCTGAGCATGCAAAACCTGGACGAAGATGAAAGAAGAATTTTGATAGAGCCTGAGACCCTTGTTTTCCGCAGATTTCTCCATCACGACGGCACCATTGTGATGTCCGGGAACACCTGGACCCATCCCAACGAGTTGTTTACATTTGATCTGGCATCCGGAGAACTGGTTCGCCATACCAACCACAACCCCTGGCTGGATGGAATCCGTTTGGCAAAGCAACGCAAACTCACCTATTATGCCCGTGACAATCAGGATATCGAAGGAGTTCTTTTGTATCCTCTTGATTATGAACCAGGAAGGACATATCCCATGATTGTCTATATCCACGGTGGCCCCGAAGCAGCTGTACAGAATGGATGGGTTACCTCTTACGGCACCTGGGGACAGGTGGCTGCAGCCCGCGGTTACTTTGTATTCATGCCCAACTACCGCGCCAGCTCGGGCCGCGGTGTCGATTTTACCATGGCCGGCTACGGCGACCTGGTAGGGGTGGAATATGATGATGTGATCGATGGCATTGACCACCTGATTGAAGTTGGATATGCAGATATTGACCGTGTAGGCATCGGCGGTGGATCATACGGAGGCTATTTCGCCGCATGGTCGGCAACAAGGCATACCGACCGTTTTGCTGCATCCGTCATGTTTGTGGGCATATCTAACCAGATATCCAAAAGAAATACCACTGATATACCCTGGGAAGATTACTATGTTCACTGGGGATACTGGACCCACGAAGACTGGCAGGATGTTTACAGCAGAAGTCCTGTAAAATATGCCCACCAAAGCCTGAC
>SL_3KL_010_SEDDRAFT_10001922_pt1 | contig 18997 bp, 14 predicted proteins | sample SodLakKL_010_SED_2_FD_10381 | JGI IMG/M metagenome (IMG submission 10381) | reverse complement strand
TGACAATTTGGAGGGATGGCAGAGTGGTCGAATGCGGCGGTCTTGAAAACCGTTGAGGCTTCACGGTCTCCGGGGGTTCGAATCCCTCTCCCTCCGCTTTAAAAGCCTCAACTTTGGTTGGGGCTTTTCTTTTAAATATTCATGTGATTTATTCGTTTAAGCCATATTAATAATTAATCACAACTTACTGTAATGTTGAAGATCAAACGCGCCTTTCTTGTATTTGGTTGTCTGTTTCTGTTTCAAACCCACGCACATTCACAGGATACTTTGCGGGTGAACCTTACTGAATTTCTGGAAATCGGGCTGGAGGCATCCGGCCAGGTGGCTTACGAAAGCAGGGCAGTTGATCTTGCCGGTAACCGGGCCGACCAGGCACGATCACAGAGAGTTTTGCCACAAATGGAATTTCGAAGCCAGCATGGAATTATCCCCGGTGTTAAACAACGACCGGATAGTGATCCGCTGCCTGATGGCCAACTCTATCTTGATCCAAGACTTGAAAATGACTGGGAAGATTGGGCCATATTTACCAGAGCCGAATTAAGTGCACTGCAACCGGTTTACAGCTGGGGCGCTATATCAAGTGCTGTACAGGCGGCTGAGGCCGGTGCCAAGGCTGCGGAGCAACAGTTCGGAGCTGTAAAAGCTGAGGCAGAACTTCAATTATACGAGTTGTATTTCAGCTATCTGCTGGCAATGGAAATTTCAAGAATTCTTGAAGATGCAAATAGCCAACTTCGTGAGGTAGAGAGGGTGATTGAACGCATGCAGGAAGATGGCGATCCTGATCTGAAAGAGTCAGATGTGTTTAAATTTGACATCTTTAGAACAGAATTTGAAGTGCAGAAAACAGAGGTGCAACAAGGATTCGATTATGTAAAAAGAGTGTGGAACTATGCACTTAGTGCTACCCCTGCAGAAACATATATACCTGCTGAGAACTTTTTGGATCCGGTGCCATTCGAACTGCATGAATATGAGTATTATGAACAGATGGCATTGCAATCGAGGTCTGAATTGAGAGGTGTGGAATACGGCATTGATGCATTTAAAAACGGCCTTGAAGCTACCCGTGCACAACAGTACCCATCATTCTTTTTGGGGATTACAGGCAGTTTTGCAAACACACCCAACCGCCCGAGGCAAACCAATCCTTTTATTATCAACAATTCCAACTATGCATCGGCTGGTGTAGGTTTTGTAATCAGGCAAAATTTAAATTTTTCATCGATGCGAACATCCGTTGATCGTGCAGAAATTGAATACCGAAGGGTGAATGACTTGCATAAAGCCGTATCGGATGGAATTATCCTTGAATTGAATGAGAGTTATCGGGATGCAGTAATTGCGGAAAGAAAAGTTGCCCAAACTGAAGATGCGCTGAGGATTGCCAGAAATTGGGTTCGTAATGAACAGTTAAATTACGATATTGGATTTGGAGATATTGAAGATCTGCTGGATGCCGTACAAAAAGAATTGGAATTACGTTTAGAATTGAAACAAAACATCTTTGATTTGAATAAAAAAGTAGCGGCCTTATATAAGGCCGGCGGTATACCGATCAATCAATTAAGCCTAAATTAGAATTTTATGTTTAAAATAATTATAACATTAGTTACCCTTTCGTTTGCTGTATTTTCAACTGTACCGGCTCAAAGTGAAGCCGATGAAATAAGATCTATTCTTGATGAACGGGACGAGGAGATTAAAGAATTGCTTGGCCCGGAGGGAACCGATTATACCGGAGAACAGAGAGAAATGATTAAAAACATAGTAAATGATATTATTCATTACCGGTCTATGGCTCAATTTGCCCTGGGCAATACATATGATGAAATTTCAGAAGAAGAACAAGAAGAGTTTGTCGATCTTTTTGCAACAATTATCCGGGATAATTCGCTGAACAGGCTTGAAATTTACCGAGCCGAGGTAACCTACGAAAATATTGAAGTCAACAATGGATCAGCATATGTTGAAACTATGGCACAACTGGAAAACGTAAGAACTTCGGTTGATTACCAGTTTGAGAGAATTAACGGCGAATGGATGATCACCGACATGACGATTGATGATGTTTCTACCGCTGAATCGTATAACAGACAGTATCAAAACATTATCCGGCGGCATGGATTTGACGCACTCTTAAATAGTCTTCGAAACAGAGCAGCGAGAGCTTCCACTTAATACGAATGAATGGGCAACTCCTACTTCGATAAGAAACTGGCAGATGAAGGCTATATTTATGTTACCTATGGCGATCATAAATACTTAAAACATGCTATTGCCAGCATCGTAACGTTACGCCGGTACGACAAAAAAAGGCCTGTTGCCCTGTTTTGTTCCAAAGAGCACAGAAATCTGCTTGAAGAACACAAAATCGAAGACACTTTTACCCATATTTTTGTTCTGCCCCCCCAAAATCAATCCATTACGGGCTTTAAACATAACCTCTACAAATTCATCCCATTTGAGAAAAATCTGTTTACAGACAGCGATATTCTTTGGTGCAGAAATCCCGATAATTTGTGGAAAAGTTTTTCGGGTTATTCGTTTACAATTACAGGTAATCAAATAGCCGATCTGTTTTTTGGTGCAACAAAGGGCGTTGCAATCCTGAAGGATTATTTTCTTGGACGCAGGGCAAAAACATTGAAAAAATTTGATTTAACCTATCTGAGCCGGGTACAGGCCGGTATGATATACACCTCGGATGACAACCTTGCCAAACAGGTTTGTGAGCAGTCGAAAATGTTTTTCGATAACCGTAAAGAAACTCATTTCAGAAGCCGAATAGAGGAACAGGGACGAAACGAAGAGAGCTGCGAGTGGAGCCTGGCTATGGCTATGGCCAAATTGAAATTGCAGGTTTATCCCTGGCTGAACGGCTACGAAAGTCCACAGCTTGATTTTATTGAAGATTACACCACCTACAATCAGGATTTTAAAGAAGTAGAATGCCTTGTGTACAGCAACCGCTTTGTTTACGATCTGAAAGCCCTGAAAAGCAAATGGCTGCAAACACTGTTGATCAAATTATTGTCTTTGATGCCGGGAAAAGGAGATTATCTCTACGTAACTCCATACTGTTTGCATTTTGGCTGGTATCATCAAAAAGAGCCGTTGGATAAATTTTCCGAGAGTTGCTGGCACAATCTTATTAAAAAGAGCTAACTTAAGGGTTGATTTATTTCTGTTTTTAACGGCTGATACTGCAATTTTGTAACTTGCTCAAATTCGGACTCCCAGATGAAAACCGTACTGATGATTGCGCCCTATTTTGTGCCCAGAAGAAGGGTAGGTTCGCTGCGTCCGTTCAAATTTGCTATTCATTTGCGTAAATATGGCTATCAGCCGGTGGTGTTAACGCTCAGCAATCCCGGCGACTTTTTAACCGAGCGTGAATCCGAGTTGCTTCAAAACGTAAAAATCATCGAAATTGAGTCACCCTTTGATCGTACCATGTCGGAAAAAAAGGTTGCCACAGATTATTCCGATAATCAGGCCGGAGCATTCACAGATAAATTGATGAACTGGGTTGATAAACACACACCTCTCGATACCTGGATTTATCTGTTCAGAACCCGCTATTCACAAATTTATAAAAAAGCAAAAAAAGTAAATCCCGATCTGATCTGGACTACCGGCGATCCCTGGTCGGGATTTTGGCTGGGGAAAAAACTGGCTGCCGATTTTTCAAAACCCTTTGTTGCAGATTTCAGAGATCCGTGGACACTGGCCAATGTAAATATTAGAAAGCGTTCTTCGTTTTCGTCAGGTATTGATCGTGAAATTGAAAAAAAAGTGATTCAATCCGCACAAAAAATCACTTTTACATCAAAAAAAACAGAACATATTTATTCCGATCATTATCAGCTTCCTTCCGAAAAAACCGAAACCATTTACAACTCATACGACTGCACAATCAGAGAAAATCATGCAAACCTGCCGTTCATAAATAAATTAAACCCGGATCATTTAAACCTGATGTTTTTTGGGCGTTTCAGGTGGCTTAGTCCGGTAAACCCGATAGCTGAGGCGCTCTACTTATTAAAAAGGAAGAGCCCGTTTGTAGCCTCAAAAATAATGGTGCATAGTTTTGGTGAGCCCGATCAGCAGAATGAGAATTTTATCAAAAAAATGGGACTTGAAAAAAACTTTATGTTCCATGAACCGGTTGTTCCGGAAAAAATGCTGTCTGTTCTTAAGAGTGCCGATATGCTTCTTCTGAGTACCGATGAAAACAGGGAAGAGATTATTCCGGCCAAACTGTGGGATTATCTATCTGTTGAAGTACCCATTTTTTCAATTGTGCCAAATGAGGAAGTCGGAGACATCATCATGAAAACGAAAGCAGGAATTCAGGTTCACCCCGATCATAAAGAGGAAATTGCAGAATTATTGGGAAGCTTTGTGGATGCCAAAAAAAGTGATGATTCAGTCTTCTCCATGGATGCTGATTTACCCGACCGGAATGTGTACGAAGCCAGCCATACAACAAAAAAGCTCGCCTCTATTTTTGATGAACTAATGCAGAATGCCTGAACCATCTCAAAATCTGACTGAAAAGGCTGGAGTTGTGGTTTTTTCCAGAATTGTCACAACGGTGATTGATCTTGCCATTGTGATTGCCACAATCCAGATTCTTTCAAAAACAGATTTTGCAATTATTGGCTATTTGCTGATGGTGCACGAAGTTGCACGAAACCTGGCCACACTCGGCTTCCCTGAAAGTATATTTTATTTTTTTGAACGGCTGGGAGGCAGTGCCAAAAAAGGATTTACACTGCAAACCACCGCAATTCTCTGCGTAACAGCGCTGATTGCCGGCCTGTTTATCTTGAGCGTGACCTATTTTGCACCGACTTTGCTGACAGAGTGGGATTCTGATGCTATCACCACAGTGCAAACATTGCTGCCGCTGATGGCATTGGCAGCCATTTTTGAAATTCCCACCTGGCCGGTTACCAATGTACTTTTGGCTTTAGACCGGCAGAAACAATCGGCCTGGTATGAGATGATAACAAGCGCCCTGATTCTCCTGATGCTGGTGGGGCCTTTGGCTCTTGGTTTTGGTCTTGAAGTTGCTATTTATGGCCTCGTGGCCTATTCCGTAATCAGGTTTGTGGGGTCATGGGTTTGGCTGAAGCTGGTGATGCCGGAGGGTAAACTTTCAGATTCAAACATTTCGTTGAAAGAGCAGGTGAACTTTTCGGTTCCGCTCGGCCTGTCTTCGCTTGTGAATAAGATAAACCGCTATGCCGATAAATTTGTAGTGTCAGTTCTGCTACCGGCCGCTTCTTATGCCGAATATACAGTTGGGGCGCAAGAGGTTCCCATTATTCGTGTCATTCCGTTTGCTGTGGGCTCGGTATTAATCAGCCGGTATGTGGCATTTCAGATCGAGGAGAAAAAAGAAGAACTGCTTGCCCTTTGGTACAAAGGGGTGGAAAAGGTCAGTCTTCTTGTTGTACCGCTGACGATCCTGTCCATCATCATTGCTTCCGATTTAATTTCTCTCGTGGCCGAATCAGAAGATACAAATTACAGAAATGCTGTCATCCCGTTTCAGATATATAATTTGATTGTTCTTCTCAGGGTAACCAATTACGGCAGTTTGCTGCAGGCTTTCGGGGATACCAAGGGAGTTTTTTATTTGAGCCTGAATCTGGTGTTTGCAAATATCATTTTGAGTGTGCCACTCACGATCTATTTTGGCATTACAGGTACCGCTGTGGGTACGCTTATTGCCAACGTCTATAACTGGATCATTACACTGAAACGAATTGGCGGACATATGGAACTACCTGCCCGTAAAGTGCTGCCGTTTCCGTACTATTTAAAAGTTTTGGGCACAGCCGTGCTGGTGGGTATTCCGGTCTGGTACAGCCGGTTTCTGTTGATTGATGTTTCAAACGACATACTTGGATTGGTGTACAGCATCTCCATATTTCTGATATCATTTGCAGTAGTTGGCACGCTGCTGAATGTAATCTCTCACAGAGATTGGCAGCAGTTTAAAGACTGGGTGATGCTGAAATTCTTATCCTGATTTTTTTAAAGTGAGTTACGCTCACAGGCAACATAAGAATTTGGTAAATGAGCCTGAGGCTGTCCAAATAAGGCGTCATCCCGTACTCGATACGCTCATTTCTTGAACACGCAGCGAAAGCGGAGTGAAATCTCCTCTCTTTGATAAAAGCAGGAGATAACGGATCGAAGTCCGGCATGACGGTATCGAAAATGTATAATCTTATTGAGAGGCCTTTTAGGAAAGCCTAACATGTTGGTCTGCCTGCCGAAGCCCGAAAGCATTCGGGAACAGGCAGGTTGCCAAATAGATCGAATTTAGAATATCAGACAAACCGGTCGTAAATTTGTTCTGTATCTGAAACCATTTTTTTGATCGTGTACTGTTGCTCAATGGTTATTCTGGCCTTTTTTCGGATCTGCTCCAGATCAAATCTGCCTTGAAAAATTTGAATCAGAATACCTGAGAGTTCGTTTATATTGCTCTCTTTGGCAAGAAATCCCGTTTCTTTGTGATGTATAGCCTCCGGAATGGCAGCATGTTTTGTAGCCACAACCACAGTACCCGACGCCATGGCCTCCAAAATGGTGTTTGGCAATCCTTCCATATCACCGTCGGATGCCGTAACACTGGGTGCCAGTATAATGGAATGTTTCTGATGGGCCAGAGAAATTTTATTGTTGGGCAGAAACCCATGGAAATGAATCTGATCATCGAGGTTCAGATCAGAGGCAAGTTGTTTCAGGCCATTCATCAGCGGGCCATCACCGTAAATATTCACATCCGGTTCGAAGCCGTGATTTTTGAGTTGAGCCACAGCCCGGATTGCGTACTCAAATCCCTTCTTTTCAACCAGCCGGCCCACCATCATTATATTATTTTGATTGGGTTTTTTCGATTCAAAAGAAAATTCTTCCGGATGTAAACCAAACCGGACCGTACCAATTTTTTCTTGCGGAAAGCCCAGCTCTGTCAGTTGATGTTTCATAAAATCGGAAGCGGCTATGAAATACGCCCCGGATTCAGCCAGTTTATTATACCGTTTTTCCCAAAACAGCTCGGAGGGAAGTCGGGATACGTCAGACCCGTAAAAACTGGTAACAAGTGGAATGTTTTCTGCCCGGGCAATTTTCACCATTTTGTATGCATCATACCCAAAATGCGCGTGGATGATATTCGGTTTTTGTTCGCTCACAATTTTTCTGTAAAACGGAAGCGGTAAATTTGCGTGAAATGCAGCACTGTTTTTTATTGATTCAAAACCTTTTTTAGGTGATTCAAAAACCGGGATACTGCCTGCCAGCTCTTTTTTTCTATAGCAAAATGCGGCCGCAGTATAATTTTGATGGTTTTCGGTCAGTCTTTGGATGAATGTTTCAGACTTATTCAGGAAATTGGTTTTATAGTGCAGTACTTTCTTCATTCAGATAATTTTCAGACTGTGTTAGCCCACAGATTTTTGAATACTCAGCGAAGATAATGATTTTACCATTCAACATGATGCAAAGCAGAATGTAGTGGAGATGAAAAGTAAAACTATTCGAGCCATTTTTATTACCGTGATGATTTGGCTGCCGGTTCAGTACGGCATAGTCGGAATTGTGGGATACTACCAAAGCGAACCCTGGCCGGCGTTTGTGTTCCCGGGTTTTAAAAGTGTGTATGTGTATAATGAGGGATTTGAAATTGAGCAAGCTTACATTGAAGTATGGACGGAACAAGGTGAGCCGCCTGTGAGATTGCTGCCCCAGGAATTTTTCCCGGAACTGCCTCTTTCACAGGTTCCGGGTTTTATGCGAACCCATTTTTTGACCGATGAAACCAACAGACAATTTTCGAATCAGGCAAAACGCTGGTTATATCAACAGGCAGTGCAGGTAACAGAGCTCGATGCAGCACTGCTGGACATTGTGCTTGAGGTGAATTATTACAGTCATCATCCACATGGACTGGAGAGAGATTCCGTGACAGAAAAAATGAGATACACCATTAAACTGATTGATCAGAATGAGCCTCAGCGAACGATTTAACCGGTGGATTTTTGAATCATGGTCAGTATCTGCCGAAGGGCTGGGCCTGCTCCGGATTATTTCGGCACTGTTTATTCTCTTTTTTTTGATTCCCGGATACGGAACTTCTCATTTTAATTTTTTGGCTGATTTGCCTCCCGATTTTTATGCTCCTCCACCCGGGCCTATGATGCTCTTTGAGAGTTTTCCGTCTGCAGCTATTTTCCAATGGGTTCATACCATTCTGCTTTTTTCCCTGTTTGCCATGCTTCTGGGATACCGAACCAAACTGACATCCATCTTAACAGGTGTTAGTATTTTAATTTTGCAGGGAATAATTTTCAGTGTTGGAAAAGTAAACCACGAAATATTGGTTGCTGTAGTACCCGTGGTGATGGCATTCAGCAACTGGGGGGCAGCCTTTTCCATCGATTCCGTTCGTCGTGGGCACAACCGGCAGACAGAAAACTGGCCGCTCACACTTCTTGCTCTTTTTATCGGTTTTATGATGTTTACAGCAGGTTTTCCGAAAATACTGGGCGGTTGGCTCGATCCCACAACTCAGGCCACACAGGGACATCTGCTGAATCAGTTTTTTGTGCGAGAGAGACAGGCCATGCTGGCCGAATTTATGGTTCAGTTCGACAGTGTACTGTTTTGGGAACTGCTCGACTGGATCACGGTTTTGTTTGAAATTGGATTTTTGGCGGCTGTGTTCAGCCCGAAATGGTTCCGCCGCTTTGTTGCTTTTGCCGTGCTTTTCCACTTCTCTACCATGATGACACTCAACATTGCGTTTCTGCCCAACTTTTTGGCTTATGCTGTTTTTTTGAACTGGGACGGGATTTATCAAAGTAACCTCAGGCTCTACCGGCGATTGACAGGAAAAAGGGGAGAGCGATCAAAAAAACGATCTGCACTTCTGCTGAGTGCGGTTGTTGGCCTATTGTTTTTTCTTCTGAATCGTCTCAGCTCAATGGATCTGGTGCTAAGAGAATCTGATTTAACCCTTCATGAAGTCGTATTTCTCTTTTTTGCTCTTTTTGTGGTGATGTGGATTGGTATAAAAAAATGCGCATAGTTTCTGAATAACCTCATTTCTACACTGATACCTGCCTGGCGCAAATGCCCGTTTGTTCCATTCAAACAGACCTCTTCGCTCTCATGCAGTATTAAGAAATAACAAACTCCTTAAATGGTAGTAAGGCAATACAAAGCCGGTAATCGACTCCGACAGGAGCCATCTGTTGGTAACCCGGGCATTCAGGATGGTGAAGTGGATTGATTTAACAAAATTTTGAAATCAACCGGGTACTAAATGTCATTCTGTGTTGTTGAAATTAAATACGATATAAAAACCTGCCGTCAAATCCGTTCAAATCAATAAATAAAACAGAAAGCTGACAATCGTAAAATTAGTATAATAAATTGGTTGATTTGCGTTTTATTTGGCTTAAAATCCCTATTTTTACTGGTTTATCTGATTATACAAAATATCATTGATGCATAGAATTATTCGTTTTTTAGAACCTGTAGTTGAGTTTAACATTCGCTATCCGTTTTGGGTAGTTATCATATCAATAGCGCTGGCCGTGGTTGCCGGTAACTATGCGATGAAATTGACGGTAGATACAGATATTGCCAACCTCTTGCCTTCCACACATCCCAATGTACAGGCTCTGAACCGATTGCAGGAAGTTTCTGGCGGCGAAACAGAAATGAGAGTGGCGATTAAATCACCCGATTTTGAAGCCAATGTTGCCTTTGCCGAACGCCTCGCCGAGGAGAGTCTTGAACTCTATTATCACCGGCTCGGGTTTAATTTTTTTAACCGTGCAGAGTTTCGGCGCGATACTGAAATACTGAAAGACAACGCTCTCTACCTGGCCACAAGTAATGAGCTGGAAGATATTATCGAATTTTTGGAAGAGGAGATTGACATTGCCCGCCAGGAGGCCAATCCGTTTTTTGTGGACTTCATGGATGATTTTGAAGATGACGAAGAGGAAGAGCGAGATATAGACCGCTTTCAGGAAACTTACGATGATCTCATCCCCTCCGAGTATCCGACAAATGCCGACAGTACGCTGGTTATCCTCACACTATTTCCAACCGGCTCACAGAGCGATTTGCGCTATTTGGAGGATATGTTTGAGGTTTATGATGAGTTAATCACCTCACTCGATCCCGCCTCATTTCATCCGGAAATGGAAGTACAGTTTGGCGGCCGTCTGAAACGTCATCTGAATGAATTCGAATCGATCATGGAAGACGTATTCAACAGTTTTGCGTTGGGTATCAGCAGTGTGGTGCTTCTGGTGATGCTCTATTTCTGGTTTAAAAAACTGATCAATTATCGGCGCGGAGACAGAGAAAAACAGAAACACTCTTTGGTTGAGCACATCATCCGGATGCCGGTTCCCATTTTGATCATAGGCATTCCGCTGTTCATCAGTCTGATGTGGACGTTCGGCATCACGTATTTTCAGCTCGGTGTTCTGAACACCATGACCTCTGTTTTGTTCGTCATCCTATTTGGCCTTGGGATTGACTATGGCATTCATTTTTATGCCCGATATATCGAATTCCGTGCTTCTGGCAAAGGAGTTGAAAGAAGTGTGCTGGAAGCATACCGCCGTACAGGAACTGCGATTTTTGTGAGTGCAGTAACAACTGCATCGGCACTTTTTGTGTTGATGTTTGCCGATTTTCGTGGATTTTCCGAATTCGGTTTCATTGCAGGAACCGGAATCATTCTGGCACTTGCCTGCATGCTGTTCGTACTACCGGCTATCCTGGTAATTTTTGACCGATGGAGGTGGATTCTGCTGATAAAACGATCCAAAGAAAATTCAAAAACCGAGATGATTCATCGGTTTCCCTTTGCCCGTGCTATAGTGGTGATTGGAGTTCTGGTATCGGTGGTGGTTATCAGCCTGTCCGGAAATCTCCGGTTTGAATATCAGTTCAGCGAACTTGAACCGGTTTTTGAAGAGTATGAACAGTTCCGGGATTTTACACGTGGTGTTGATGAAAGCTCAAGGCGAAATCCGGCTTACATTATTGCTGAAACCGACGAAGATGTATTTGAAATTCTTAACATCATCAGAGAACGCAAAGATGCAAATCCCGAAACACTGATACAAGATGCCGAGGCATTGCAGGAACGGTTTCCTCCAAAAGAAGAGCTGATCCAGGAAAAACTGGATTACATCGCTGAAATACGCCGTTTGCTTCAAAATTCCTTCATTGTAGATCAGGAAGATGAAACACTCGACATTCTCAGGCGAGGTTCACAAACGAGAGAAGCACTTGATGAAAACCTGATCCCCGATTTTCTGAAAAATCGGTTTATGACTCAGGATGGTCAAATTGGTCGTTTTGTAATTGTTTATCCGACCGGAGGACTTTCAGACGGCCGCAATTCCATTGCATTTAAAAATGAACTTTCTGATATCATAGTGGAAAACGGCAGGGTGTATCATGCGGCAAGCACATCTATCGTGGCGGCATCCATGCTGGAGCTGATGAGAGCAGAAAGTCCGTACATGGTTGCGGCAACATTTATCATTGTTTTTATCTTTATTTACTTCTCATTCGGGAATCTGCGCTGGGCTCTTATTGCATTAATTCCGCTGGTTATAGGTCTTTTATGGCTGTTTGGCATTATGATGATTTTCGGGCTCAAATTTAACTTCTATAATCTGGTTGTGCTGCCGGCCATTTTGGGTATCGGGTGTGATAACGGTGTGCATCTTGCGCACCGGTTTCGTGACGAAGGCAGGAGAAATATGTGGGAGGTACTTTCCAGCACAGGTCAGCATATAACAGTGGGATCATTCACCACGATGCTCGGCTTTGCAGGACTGCTTTTTACCAATCATCCGGGATTGCAATCGATTGGAATTATGGCTGTTGTAGGAATTGGCATGACCCTCTTTACTGCACTAACATTCCTGCCATCGATGGTTCAGACCCTGGAAGACAAAAAAATATTGCATGAATAATATTCGATGTCAGATTAAAGTTTCGTTGTGAGGATTTTAGATTACCAACTATGTTCATAGAGGTGGTCAAAAAGAGTTTCTAAAATCTTTCTTACATTGAAATGAGAGCCTTAATCCGTCAATTTTTTTGAACAGATATATTTCTGATCTCTAATGTGTTTAGTATTTCGAACTGCAATCATTGCAGGAGCCGGCCATGATTATTAAAACAGAAGCTATTGTACTTCGGGCTATCGAATTTAAAGAATCGAGCCTGATTGTTTCTCTGTTTACCCGAAAAGAGGGCATTGTTTCTGTTATTGCCAAAGGTGCCAGAAAACCAAAAAGCAAATTTTCTGCCTATCTGGTGCCCGGCCAGGTTCTTGAGGTGGTTTTTTATCATAAGCCCACAAGAAATATTCAAACCCTTTCAGATACGTCATATCTGCTCAAACTCGACCGGCTGCGCACAGATATCGAAAAAATGGCACTGACCACAACCACCATGGAACTTGTGGGGCAGGTGTTGCACGAAAACGAGGTAAATGAGCCGCTGTTTCTGTTCATCACCAAAATGCTCTCGTGGCTGAACAAAAGGGAGCAAGTTTCCAGGTTGATATTTCCTTACATTCAGTTAAGAATTATCGACCGGATCGGAATCGGGCTGCAGGCCGAAGAAAACCTTGAAACAAATTCCGGCTTCCGCGGATATATCAATATTGAGTCAGGTGCGTTATCAAATTCTCCGGAAGGAGAACAGGCCATAGCACTAACGGACAAACAGTTTTCGTTTTTGTCAAAATCACTCATTCCAGGAAAAAAAACCATTTTTGAAAAAAAATTGACGAAAAATGAACTAAGTGATTTAATTGAGTATTTAGATAAATACATTCGATATCATGTTGAAGGTGTAAAACCACGAAAATCTGACGATATTTTTGCAACGATTCTGAGCCACTGATATGAAACTTCGCGATAAAATTCTTTCCGGTATACTTTTACTTCTCATTGGAGTGATGATGGGCATGATTTTGATGTTCTTCCGTCAGGGCTCCTTCTCATTCGATCTTGCAGAGGTAAAAGTAACCGAAATTACCAGAAGCGAACAACCTTTTTGGAGTGATGAGGATTTGGAAAGAATTGATGATCGCTTTCTGTTCAAAAATGTAGCGCGGTCGGTCACTCCCACAGTGGTTTATATCGAGACAGTTGTTTCAAACAGAGGAAGAAACAACTATGAAGAGATTGAAAGTGAAGATGGTTTTTGGGAGAGAATTTTACCACCACGTGCCAGAACGGTGGGTTCCGGTGTGCTCATCTCAAAAGATGGATATATTCTGACAAATAACCACGTGGTGCAAGATGCAGTGCGCGACGGCATTTCCGTAACTCTTGATGACAAACGCATGTACGAAGCTCGGGTGGTAGGTGGCGATCCAAGCACCGATCTTGCCGTTTTAAAAATTGACGCCGATGATCTGTCGGCTGCCACTATTGGAAATTCTGACAATGTACAGGTTGGCGAATGGGTGCTGGCTATTGGAAATCCTTTTCGCCTGAGATCAACCGTAACCGCCGGAATTGTGGGAGCTCTGAGTCGCGATGTACAGATCATAAATGACGATTACAGAATTGAGAGTTTTATCCAGACGGATGCAGCGATTAACCGCGGAAACAGCGGTGGGGCGCTTATCAATACAAGCGGAGAGCTGATTGGTATAAACACAGCTATTGCCACACAAAGTGGCAGTTATCAGGGCTACGGATTTGCCGTTCCCAGCAATCTGGCACTGAAAGTAGCCAGTGATATTATTGAGTTTGGAGAGGTACGGCGCGGTTTGATGGGAGTGAGTATTCAGACAGTAGATGCCCGAATGGCCCGCCGGCTGGGACTTGAACAGATAAAAGGTGTGATGGTGAGCGGTGTGGCAAATAATAGTGCAGCTTCCGAAGCAGACCTGAGGCCCGATGATGTGATTCTGGAAGTTAACGGAGATGCGGTAAACGAATCGAACTATCTGCAGGAAAGAGTGGCCATGTATCGGCCGGAGGATGAAATTGAACTTAAAGTTTGGCGATCCGGCGAAGAATTTAACAGAACACTTGTACTTAAAGAACGTGAAATAATTATGCCGGAAGTTCCGCCCATTGAGGAATTTCAAAATGAATCTGAACTCGATGAATGGCATGAAATTCCTGACGGAGGAAGAGAGCGGGGGATTGAACAGAAAGAATTCGAAGAACTCGGTTTTACCCTCAGGGCACTTTCCAAACCGGAAAATCCCGACAAATTTGACATCTATATTCACCGGGTTCAGCGTTTTTCACACGCCTGGAACAGAGGATTAAGAGACGGATCTGAGCTGATGGAAATTAACGGTGTGGAAGCAGATGATCTTAATATTGTTGAAAGAGAAATTTCCAATTCACTACAAAACAACCGATCTTTGATGTTGAAAATTAGAACTGATGAAGGTGCAACCGGTTATTTTAAGTTAGATTAAACGAATTGAATGAGATATTTTTTTGGATTACTTATGGGGATTATTGTAGCTGCGGGATGCACTCCATCGGAACCCCTTACCGAAATGGAACAGGCAGAATTTGAGGAAGAAGAAGTTTCCGCTGCACCTGCCTGGTTTGATGAACGGATCTACTCTGAAGCCGATTCAGCCGCAGTATATGGTTATGCGATGGCATCTGCCACCGACTCGGCAACTGCAGCAGAATTATCTGCAGAATCAGCCCTTGAAAATTTGCGGTTTGAAATTGACCGCCGGGCCGAAAGCATACGCAGCGAGCTGGCCGAAAACAACGGAAATGGTGAATACAGTTCACCTTCTTTTATCATTCAACTGAGAAATGCCGTTCAGGCAATCGACATTACCGGCGCCGATATGAGTTTCGGGCATGAAGAAACCCGAGAGGGGGTACACATTGTGTACACCCGGGCAGCCATTTCGCGTAATCAGGTTTATTCCATACTTGTCGATCAACTATCTGACCGGCAATTTATAGACCGGCTTCAGGTTGATTTTTAATAACTCTCTGGTTTTTCAGACCTATACCATTTCAAATCTCGACTGGAAAAACCGCAAATATTCGGGCTCATAGACGAATGTAAGGCCGGAAATATCTGATCGGTTTTCGTAAACAGCTTCTACCGATTCAGCCACAACATCCATGTGTGCCTGTGTGTAAACACGGCGTGGAATAGTCAGTCGGACCAACTCCAGTTTGGGGTAATTGTGCTCCCCGGTTTCCGGATTTCTTCCGGCCGAAACCACACCTCTTTCCATAGCCCTGACTCCGGAATCGAGATAAATAGCCGCTGCAAGTGATTGTGCAGGGAGTTGATCCTGACTGAGATGCGGCAGGATTTTTTTTGCATCCAGAAAAACTCCATGGCTGCCAATCGGTTTTACAACGGGTACTCCCATTTCAATCAATTTTTCTCCAAGATATTGCACCTGGCCCACTCTTGCTCTGATGTGATCGTGGTCAACCGATTCGCTGATTCCGATGGCAAGTGCCTCCATATCACGCCCAGCCATACCACCGTAAGTGTGCAATCCCTCATAAATCACTACCATATTTCTGGCACGGTCGAAAAGCTCCTCATCGTTTACTGCCAAAAAGCCGCCAATGTTTACCAGGGCATCTTTTTTAGCACTCATGGTGGCTCCGTCAGTCAGTGAGCAGATCTCTTTGACAATCTCTTTGACCGAAGTGTTTTCGTAACCGGGCTCTCGTTTCTGGATGAAATAGGCGTTTTCGGCCACGCGGGTCATGTCGTGAATAATTTTTATGCCATACTTCCGGGTCAATTCACGAACTGCCCGCAAATTTTCAAGAGATATTGGCTGGCCTCCGGCCATGTTTACGGTAGTGGCAATCGATACATAAGGTATATTTTCGGCTCCTTTTTCTTTGATCAGATATTCCAGTTTGTCAAGGTCGATGTTGGCTTTAAACGGGTATTCGTTTTCGGGGTCGTGGGCTTCCTCAATAATAACATCCACAAAAGTGCCACCGGCAAGTTCCTGGTGGAGTTTGGTGGTGGTGAAATACATATTACCCGGAATAAAATCCCCTTTTTTAATCAGAAGCTGGGAAATAATATGCTCGGCAGCACGCCCCTGATGAGTGGGTACGACATATTTATATCCGTAATAATTGCGAACAGCTTCTTCAAGATGATAGAAATTGGTGCTTCCTGCGTATGATTCATCACCAAGCATCATTCCTGCCCACTGGCGGTCACTCATGGCGGAGGTGCCGCTGTCGGTTAGCAGATCGATGTAAACATCTTCAGACCGCAGCAAAAATGTATTATAACCTGCTTCATCGAGTGCTTTTTTTCGCTCATCGAAAGTCGTAATACGGACGGGCTCCACCATTTTTATTTTGTAGGGCTCCGCCCATGATCTTCTTTTTTGTTTTCTCATGTTTTAGCTCCGTTATGTTTAGTATTTCGTAATTTTTAAACACAGTTAAATAATCCGTTAATAGAGAAAGGAGAGACCGGAATCAGAAATAAACTGATGGATAAGCATGCGGACTTGTGCAGATATCATCCGAAATGCAGCAATGTCGTTTAATCAGCACTGGTATTTTGTGCATAATTGATTATAAAGTTCTTGACTGTTTTCCCGAAATGTAGGCTTTCATTATTCATCCTTCAAGAAAAAATAAAAAACCTTCAGTACATGTCATTTTGGAATGATTTTATTCAAACAAGAGTTTTATAGTTTAGATACAATCAAACTAAGCCATTTTAAGTCAATTATTTACAAGATTGAAAAAAAAGATAAAAATCACTTTTTGAATGATTTATGGAACAAAATTATTTGTATATTACGAAGTGTTATAGATTGTTATAGATTGTTTTAGATCGGTTTATCAAGGAATCATAATTATTGAATAGTTTATTTTTTATTACCAGGAACTATAAATTAATAATCAGGTTAAAGAAAACGACTAACGGTTTAGAACTAAAAGATCAACAAATAAATTAATATCAAAACCATGAAAACTTTTTACAAGTTACTGATAGTTGCATTAACGGTATCGCTGTTATCGGTTACTGCCGTAAATGCACAAGAGCACGAAGAACCAAACAGATTGAGTATAGGCCTGTTGGGTGGTGTAACTCTGGGGCATATGAACATTGGAACCGAGTACGACCCAACCTTTGGCTTTAATCTGCGATATGCTGCTAATCCAACATTTGCCATACAAACCAACTTTATGATGGGTGAATTTACTACCCACCCGGAAGATGGATTTGATGGCAATGGAAACTATTTTGACAGAACATTTGAGAATAGTTATTTCACTACATCAGTAACATCTCAGATTAATATGCTGAGATTACTTGGTTCTACGTCAGAAACCGTTAATGTCTACGCAAATGTTGGATTAGGTCTGATATTTAATGATGTAGAAACTCAAATGGGGAATGCAAACTTTCCTGGAGCTGATGATTTTATTGGCGAAGACCACTCAAACGTGGCGATGTTTAACACCTTTGGTGCCGGTTTACGCCTGAATCTTGGCAGCCGTATAGATCTGTTTGCTCAATATGATTTTAACATCTCAAACTCCGATGTTATTGATGGCCACAGAACCCGTCCGGAGACAGACCCGACAGACATTGACCTCAATAGAAGAAACACCGATAACTGGAGTGCTATGACCGGTGGTATCCAGATTAAACTGGGAAGCAGCAGTCGCGACGGAGATTGGCATACGTATCGTCCTGGTGTAGACAGAACTGCTGTGAACAGGCTGGAAGATCAGATTGCAAATCTCGAAGAGAGAGTGCATGACAATACGGCAAGAGTTGATCAGAACGAAGATCATATACGCGCACTCGAACAGAGAATGGATGAAATGGAAAGAAGACTTGACAATCTCGAGCAAATGCTCGAAGATATGGATCGTGTAGAGCTGACAATTGACAGTGATGTATTGTTCGCATTTGATTCTTCCACAATTCGAGAAACTGCAAAGCCAACACTGGCAAAAGTGGTACGTTCATTGGCACAAAATCCTGAGAAAAACCTGAGAGTTGCCGGCCATACTTGCGACATTGGCGCGGAAAGCTACAACCAGGGTCTCTCGGAAAGGAGAGCCGAATCTGTCAAGAGATATCTTGTTCAGTCCGGAATCAGTGCTGACAGAATCACAACTGTTGGATATGGCGAAACTCAGCCGCTCGTACCGAATGAAAGTGAAGAAGCAAGACAACTGAACCGACGAGTAGAATTGGTTTTTGATTAAACCTGAATTATTGTAAATCTTAAAGGGCTGTCATTGCAAAATGGCAGCCCTTTTTTGTTTTGTATTAAATCAAGAGAAACCGATTAACTTTGAGTTATCACAGAAAAGTGTAATATTTATAGTAGATGAAATTGAAGCCAGACCGGCAGAGTGAACAGTTGTCATGGCCAGTTGTGTTGGCAATGTATATTTCGGGGTGTTTGTTCAATAATAACGATTGATTGCAACGTATGTGAGCTGTCTGATCAGCCATAGAATCCAGTCTTTATTGATCATTACTTTTCTTGTTTTTAGTTATGCTCTTCAGGATACAGGAAAAGACAGTCTCCTTATTGTTCTGGATCAAACAGTTAATCCTGATGACAGGGCGCATATTCTTCTTCAAATATCCGATAAAGTAAGAGATTCCGATATAACCCATTCTCTTGAACTGTTGATTAATGCATCAGCTTATGCTAATAGTGAAGGCTTGAAAGGATCAATTTGGGACAGGAAAGGGCGTCTGTACTTTGCTAAACGTGAATTTGTTGAGGCTCAAAGTGCATTCAGTCAGGCAAAAACCTTTTATGAAACTGCCGGTATGCATTCGGACGCTGCCGGAGCAAACAATCGTGTGGGAGTGGCATTGCTCAGGCAAAAAAATCACCAAATGGCACTGGAAGTTTTTTTGGAAAGTGCCGCCTATT
>SL_3KL_010_SEDDRAFT_10001921_pt1 | contig 19001 bp, 17 predicted proteins | sample SodLakKL_010_SED_2_FD_10381 | JGI IMG/M metagenome (IMG submission 10381) | reverse complement strand
TTTCATACATTAAATTTTTTGGCTCTCCCACGCTTAAACCGCCCAGAGCATACCCGTCGAAATCCATATCGACAAGCTCTGCCGCCGACCGGCGGCGCAAATCATTATATACTCCACCCTGGATAATTGCAAAGAGGGCCTGGTCTTTGCGCAGGTGAGCGCTTTTACAGCGTCCAGCCCATAGACTTGTGCGTCTTACTGCTTCTTTGACTTCTTCGTATTCAGCCGGGTAAGGCGGGCACTGGTCAAGGACCATTGCGATATCAGATCCAAGCATGTTTTGCAGTCTTGTTACTCTTTCCGGGGAAAGAAAATGCTTAGAACCGTCGATATGGGATGTAAAAGATACTCCCCTGTCGTCAAGTTTGCGTAAACCACCCAGGCTAAAAACCTGGAATCCACCACTGTCGGTAAGAATAGAACCGTTCCAATTCATAAAGCGGTGTAATCCGCCGTGGCGGGCGATCAATTCTATCCCGGGGCGTAGAAACAAATGATAACAGTTGCCCAGGATTAATGCCGTGCCCATTTCATCCAGTTCCCCGACAGTCAGGGCTTTAACAGTCCCCTGCGTCCCGACCGGCATAAAAGCCGGAGTTTGAATCGTTCCATGGGCAGTTTTTAATTCACCGATGCGGGCAGCAGTTTGCGGACAATTACCTGCTATTTTAAACTCTATGGGCATCCTGTTCATCCATCCTATAGCTTATCTTAAGCAAGCTTTACTGTCAACGCCTGGCCATACAAATTAAATAATAAGCATACAATCGCCAAAGCTAAAAAATCGATATTTTTTTTCAACTGCTTCCCGATATGCAGCCATAATATTATCACGCCCGGCCAGGGCGCTTACTAACATTAACAGAGTTGAACGGGGCAGGTGAAAATTAGTAAGCATGGCATTAACAAAACGGAATTTATAGCCAGGGTAGATAAACAATCCGGTCCACCCCTCCTGGTTGCCTTTAAAAGTACCTTTATCACTAACAGCTGTCTCCAGCACGCGGGTTACCGTAGTGCCAATTGCAATAATCCTCTTACTCCCTGCTTTAGCCTCGTTGAGCAGACGGGCTGCTTCATTTTCAATACGATAATACTCTTGATGCATGACGTGTTCACGGATATCTTCCGCCTTTACAGGTTGAAAGGTTCCGGGCCCGATATGAAGGGTTATATAAGCGATTCTCACTCCTTTTTCGCGGAGAGCAGCAAGAATATCATCCGTAAAATGCAGGCCGGCAGTTGGAGCAGCAGCGGAACCATCCCTTGTGGCATAAATAGTCTGATACTGATCCGGATCATCAAGCTCTCTAGTTATATAAGGCGGCAGGGGAACTTTGCCAATACCTGGTAAAAGCTGCTCGATTGGCTGCGGCGAGTTGAAACTTACTACTCGCAATCCTTCCCCTTCATAGTCAACAATAAGCGCTTCAGCCCCCTGGTCGAAAACAACCTTAACCCCGGGCTTAAGCTTCTTGCCCGGCTTAACCATGGCCACCCACTGCCCGGTGGAAAGCTTATGCAGCAGTAACAGCTCAGCGGGGGTTGATTTTCCATCAATTGTACCGAGCAGACGGGCAGGAATAACTCTGGTATCATTTAACACGAGTAAATCACCTTCCTCCAGGTAGGAAGGGATCTGCTCGAAAACGCTATGTTCTATACTGCCGCTTTCACGGTGCAATACCATCATCCGGGATTTATCTCTTTGCTCAAGAGGTCTCTGGGCAATGTACTCCTCCGGCAAATGGTAATCATAATCACTTAATCTGCTGTAGTCCATTAATAACCTTCTTTCAGAATGACAAAACACTTTCAGAATCTGAAAGCAAATATGATGAAAATATTGCCTGAATTTAACGCCTGATAAAGTTTAGGATTAAGGTCAGAATTATGCTAACCAGCAGCATCGTGGCCAGGGGGAAATAAAAGGCAATGTTGTCTCTCTGGATAAAAATATCACCCGGTAAGCGGCCGATACCAAGCCTGCCGAAAATCAGCAATATTAAACCTGCGGCGGCAATCAAGCCACCGCCAACCAGGAGGAGTTTGCCGAATGATTGTAAATCAGGCAAGCTGAACACCTCATTTAAAATAAGATTGCGAGATCATTATTTAGGATTCGCTATAAATAAAGACTGAAAACCAGTAAACCCTGTTCAGGGTTTTCTTTTACTACAGACTTCCGAATATTTAATCCTGAACTATGCCTTAATTACCACAGTTTTTGCTGGTTTCCTTCTTTCGGCTTAAGATTCAAGTATGTATAAACTTCACCGGTAACCATACGTCCACGCGCTGTCCGTTTCAGCAGGCCAAGCTGCATCAGGTAAGGCTCATAAACATCCTCCAGGGTTTCCGGTTCTTCGCTGATGCAGGCGGCAAGGGTATCAAGGCCGACCGGCCCGCCTTCAAATTTTTCAATTAAAGCTATAAGAAGGCGGCGATCTATTTCATCTAAACCCTTCTCGTCAAGCTGCAACATCTTTAACGCTTCCTCCGCTACCACCCTGTTGATCACATTGCCCGCTTTTACCTGGGCATAATCGCGTACTCTTTTAAGCAGACGGTTAGCCACTCTCGGCGTACCCCTCGAGGCACAGGCAATAATTGCCGCTCCTTCTTCTTCAATTTTGACGTCCAGGATGCTTGCCGAGCGGGTAACAATCTGCTGCAGTTCGGCCGGGGTATAAAAATCCAATCGATCTACCACCCCAAACCGGTCGCGAAGGGGCGAAGTAAGCAGTCCGGCCCTGACAGTAGCTCCAATCAAGGTAAAAGGCGGGAGGTCCAGGCGCAGGGTCCGGGCCCCCGGACCTTTACCGATTATAATATCTAAAGCGTTATCTTCCATTGCGGGGTAAAGGATTTCTTCCACTGAATGGTTAAGGCGATGGATTTCATCGATAAAGAGCACATCACCATGACCAAGGTTGGTTAAAATTGCCGCCAGATCGCCGGGCCTCTCAATAGCCGGACCAGCAGTAACCCTTATGCTAACACCCAGTTCATTGGCAATTATATGCGCTAATGTTGTTTTGCCCAGACCCGGCGGGCCGTAAAGCAGAACGTGATCTAAAGATTCGTTTCGCTCCAGGGCGGCCTTGATATAAATAGCCAATTTTTCCTTGACTTTTTCCTGGCCGATGTATTCATGCAGGGAACGCGGCCTGAGGCCAATTTCAACCTGGGGATCATCCTCGGACTGGCGCTGGGCGGATACTATCCTTTCCTCCTCCATCTGATTCTCCTTTCACCTCAGCATTAGGCTCTAATATAAAATTAATTCCCGGCCATTTTTTTTAAAGCCAATTTCAATAATTCTTCCCGGGAAGCTTTATCGTTTTCTTCAACAACTTTACTAACCGCAGCAGCTGCTTCGCCGCCGGAATACCCGAGGGTTATCAATGCCTCTGTTATATCATTGAAGACAGAAGAACTCGATGAGTTAACAGGTTCACCTGCCAGGTCTGCGGCAGTTATCGCTTTCGGCAGCTTCTCCTTTAATTCCAGGATAAGACGCTGGGCCGCTTTACGGCCGACTCCATGTGCCCGGGTAAGCTGCGCGATGTTCTCTTCCAGAACTGCCACATAAAGCTGTGAAACGGAAAACAACCCCAGCAGTGACAGCGCCAGGCGGGGTCCGAAGCCGCTTACGCTTAAAACCAGGTTAAAAAGTTTACGTTCTTCCGCAGTTTTGAACCCGTAAAGATATACTTCTTCTTCTTTAACCAGCAAGCGGGTGTAGATGGTAACTTCCTGGCCGATTGAGCCGGAAAGATTATTCTCCGCCGGCGGCATATCGAGGGCCAGGCCAACTCCTCCAATTTCCAGGATAGCCTTACCCGGCCCTGCTGCAACCAGGCGACCCTTCAAATATTCGATCACTTATGGCCGTCCTCCCTTTACAGCTGCATGCCAGCGGCGGTTTTGCAGGTGACAGAGCGCGACGGCCATGGCATCAGCCTCATCATCAACCGCAGGTTCTTTCTTGAGCTTAAGCAGCAGCTGGACCATTTTCTGGACCTGCTGTTTCTCAGCTTTGCCATATCCGGCAACTGCCTGCTTAACCTGGAGCGGAGTATACTCAAACAGGGGAATAGCCTGATTGGCGGAAACAAGCATAATTACTCCGCGCGCTTCCCCTACCTGGAAAGCAGTACGGACATTTTTACTGAAAAATATTTTTTCTACAGCCACTTCCTGCGGTTTATATTGATTGAGCAGAGTTAATACCTGGTCATAAATAGCTTTCAGGCGCAGGGCAGGCTGTTCATCCTTGGCGGTTCTGATACATCCTGACTGCAAACAATTAAATACGCCATTATTTAATTCGATAACGGCGTATCCGGTTATTGCTACTCCAGGGTCAATTCCTAATATGCGCATCAGACCACCTGTACTTTCCAAGCTTTAATTTTACTGTGTTTCAGCCATCAATTCTTCAGGAATATCAAAGTTTGCATAGACATTCTGAACATCATCGTGATCATCAAGCGCTTCCATTAACTTAATTATTTTTGCTGCAGTATCGCCATCGGTAATGTTAAGGGTGTTGCTGGGCAGCATTGTAAGCTCATATGAATCAACACTTATCCCCTGCCCCTGGAGTTGATCCCTGACCGTTTGCAGCTGCTCAATTTCAGTAATAATATTATAGATACCGCTGTCGTCCAGATCAACATCCTCCGCTCCTGCCTCAAGTGCAGCAAGCATAAGATCGTCTTCATCAATACCGGCATCTTTCTGACTAACCCGGATCAATCCCTTGCGGCTGAACATCCATGCCACACAGCCGGACTCGCCCAGGCTGCCGTTATGACGTGAAAACAGGTGCCGGATTTCAGCCACGGTCCGGTTGTGATTATCGGTCATGACTTCGAGCAAAATTGCCACCCCACCGGCAGCATAACCCTCGAGAACAGCCTGTTCAAAGCTCTCGCCTTCCTGGCCGCCAACCCCTTTTTGGATAGCTCGTTGAATATTATCGCCGGGCATATTATTTTCTTTTGCTTTTTGAACTGCCAGCCTCAGGCGAAAATTGGAATCAATATCATCCCCGCCTTCTTTGGCTGCCACGGTTATTTCTCGGGCAATCTTGGTAAATATTTTTCCCTTGGCTGCATCTGCCCGTGCTTTACGGTGTTTTGTGTTTGCCCATTTCGAATGGCCTGCCAAAGGTATCCCCCCTGTCAAATGTGATTATTCAAATATATGGCGTCTCTTCTCCAGGAAGAGCAGCAGCGGCAAACCGAGACCGTAGCAGGCGATTGCCTGCCCGGCGCCGACCCACAACACTGTCATATAGAGAGGCAGGGCCAGCACATAATGTAAAATATACCCGACAACATAGGCATTTATTATGATTGGAGGCAAAGGTACCAGGTACTTATTTTCGATCTTTGATACCAGGTATGCCGATAACAGTGTCGCCAGACTACCGAATACTATATCGGGCATCCCGAGGCCGCCAAAAATATTGGCTATTAAACAACCTACGAAAAGACCGGGTATGGCCGCCGTGGTAAAATAAGGTAAAACCATAAGCGCTTCTGAAATACGAACCTGAATCATTCCGTAACTGATCGGGGCAAAAATCAGGGTTAATACAACATAAACTGCCGCAATCATGGCGGAACGGGTCCAATAGTTAAAAGAGCGGCTGCGTTCCATATTCAGTTCTCAGTCCTTGTTTTTTATTAAGCAGGGTGTCTGCGACCTGCTTTAAATATTATAACATGTTTTACAAGCAGCGCCTTATAAATCAGGCATTTCTTGCTTGCTGCAGCGCTCAATAACAAAATCACGCAGGCGCCGGGCGGCGGCATTTAAAATACGGTGCCGGTGATAGACCATATAAAGGGTCCGCTTCATATCCAGGTCCCTAATGGTGTATGTGTCGACCTGCCCGGAATTGACCATATCTTCTACAGATAGCTTTGAAACGATCGCTATGCCCAAACCGGCCCTGACCGCCTGTTTTATACCCTCCAGGCTGTTGAAATAAGTGATTCCTTTAAAACAGGAAAAGTCAAGCCCTTTCTCATCCAGTTTTCGTTCAAGCAGGCGGCGGGTCGCCGAACCTTTCTCCCTCACCAGTAGGTAGTGGTTAAAGCAATCAGCCAGCAGCAAACCCCCCTCCTGCGGAGTTGACCCAAATAACCCTTTAGCCGTGCAAAGCATCAGTTCATCTTCGAAAAGTTCATTATACTGGAGCCTTTCATCCTGATCGATTAAACCGACAAAACCGATCTCGAAACTATAGTTGAGCACACCCTCAATAACCGCGCTGGTATCTAGTATATCAATATTATAATCGATCATTTCTTTTTTTTGCTTAAACTCGGCCAATAAGAACGGCAGCAGGTAAGTGCCGGGAACGGTGCTGGCACCGACATGGACCAGGCCTCCGGCACTTTCCAGCTGGCCGGAAAGCTTTTCCCTGCATTCATCTTCCAGGTTGACAATAGATTGGGCATAGTCTAAAAATAGCCTGCCTGCTTCAGTTAAGGTTGGTTCCCGGCCCGTGGAGCGATCGAGAAGGACGACACCGAGTTCTTCTTCAAGCGCCTTAATCCTGACGCTAATCGAAGGCTGGCTGATAAATAGTTTTTCTGCTGCAGCAGAAAAACTGCGCAGGGATGCCACATTTATAAAGGCCCTGATCTGATCAAAATCCATGTTTCACTACCTTTCCCAAATCTTAAAAGTACTTCCTTATCAACGCCGCAAAGCAGGACCAATGAAAGCTGCGATCTTATCGGCGGCATTCTTCCCATCTGCTAAGGCGCGCACAACCAGTGATTGCCCGCGGGCCATATCACCTGCTGAAAAAATACCGGGCATATCAGTCATATGGTCATTATCGACTGCAATATTGCCCTGGTTATCACGTTTTAAGGCAAGCTTATCCGCCAGGGGATCAGGCCCGGGACCAAGAAAACCCATGGCCAGGATTGCCAGGTCAGTTTCAACTGTAAAAGAACTCCCTTCTACTTCAGCGGGAAAGTTTTTACCGTCTTTTTTGATCCATTTCACTTCACAACAGTGCAGCCGTTTAAGCTTGCCGCCAGCATCTCCTTCGAATTTTTTAGTAGTAACGGACCACCGCCGCTTTCCCCCTTCCAAATGACTGCTTGAAATACGGTCAACCTGGGGCCAAAGCGGCCAGGGGTTATCTTCTGACCGGCATTCCGGCGGCCTCGGTAAAATCTCAAACTGGTAAACTTCTTCTGCCCCCTGTCGCAGGGCTGTGCCGAGGCAATCAGAACCGGTATCACCGCCACCGATAATAACCACCTTTTTATTTTTTGCAGTAATATCTTCTTCGGGTGCTAGTGGTTCACCAATAATTCTTTTGTTCTGGGCTTTTAGAAATGGCATAGCAAATATAACGCCGTCTAATTTGCGTCCCGGTATATTAAGATCGCGGGGAAGCTGCGTCCCTCCGGTTAACAGCACTGCCGAGAAGCGTCTCTTCAGGTAGTTATAAGAAATGTCGCTGCCGGCATTAACTCCACATTCAAAGACAATGCCCTCTTCCTGCATTAATTTTATACGCCGTTTCACGATATTTTTATCAAGTTTGAAATTAGGTATCCCGTAAAGAAGCAGCCCCCCCGGGTTGAGTTCTTTTTCATAAACAGTTACATTAAAACCGAACTTATTGAGCCTGTCGGCAGCAGCCAGGCCGGCCGGACCGGAACCGATAACCGCAATGTTTTCAGTCCGCCGCCTCGCAGGCGGGCGGGGCTTGACCCATCCTTCATGGAACCCTTTTTCTATAATCATCTTTTCAAGCTGGCGTATCGTTACCGGCTGATCGTTAATCGCCCTCACACAGGATCCTTCACAGAGGGCCGGGCAGATCCGGGCAGTAAACTCGGGAAAGGGGTGCGTGAAAAGTAGCAGTTCCAGGGCCTCTTCCCACCGGTCTTCCATAATCAGTTCATTGGTTTCCGGGATGATATTGTCAAGCGGGCAGGCGTAACCATGGCAAAAAGGGGTCCCGCAGGACATGCAGCGCAGCGCCTGCTCTTTCCCCTCGTCGATACTTAAAGTCCTTTCAACCTCCATGTAATCGCCGAGGCGTTCATTAACATCACGGTAACCGGGTTCTCTGCGTTCTTTTAATTCTTCATAATCAGTAGCCATAAACAGCCTCCTGCTGCCTGTCAGTTATCCCGGGGCAGCGCCCTTTCTACAGCGTCATCTTCCCTGCTCATTTTACCTAAAACACGGCGGTACTCCATGGGAAAGACTTTAATAAAATACGGCAGGCAGTCTCGCCAGTTTTCAATAATGTAACGGGCTCTCTGGCTTCCTGTGTAGTCCAGGTGCTTCTCAATTAAAGTGCGCAGTTCACTGATATCATCTAATTCTACCACCTGCTCGAGGTCGATCATCTCAAGGTTGCTGTTCAAATCAAGAATACCCTGCAAATCATAGACGTAGGCGATGCCTCCGCTCATACCGGCCCCGAAGTTCACACCCGTCGGACCGAGAATGACAACCCGCCCTCCGGTCATGTATTCACAACCGTGATCGCCTACACCTTCAACGACGGCTTTTGCACCGCTGTTCCTGATTGCGAAACGTTCTCCTACCCTGCCATTAGCGTAAAACTCACCGCCTGTAGCGCCGTAAAGAATTACATTGCCGCCGATAATATTTTCAGCCGGGTCATAATTATATCTTTCAAATGGCTTAAGGATGATTCGGGCCCCGGATAAACCTTTACCGATATAATCGTTCGCTTCACCCTCCAGGGTCATGGTCATTCCCCTTGAGGCAAAAGCGCCGAAGCTCTGCCCGGCAGAACCTTTAAAATTAAGGGTAATGGTATCATCGGGCAGACCGGCATTGCCATATTTAGTCGCTATCCGGTTTGATATAATTGTTCCAACAGTGCGGTTTCTATTTCGGATTTCAGAGTTGACCACAACCGGCTCCCCGGTTTCCAGGGCCTGCTCTACCCCGGGAAGCAGCTTATAATCAAGTGCTTTATCCAGCTGGTGATCCTGGTTCCGGGTGCAGCGAATCTCCTGGTCAGGCGCTTCCGGCTTATATAATACCCTGCTTAAATCAATTTTGCCTGATTTCCAGAACTTGATGGAGCGATCCTGTTCCAGCAAATCGGACCGCCCGACCAGCTGATCGACTGTTCTGATTCCGAGAGAAGCCATTATCGAGCGCAGTTCTTCAGCAATAAAAAGCATTAGATTCTGTACATGTTCGGGTTTTCCCTTAAAACAGCGGCGCAGTTCTTGATCCTGGGTGGCCACGCCAACAGCGCATCTGTTGCTATGACAGTCACGCATCATCACACAGCCGCAGGCTACCAGGGCCGCTGTTGCAAACCCAAATTCTTCCGCTCCCAGCATAGCCCCGATGGCAACATCTCTTCCCGTTTTCAGACTGCCGTCAACCTGCAGCCTGACCCTGCTGCGCAGACGGTTATTAATCAATGTGTGGTGGGCCTCGGACAAACCCAGTTCCCAGGGCACCCCTGCATGCTTAATCGATGATAGCGGCGCGGCTCCGGTTCCGCCATCGTAACCGCTGATCAAAATCATCTCGGCATGACCCTTGGCCACACCGGCAGCTACTGTCCCTACCCCTACTTTTGATACCAGTTTCACGGAGATCCTGCTTTGTGGATTGGCATTTTTCAAATCATAGATCAGCTGGGCTATATCCTCAATTGAATAAATATCATGGTGCGGCGGCGGGGATATCAAGGTTACCCCGGGAGTAGAGTAGCGAATCCGGGCAATCATTTCGTTAACCTTGTGGCCCGGCAGCTGGCCACCTTCCCCCGGCTTGGCGCCCTGGGCAATCTTAATCTGCAGTTCCGCAGCATTGGCTAAATATTCAGCGGTTACCCCGAAACGACCGCTGGCTACTTGCTTAACAGCACTGATACGGCAGTTCCCGTCGGAAAGAGTCTTATATCTTCCGGGATCTTCTCCACCCTCGCCTGAGTTGCTCTTACCGCCAAGCCTGTTCATTGCCACCGCAAGGGTTTCATGGGCTTCGGGACTGATCGAACCCATTGACATGGCCCCGGTAACAAATCTTTTTACTATTTCCGCTGCCGGTTCAACCTGATCAAGGGGAACAGGCGGACCATTTTTAAATTTAAGCAACCCGCGCAGGGTTGACTGATTTTCTGACTGGTTATTGATAAGCTCTGCATACTGCAGGTAACGGTTATAATCATTGCCACGTACTGCTTGCTGCAGCAAGCTGATAGATTGTGGTGTCCAGAGATGTCTTTCTCCATCCCGGCGGTAGGCATAATGGCCGCCTGAGGGCAGCAATCGTAAGCTGTCGGGTTGTTTCAAATCCTGAACATACTGCCTGTAACGTAAATTTACTTCTTCGGCAATTTCATCGAGACCGAGACCCTGGATACGTGAACTGGTCCCGTCAAAATAGCTTTTAATCAGCTCATCATTAAGACCTACTGCTTCAAAGACCTGTCCACTGCGATAACTGCGCAGCGTAGATATGCCAATTTTTGACATGATTTTTAATAGCCCTTTGCACAGGGCTCGGACATAGTTTTCCATGGCTTGCTGGGAGGAAAGTATTTTGCCAGGCCGCCCTTTTTCAGCCAGGTAAGCAACCGTTTCAAAAGCAAGGTAAGGGTTCACTGCTGATGCACCGTAACCAAGCAAAAGGGCCATATGCATAATTTCTCTTGCTTCGGCGCTTTCCACTAAAATACCAATAGCTGTGCGCAGTTGATGTTTTAGCAGGTATTTGTTTACTGCAGCAACAGCCAGCAGCGATGGTATCGGCGCCATTTCAGGATCGAGGTTTCGATCTGATAAAACCAGCAAGCCGTGTCCGTTTTCAACTGCTTCCCTGGCCTGCATGCAGAGCCGGTCCAGGGCAGCAGCCAGTTCCCCACCATCACCGCCGGCAGGAAACTGAATTTTTAGCCTGGCACTTCTGAATCCTTTTTCATCAAGACTGCAAAGCCTGGTTAAATCTTCATTAGAAAGGATCGGATGGCTGAGTTTGATCAGGTGAGCATGGCGCGGCGACTCCTCTAAAAGATTATCGGCACAACCGATAAATGTCATCAGGGACATAACCATTTCCTCACGGTGCGGATCAATTGCCGGGTTGGTAACCTGGGCAAAATGCTGTTTGAAATACCAAAAAAGCAGCTGCGGTTTTTCTGAAAGTACCGCCAGGGGCTGGTCGGCTCCCATTGAACCAATAGGTTCGGCCCCGTCGAAAGCCATCGGTTTTAAGACCAGGTTAAGATCCTCGCGGGTATAGCCAAATAATTTCTGCTCTTCAAATAGAGTTTCTTCTTTAACTTTCAACGGGGCCATGGCATTAAAAAACCCGTGTATTGTAATCTGATTCTCCTGGGTCCAGCGGCGGTACGGTCGGCGGCGGGCCAGGCGCATTTTAATTTCTGTGTCTTTGAGAAGTCTTTTTTCATCAAGGTCGACCATCAACATTTCGCCCGGGCGCAGGGCGCCCTTTTCGACAACTTCTTCAGGAGGCAGCTCAATAACGCCGGCTTCAGAAGCAAATACCATGAATCCTGACCGGGCAACAGTATACCTGGCCGGCCGCAACCCATTACGATCGAGCAAGGCGCCTACCCGGCATCCGTCAGTATATACCACCGCCGCCGGACCGTCCCACGGCTCCATAATCCCGGCATGATACTCGAAAAAACCGCGCAGATCAGGACCGATTGGGTACTTGTCTCCCCAGGCCTGGGGGATAAGCATAGCCATGGCATGGTCGATTGTTCTGCCACCGTTACAGAGTAATTCCAGGGCGTTATCGAGGTTGGCTGAATCACTGGCCGCTTCTTCAAGAACCGGCAGGACTTTTTTAATCTCTGGTCCGAAAAGATTTGACTCAAGATCTCTCTCGCGGGCAGCCATCCAGCTGCGGTTGCCGCTCAAGGTGTTGATTTCACCATTATGACAGAGATAGCGAAAAGGCTGGGCCAGGGGCCAGGAAGGAAAGGTGTTGGTACTGTAACGCTGGTGGACAATAACAAAGGCGCTTTTCATAGATTCGTCCAGGAGATCCGGATAAAACTTTTCAACCTGCTCGGGCATCAACAGGCCCTTGTATACGATGGTCCGGCAGGATAAGCTGGGGATATAGAAACTATCTGCCGGGGTAATTAAACCGGCTGTTACCTGTTCCGCCTGCTTGCGAACAACATACAGTTTTCTCTCCAATTCTTCTTCGCTGTACCCCCGGCCATCAATGATGCACTGTCGGATATAAGGCATTTCCTGCAGGGCAATGCCGCCAAGTATATCCGGATTAACCGGCAGATCACGCCAGCCAATCGTTTTTAGTCCCGCCTGAGCTACAATTTCATCAGCTTTATTGCAGCAGGCTGCTCTTGCAGTGTGATTTTGAGGAAGGAAAAACATACCAATGCCGTAGCTTCCTGCTGAAGGCAGCTGCCACCCTTTTTCGGAGCAAATTTTACGGAAAAAAGAATCCGGAATCTGAAACTGCAAGCCCGCCCCGTCTCCGGTCCGGTCGTCAGCGCCGGTAGCTCCCCGGTGCAGAAGATTGATTAAAACTGTTACGCCCTGACGGATAATGTTATGTGTTTTTTCCCCTTCAATGTTTATTAAAAAACCCAGGCCGCAGGCATCTTTTTCATAAGAAGGGTCATACATGCCACTGTTTACTAACATAGCGCTGTGCTCCTTGCCTGGTCTCACCGGTCATCAACCCTATTCTATTTTAGGTGCTTTTACTGTGAAAAAGTTATAACAATTTAAATTCGATAAAGCTTTTATAATTCCTTCCCCGTCAGATTGCTGCCCCCAAAAATATGTACTTATTAATAACCTGGTTCGGCTTTATTATGAATCTATATTTAATAAATAACAATTCTTCAAATATAATTACAGAGGCAGTTTTTTTATATATTATGCGAGGAGGCTGAATATGAGAGATCGTTTATTCATTATTATCGCCGGCGCTGTAGTCGGCCTGTTGGCCGTTGTCCTTGTTCTGCAGGGCAACCCGGTTAACATGGGTTTTTGTATTGCCTGCTTTATTCGTGATATAGCCGGAGGCCTTGGTTTGCACCGAGCCGGGGTAGTGCAGTATATCAGACCGGAGATAATCGGGCTGATCATCGGGGCATTCGTAACCGCCTTCTATGTAAAGGAATTCAAATCCACAGGCGGTTCAAGCCCGGTTTTGCGTTTTGCTCTTGGCATGCTGATGATGGCGGGAGCCTTAATTTTCCTGGGCTGCCCTCTGCGTATGGTTTTACGTTTGGCCGGAGGAGACTGGAATGCCCTGGTAGCCCTGCCCGGTTATGTGCTTGGCGTCTGGTTTGGGACGCTTTTTCTGAAAAAAGGTTTTACCCTCGGCCGCAGCCAGGAGCTAACCCCTGTAAGCGGCTATGCAGGCCCCTTTGTTGCAGTAGTTTTATTAATTCTTCTGGTAGCGGCCCCGGCTTTTATCTTCTTTAGTGAAGAAGGACCAGGTTCAATGGGCGCTCCCCTGATTTTGACCCTTGGTGCCGGTCTTCTGGTCGGGATTTTGGCCCAGAGGACAAGGCTTTGCACAATGGGCGCAATCAGAGATATTATTCTTTTTAAAGACTTCCACCTTTTTTATGGTTTTGCTGCTATATTTATCGTAGCGTTAATCGGCAACCTGTTAACCGGTTATTTTAACCCCGGCTTTGAAGGTCAACCAGTGGCGCATATATCAAGTCTGTGGAACTTCTCAGGCATGACCGTGGTCGGCCTGGCTGCAGTATTAGCCGGCGGCTGCCCGATGCGCCAGTTAATTTTGACCGGTGAAGGGCAGAGTGATGCTTTAATAACCGTGTTCGGCATGATGGCCGGAGCTGCCTTTATGCATAATTTTGGGTTGGCCGGCAGTCCGGCAGGCGTTTCACCGGCCGGTCAGTGGATTGTTCTAATATCCCTGGTTATCCTGGCCGTTATCGGTATTGGTAACAGCAAAGTACTTTCAGGTAATAAATAGAGTGTTTTTACCTGGCTTATAACCAGTAAGCTTTAGATTATTAATTTGCAGTAATTTAATCGCGTAATGCGGGTAGCCCTTCTCGGTTGATTAGGGTAAAATTAGATGTTGTGGGAGGTTATGATATGCCTGAAACAGTTGACTGCCGTGGCTTATCCTGTCCTGAGCCGGTTCTGCAGGCCAGGCAGGCTTTAGAACAGGTATCAGGTGGCACCGTTACTGTTATTGTCAGCAATGCGGTAGCCCGTGATAATGTAAGCCGGGCAGCCCGTTCGATGGGTTGGCAGGTTGCAGTTGAAGAAGAAGGAGACGATTACAAGCTAAGTATTAACAAGTGAATTATCAATTATATTATGCGGGCACGGCTTGATGTGTCGTGCCCGTAAACTCATAGTACTGATCATTTTAAAGGAACTGAATTGGTTATTTTTCAGTCATGAATGCCTGCGGGTTATGTCGTTGCCGGTCTTAAATATAAGACCATTAATTCACTTATATTTAGTGATCAAGCCTAAAGCACCCGGGATATTATTTGCTTCAAATGTTTATATTAAAATTGCTTCTACAGAATTACTCCAAGCAGGGAAAGGATTTTAAATGGTTTACAGCTGTTACATCACATTTCCAACTACTTATTTTGCGATAAGAGCAGAAAGCATCCTGAAAAATGAAGATTTTGTTTTCAAAATGGTTCCTGTGCCCCGCAGTATCAGTTCAAGCTGCGGCACTGCCCTGCGCTGCCAGTGCGAAGAAATTACCAGGATTAAGGATACCCTTATTCAAAACGACCTGGAGTTGGAAGGTTTTTACAGGTTGAAGGAAGAGGGACTCAGAACTCCCACTGTAGAGGAGCTTGATTTAAATGAATGACAGTATTGAACCGTGCACAAATGTGCATAATCTATATTTCGACAATGCTGCTACCTCCTGGCCGAAACCGGAGACAGTTTACAGAGCGGCAGAAATACAGATGCGGCAGGTTTGCGGGAATCCGGGGCGCTCCGGGCACACCCGCACCCTGGAAGCAGACCGTCTCGTGTACAGCGCCAGGGTAGCTGTGGCAAAGCTTTTTAATGTAACCGATCCGGCCAGGATAGTTTTTGCTTTAAATGCTACTGATGCTTTAAATATTGCTTTAAAAGGCTTCCTGGCAAGGGGTGATCATGTGCTTTATACGGCCATGGAGCATAACTCGGTATTAAGACCATTAGGCGGACTGCAGCGTGAAGGTTTAATTACGACCACTATGATTCCCTGTTCTATTAAAGGATACCCCGATATGGATTTTCTTGAAAACGCCTACCGCCCGGAAACCAGCCTGCTTGTGATTAATCATGCGTCAAATGTCACCGGTTCAATTGCCCCGCTTGAAGAAATGCTGAAGTCTGCCAGGAAACGAAACATAACTGTCCTTGTTGATGCGGCCCAAACTGCCGGCTCACAAAATATAAATGCAACTACTTTAGAAATTGACATGATTGCCTTTACCGGCCATAAAAGCTTGCTGGGGCCGACGGGGACAGGCGGCCTGTATGTTCGTCCGGGACTTGACCTAAAACCGCTGAGAGAAGGTGGCACCGGTTCACAATCAGAGATAGACCGGCACCCTGAAAGCATGCCAGAAAGGCTTGAAGCAGGCACTTTAAACAATTCCGGCCTGGCCGGACTGCTGGAAGGCCTCAAATTTATTGAAGAAACAGGCATAGAAACAATTATGAAGCATGAACATAAGATCAGGTCATACTTATATGACAAATTGCTGGAGCTGCCTGCCCTGACTATTTATGGCCCGGATAGCAAAGAAGCCGCCTCTTTAATAATCTCTTTTACAATCAATAATGTTGATTCCGGCGAAATCGGCTACATCCTGGAAAACAGCTACGGTATATTATGCAGAACCGGCCTGCACTGCGCGCCTCTTGCCCATAAAGCGATTAACACATTCCCGGCGGGAACTATACGCTTAAGCCCGGGCTATTTTACCACTTATGCGGACATTGACTACCTGGTGGGCGCCCTTAAAGATATCACGGCACTTGCTGCGGGATAGCCAGCAGGTAAAAATATACATTTGATTAATTGGCTAGTACTACAGCGAAACTTTTGTTATAAAACAGAGTCCGCTAAGCCATGGGGCCGCTAATTTAGCAATCTTTCGCTGTAGTGCTAAACTGGAGGTTATTGATTTTCCAACCTCTGACTCCAGGTAATTAAACTTCCGTCCGAAATGACCTGGATAAACTAAATACAAATTTATGTGGGAGGTCTAAGCTGATGAAGAAAATAGATTGCCGCGGTCTCAATTGTCCCGAGCCTGTGCTTAAGACAAAAGATGTTTTAGCCAGGGAACCTGATAAAATAATTCAAGTCCTTGTCGATAACGAAACGGCTCGTGAGAATGTGCTACGCTTTGCCAAAAATCAGGGCCGGAGTCCAGCATGGGAAAAAGATAATAATCAGTTTTTAATCACTATTCCCGGGAAATCTGAGCAAAAAGCACCAGAGCCGTTATCCGTAAAAGATGAAGCAGGCATGGAGAAACCAGTCCTTTTTATCGCCACAGATGAAATGGGTAAGGGCAGCAGAGAGCTGGGCACAATGCTGATGCGCAATTTTATTTACACCCTGACAAAGCGAGATCAGCTGCCCGCAGCTATCATCTTCATGAATTCCGGGGTAAAGCTCAGCATTGCAGACTCACCGGTGATAGAAGAACTCGGGTATTTGGAACAAAATGGCGTGCAAATCCTGGTCTGCGGCACATGCCTTGATTATTATGAGCTTAAAGAGAAACATAAAGCAGGCTTGGTCAGCAATATGTATGATATAGCCGATTTACTTTTAGGAGCAGATCGGGTTATTAGCATTTAATTGAGCTGCTCCAACAACAGCTGCAGATCGAAGTCACTCGATAACAAGAAGTATATACTGACAGTAAGGTTAAGCAGGGACAATCCCAGTCCCAGGCTGTTTAGAAATATGCCTGCCCTGGCTAAATCTCGCCTTGAAGACGGGACACTTGCTATGCCTGTGACCAGTCCTGTCACAGCCAGGATAATACCGAACAACGGAATAATCCACGCTACAAGCATTACAATCCCGATTTTTACAGAATTACGGGCCATTTTTTGCCCCTTTCAATATGCCCTGCATTTAATGATAATTTAAAACAATCTTACCATACCTTTTAAATCCATTCAAAAAATAAACTAAGCTCTTTATTCTTATAGCCAAATTGTTATATACTTTTCATTGATGATAACTGTTTCTAATTAATTTCAATGTGTTTGCAGCTTTTATGGTTTTTATGATATATTGTTCGGGAATCTAATCCCTGTTAATATTCACTGCGGTGGAGGTCCCACGTGATCCAGGCAATAACCGGAACAAATTACATGCACCCCAATAAAGCTTTACTTTGCCTTGCATTTTCAGCATTTCTCTGGAGCACCAGCGGACTTGTTATCAAATTAATTGACCTAAACCCCATGGCTATTGCCGGAATGCGCAGCGCCATCGCCGCAGCTGTCATGCTTCTTTTAATGCGCGGGCGCCTGCAGTTTACATGGTCTTTTCCCCAGGTATCAGGAGCTATAGCGTATGCATTAACAATGATATTATTCGTTACTGCCACCAAAATGACTACTGCTGCAAATGCTATTCTGCTGCAGTATACTGCACCAGTTTTCACAGCTATACTGGGTGCATGGTTTCTTAAAGAAAAGGTTTCACGATTTGACTGGGTAATAATTGGTATAGTTATCGGGGGTATGTTTCTGTTCTTCTTTGACCGTATGTCGTTTAGTGGCATCTGGGGCAACGTTATGGCAGTAGGCAGCGGCATAACCTTATCATATTTTATACTCTGCATGCGGCTGCAAAAAGATGCCTCGCCGCTTGAAACGGTTATTCTGGGCAATCTGACTACGATGTTATTCTGCTTTCCATTCTACTTTCAACAGGTTCCAACTATATTTGACGGCATCGCAATACTTTACATGGGAGTCCTCCAAATTGGCCTTTCCTTTATCATTTTTTCCACTGCAATAAAGTTCGTGGCAGCTCTCGATGCTATCCTGGTTCAGACCCTCGATCCCCTTCTTAACCCTATCTGGGTCTACCTTATAATCGGCGAAGCACCCGGCAGATGGGCTCTTGTCGGCGGTGCAATTGTATTAACAGCAGTAACTGTGCGTAATATTCATTCCAACAGAAAAATGCAAAAAGAAGCGCCAACCTAGATAACCAATCACCGGGCTAAGGAGTAACTATATCTATGTGCATTTTTGTCGATACATTAAATTGTATGGAAGATTATTTAATACCAGAAATTCAGCCGAGAACGGATTATTAGAAACTCTTATAAAAAACAATGGAGCCCGCCAGGGCTCCATTTATTATGTGCATGATTTATTTTCTGCTGTCTTACTATTCACCTTTTGCTAAACGTCTGCTTTCGATGATCTTATTTACCCTGCTCTTAGGCAGCATCGGTTCCACTTTTTCAGGAACAAGACCATGCGGCATAAACAGGATAACTCCGATGATCACTGCACCCAAAAGGGTAAACTCCAACCACAGTGGATCAATACCTATATTCAACAGGAATCCGAACCACTGGTGGCGGAAAATAACAATCATCGTTCTGAGAATTGTAAGGAGAAATACTCCCAGCAGTACCCCTAAAGTGCTTCCAATACCGCCCAGCATCATAAACGCCCAGGGCCAGAAAGTCCAGGTTAGCTTCTGAAATCCAAATGCAGTACAGGTCCCTGTATAAATAACGTAAAGTCCGCCGGCAATAGCAGCTACCGCTGAACCGATTACAAGGCTTTGCGTCCTTACTTTTACAACATCAATTCCCGCTGCAGCAGCCGAGATGTCGTTATCCCTGATCATCCGCATCGAGCGCCCGAAGGGAGAACGAGCCAGCCGATTCATATATATGAAAACCATGAATGCCGCAACAAAAATGACCAGGACAA